>Ga0193696_1000351_pt1 | contig 16580 bp, 14 predicted proteins | sample L3m1metaG_FD_145074 | JGI IMG/M metagenome (GOLD analysis project Ga0193696, IMG submission 145074) | Soil microbial communities from a riparian zone of the East river system, Colorado, United States - L3m1 | ecosystem: Environmental > Terrestrial > Soil > Riparian zone | place: USA: East River... | reverse complement strand
GCTCACCATCTCGCCGAGGATCGCGCCGAGTTGCGGATCGTGCGGGAGGGCTGCGTGCCTCTCGATGTAGTCGATGAGGAGAAGGTGATGCGCGAGGTCGGGTCCGCTCCCGAGCGGGAGCAGCGAGGGTCGCGCCAGCCACAGCAGCCAGGCCAGCACCGCGACGACGATCGTGGCGAATGCGATCGTCTCCTGGCGATCCGATTCAACAGCGCGTCGCGTCAACAGGAAGACGCCGGCCGCGACGGCCAGCGACACGGGAAGGACGGCGAACGGCCTGATTCCCAACCCGCACCAATCCATCGCATACGCGACGATCGGCGCCGCAGCCAGGAACGCGACCGCGGTGAGCGCGCCGATCACGCCTGTATGTTAAAACACGACCACACTGAAGGACGGCGCCCACTTCCGATAAAGCCACGGACCTGGGCCGTAGGCTTTGCGAAAGGGGTCTACAGCCTCGGCGTGTGTGCGCGCCCGTCAGGCAGACTCGGAGGCCGAGGGAGCGCGATCCAGAATGTCCTCGCGTTTGCGGTCCCAGTACATCTTCCTGCCTTCGCGATAGCTGCGCGTCGCCATGATCACGGCGATCGAGTGGGCAAAGCCGGTCTCGATGCTGCCGTTCGGCGTCTTCCGGCTGCGCATGCACGCGAGCCAGTTGTCGGTGTGCGCTTTGAGGTTGTCGTCCTGCTTGACCGGCGGGACGACGGTGCTCCCGGCCAGCAGCACTGGTTCCGGTTTTGCCGCAGCCGAGCGCAGATCGAAGACGACGTTCGATCCCCACAGACTGCGCGGCTCGGCGAGGAACCACCACTGCGGGCTGCCCTCGCCACCCGGTGAATAGAGCGTCCCGCGCGTGCCGCGAATGATCGTGTGATCGCCGTACGCGTTGCCGAAGGTCGTGCTGTACGAATAGAGCACTTCACTCTTCGCGAACGTCGAGACCGACTGGAACGTGTCGGGGTTCTCGCGGACGTCGTGCCACGCGAAGATGCCGCCGTTCGACACCGTGTCGTCGGGGACGAAGGTGTCGAGGTAGAAATGCGCCAGCCCCGACCCGTGGCTGTACCACTGATCCGTGATGCCCCCGGAAAAATCCTTGAAGATGCGGAACTCGAAGTAGGTGCGCGGATCGAACGGGCGCTCGGCTCGCCCGAGCAGCCACCGCTTCCAGTCGGTGTCGCGCTCGCGAATCGCCGCCACGTTGTCGTCCTTCGGCACGTGCCAGCGCGGTCCGTTGTAATTCCAGCTCTGACTGATCGAGACAATCTTTCCCAGCTTTCCGCTGCGGATGATCTCCCGCACCCGCTGCTGATACGGGCAACTGAGCCACTGCGATCCCATCTGCACGACGCGCCCGCTGGCGACAACCGCCTCGCGCGCCAGCCTCGCGTCGTCCACGGTATTCGCCATCGGCTTCTCGCAGTAGCAGTCCTTCCCCGCTCGAACCACCTCGGCCAGGATTCTCGCGTGCTGGTGGTCGCCGGTCGCGATCATGACGGCATCCAGTTCCGAATCGGCCAGCATCTCCTCGGAGTATTGATAGGCCTTCGGCCGATGTCCGAACAGGCGCTGCACGTCGTCGGCCGCGCGGTCCCGATTCACGGACCACAGATCGCACACGCTACGGAGGTCGAAGTTCGGATCGGTGCCGGCCGACAGCTTGAGCATCTGCCGGTGACCCGTCGATCGATGGCCGCAGCCGATCAATCCGATCTGGATGCGATCGTTCGCCCCGACAATTCGCGAGTAGGAGCGGGCCGAGAGGAGCATCGTGCTGGTGGCGAGGAACTCGCGCCGCGAGACGGTATCCATCGCAAGCCTTCCTTCTCTGACGACGGTCAGACCGACGCGCTGGCTCCGGCCAGCCGGCAAATCCAACCGCTCGCCGCGTCGCAGTACCAGAGCACGCCCTTGTCGATGTCGAGCCCATGCGGCTCAGGATCGTCTTTCTTCAGCTGAATCTTCGTGAGAGGCGTTCCGTCGGCCGGATTGAGCTTGAAAATGGCCCGTTCATTCGAGTCCACGCACCAGAGCAGTCCGTTGTCCCAGGCGAGCCCGTGTGTCCGTACGCCGGGCGCTGGAATCGATCGCACGATCTCGCCGGTTTCAGGCTCCATCAGGAACAGCTTGCCTGAGGCCGGAACCGCCATCCAATAGTTCTCGCCCACCCATTTCAGGCCGTGTGCACCTGACGGGGTCGACTTGGGCGTAATCGTGCCGTAGAAGCCCGACCCGGGCGTCGCCCACGACTTCAGCGTCTTCCCGGTCTTGGGGTCCACCTTCAATGTCCTCGGCTGTGTGGCCGGATCGGTCATCTTGGTCGAGGCGATCCACAACGCATCGTGGCCGTACGTGATTCCACTGCCATGGATCGATTCGGTTTGGATCGTTTCGAGGATGGAGCCATCTGTGGGACGGACCTTGAAGGCCTTGTTGGGATCGACCTGATCGAGGACCCATAGACCGTCCGGAACGAACTGCAGATCGTTTGGCTGCGTGCAGCCCGCGATCTTGTAGAGCTTCTGGACGCGCGGCATCGTCACGACGATGTCGGCGGGCGAGCCGAGCGCACGCCTCGGGATGAGGGCCGCAGCAGCAACGCCTGCAAGGAAACCGCGCCGCGATATTTCAGGCTCGTTCTTCATAGTGCCTCCCCTGCGCCGGCTCTGGCGGCGGAGTATAGCACCGCAAAACACAGCGCATGAGACCGCCGCGTGACGCCGGGAATCTACCCGGTCCCGTCAAACAGGCGGCTGACCGACTTGCCGAGGTGGATGTGACGGATGGCGTCGGCCAGAAGCGGGGCAATCGACAGGACGGTCATGTTCGGTAAGCGCTTCTCGGCCGGGAGCGGCACGGTGTCGGTCGTGACGATCTCTTCGATTTCGGTTTGCGCGCGAAGCCGTTCGATGGCGGGCCCGGTGAACAGTCCATGGGTGCACGCGACCACGATCCGTTTGACCCGCCGCTCGCGAAGCCGCTGCAGCACTTCGACGATCGTGCCGCCGTTGGCGATTTCGTCATCGAGCACGATGACGTTCTTGCCGTCGACGTCGCCAACGATCGCGTCGAGGACAACGCGGTCGTCGCTCAAGCGGCGTTTGCTGCCGGCAGCGACCGGAAGCCCCAGCATCCGCGCGAAGTGCGATGACTGCTTCGCATTACCGAGATCGGGCGAGACCACGACGGTATCTCGCAGATTCTTCCGCCGGAAGTGTTTCGCCAGCACCTTCAGCGCGTTCATGTGATCGACGGGCACACTGAAGAACCCGTGCACCTGCGCGGAATGGAGCGTCAGTGTCAACACGCGGCTCGCACCCGCGGTCGACAGAAGGTCGGCGACGAGACGCGCGGCAATCGAAATCCGCGGCGCATCTTTCTTGTCGGAGCGCGCGTAAGCATAGTGCGGGATGACGGCCGTGATGCGTGCCGCCGAGGCACCGCGCGCCGCGTCCAGCATCAGCAGCAGCTCCACCAGGTGTTCCTGCACCGGCGGCACCAGCGGCTGGATGATGAACACATCGGCCTCGCGACAGCTGGCGCGAAGCTGCACGCCCACGCAGTCGTTGCTGAAACGGCTGATCGCCGCCGGGCTGAGCGGCGTTTTCAGCCGCCTGCAGATATCGCGCGCGAGCTTCTGGTGAGCGTTCCCGCTGAAGACCACGATCCGGTTCATGGCCCAATCATACGCGTCGGCAGGATCCGACGCCGCTGACGGGAAAGGAGGCGAAGGCCGCGAACGCGGTTCACGCCGCCGCGACGAGCGTCAGCGCGAAGGCATCGGGCGCATCGACCCACTGGTGGATCTCCCGGAAGCCGGCGCGCCCGAGCATCGCAACGATCTCCTCGGCTCGATACTTGTACGAGCTCTCGGTCCAGATCGTCTCGCCGTCTTCCAGCGTGAGGTCCAGCCGCGAGGCTTCGATGCGGACGCGCTGCGATCGCGTGCTGACGAGATGCATTTCGACGCGCGATTCGGCCGCGTTCCACCTCGCCCGATGCTCGAAGGCCTCGATGTCGAAGTCGGCGTCGAGCTCGCGGTTCGCGCGAACGAGCAGGTTACGGTTGAAAGCGGCCGTCACGCCGAGCGGATCGTCATAGGCGAGCAGGAGGTCGTGCTCCGGTTTCACCAGGTCAGCGCCAATCAGCAGCGCGTCGTCCGGCTGTAGCGCGCGGCGGATCGTCCGCAGAAACTCGGCGGCGCCCGGCGGATCGAAGTTACCGATATTCGATCCGAGGAACAGGACAAGCGTCCGCCCCCGGTGATGGCGCGACAGGGCTTCGAGCCCCGCTTCGTACGACGCCTGATGGCGTTCAACCTTCACGTCGTGTGCGTTGAGCGTCCGGGTGGCGAGATCGAGCGCCGCCGACGACACGTCGACGAGCTGGACGGTCAGCGACGCCGTCGACCGCGCGGCGCCCACGAGCATCGACACTTTCTCTCCGCTTCCAGGCCCGAGCTCGACGATCGTCGACAGCGGCGAAACGCGCTGGAGAATCTCCGAGGCGTGCAAGGCCAGCAGGCGCCGCTCCGCCCTGGTGATCGAATACCACGGCAGGTGACAGATCGCCTCGAACAGCGCCGAGCCCAGCGGATCGTAGAAGTACCGCGACGGCAGCTGCTTCGGATCGAGCCTCAGGTAGTAGGCGAGGTCGTCGGCAAACGCCTTACGTTCGAGGCCGGTTGGCGATGCTCCTGACGCAACGAAAGGTCGCATAGACATAGGGGTACCGTGATCGGAACCAGTTACGGAATGTCGGACGAATCAGCTGACGCGCGGTCACCGGAGATGCGCCTTTCATCACGAAGTGCTGACCGTCGAAGAAATCGCTCGAGTACTCCGGGTACGACGCCATCGCGCGGAAGCCGGGAAACGGCGCGAACCTCGTAGCGGTCCACTCCCACCCGTTGCCGGCGAGGTCTTCCACGCCCCAGGCGCTCGATCCTGTTGGATGACTGCCAGCGGGTTCGGGATCCCAGCTCGTAAAGTCGAACACGCCCTCTGACGGTGTCGGCCCGGCGTTTCCCCAGGGAAAACGCCGTTCGCCCTCCGGCGACCCGTAGGCGGCGCGCTGGAATTCGGCCTCAGTCGGCAGGCGTGCGCCGCGCCACCGCGCGTACGCCGACGCCTCGGCCTGGCTGACGTACACCGGCCAGGACAACGGCAACCGGACGCGGTCGAACATCGCCCGCCACAGCCACACTCCGTCCTCGCGCTCCCAGAAGAGAGGGTGACTGACGCGCTCGGTCTGCACCCACTGCCAATCCTCCGGCGTCCACCACTGCTCCTGTCGATAGCCCCCCGACTCGACGAACTCGAGAAAGCGTTCGTTCGTCACGTCGTGTCGCTCGATCGCAAACGCCTCGACGGCGGCGGATGCCGACGGGAATTCGTTATCCCAGCCGAACCGAATCGATCCGCGTTCGACGCCAAGCGTCACGCAGCCACCAGGCACCTCGATCCATTCGTGAGATGGCGGCGACCCGCTCACGCGGGGACGGTAGCCGGACGGTGAGCGCTTCCGATCGAGCGGCAGCCGGTGCCACATGTAGAGCAGGGTTTCCTGGTGCATCGCCTCGTGTTCGAGGATGGCGTAGACCGCCTCGGCGCCATCGAGGAGCGGATGCCCGGGCTGCTCGATGTCCGCATGCCCGATCGCATCGATCACCTGCCTGTCGGCCTCAGCGGCAAACTGTTCGACCACGGCGCGGTCGGGCCATACGGCCTTCTGGCCCTCGGTCGCTTCCTCCGGATCGATGCCGCGGGCGAAGAGGGCCTCGAGCCTGGCATCGATGCTCGGACGTCCGAGCCCCCGCTTGACGAGCGTGTTGAAGCTGAAGCCGGGCAGATGTCCTTCGTAAAAGACGATGGGATGCCGCAGCGCGATCGGCTGGTCGTAGTAGGCATCGTCCGCGAGCAGATCGAAGAGCGCGCGGGAGCGCGCGCGGTTGCTGCGATACCAGCCCAGCATCTCGTCGCGATCCACCGGCATCCGGCCATCATTACCCGAAAACCGATAGCGTGTCTCCAGTGAAAAGGCTTGGCCGGTAGTAAAATGCGCTCGAGGTCCACATGCGTTCACGCCGTTCGTTTCTGTCGCGATTCGGGATCGGCGCCTCGGCGCTTGGAGCTGCGCTCGGGCTGGAATCGGCCTCCGCGCTGGCGCAATCAGGTTCCGACGGCCGCTTCCAGCCGGCGCGCCACTCGCAGGACGACTGGTTCGACGAGATTCCCGGCAAGCATCGCTGCTTCTTCGACACGACGACGGCGGAAGAGCTTGCCGACGCCATCCTGTTTGCGGGGAACTACCTCACGGGGAGCAAGAACGGCTACACACTCGAGCCGGGCGACCTGGCGCTGATCATCGGCATGCGGCATCAGGCAGCGCCGTTCGCCTTCACCGACGCGATGTGGTCCAAGCACGGCGTCGTGCTGTCGAAGCGCGCGAAATGGATCGACCCGAAGACGTCGCAGCCGGGTTTGGCCAATCCGCGCCAGACGCAACTGAACAACCTGGCGAAGCGCGGTGTCCGCTTCACGGTGTGCGATCTTTCGACACACGCGATTGCCGGGCTGATCGCCGACAGCATCAGCGGGAAACCCGACGATGTCTATCCTCAGCTGATTGCGAATCGCGTCGACAGCGCGCGCCAGGTGCCGGCCGGCATCGTGGCGCTCAACCGCGCACAGGAGCACGGCTACTCGACGATGTAGAGTCGCCCAGGAAGATCGACAGCAGCGTGCTCACCACGCTGACGACCAGGGCGCCCAGGAACGCCGCGCGGAAGCCGCTGACGTGGAACCCAAGCCCGAGCGCGCCCGACAGTTTACTGGTCAGCGACAGCATCAAACCATTCACGACGAGGGCGAAAATGCCCAGCGTGATGATGATGAGCGGGAACGTCAGGATTTTTGCGACCGGCCGAATCGTCGCGTTGACCACGCCGAAGATCAGCGCCACGCCGAGGAACGGCAGCAGGTCACCGTCGAACGTCACACCCCGTACCAGCTGGGTCGCGACCCACAGCGCGCACGCATTGATGAGCAGTCGGACGAAAAATCGCATGAGGCGCCTCGATCGGTAAGGATATACTGCCGCCCTGTTTTGAGGAGATCCCCCGTGAAAAGAATTCTCTTCGCCCTCATGGCGCTCGCCAGCGTCACCTCTTATGCGCAGCAGCCGGTTCCTGACATCCCCTTCGATTCCGTACCCAACTTCTTGAAGCTGCCGGCCGACATGAACTTCGGCGAGGTCTCGGGAATCGCGGTCAATTCGAAAGGCGAAATCGCCGTCTACACGCGATCGAACAGCGCCGGCGGTCCGGCCTACGGCGCCACCGCGTCGCAGCTGTTGCTCTTCGACAAGACCGGCAAGTTCCTCCGCGAGGTGGGCAAAGGGTTGTACGCCTGGTCGTACGCGCACGCCGTCCGCTTCGACAAGGACGACAACCTGTGGGCCATCGACAAGGGCTCGGACATGATCGTCCGCATCAACCCCGAAGGCCACGTCACGATGGTGTTCGGGCGGAAAAAGGAAGCGTCGGACAACGCCGAGCCGTGGGAACGCGTCAATCCGCCGCGGCCGCCGGTGCCCGGCCAGTTCCGGCAGCCGACCGACGTTGCCTTCGACACCGAGGGCAACATCTACATCAGCGACGGCTACATCAACTCGCGCGTCGCGAAATTCACGAAGGATGGCGACTGGGTCGCGTCACTGGGCGAACCGGGCGGCGGCAAGCTGGGCAACCTGAACACGCCGCATACCATCGCCAACGACGCCAAAGGAAACATCTACGTCGGCGACCGCGGCAACCGCCGGATCCAGGTCATCGATCCCAAGACGAACCAGTTCGTTCGCGAAATCAAGATCGACGCACCGGTGCCCACGGACGCGCAGCCGTGGATGGGCGCGAAACCGGACGTGGCGCGGCTCCTCGCGGCGGACGCACCCCCCGGAGCGGCCACGATGGCGCCAGGGGCGCCGTGGGCCATCTGTGTCACGCCTCCCAACGCCTCGGGCACGCAATACCTGTACAGCTCGGACGCGTTTCCGGGACGCGTCTACAAACTCTCCCTCGACGGCAAGGTCCTCGGCATGCTCGGCAAGTCCGGACATCAGGCGAAGCAGTTCGGTTGGATTCATGAAATCGCCTGCCCGAGCGAGAACGAGATCTACGTCGCGGAGCTGTTGAACTGGCGGGTCCAGAAACTGATTCTCAAGCCGGCCGCCGCCAAAACCTCCACGGCCGGCCAGTAGTCGCGTGGGTCGAGTGGGTCAGGTGGGTCGTGCAACTGCTTTACCTACCCGACCCACCCGACCTACCCGACCTACCCGACCTACCCGACCTACCAGACCCACTTGACGGCTCCTTCACTTTTCTCGAGAAACCGTCCGATCTCCGTATTGAGGAACCTGGCGTCCTCCGGGCTGCGACCCCCTCCAGCGCGGTGACCCCAGAGTGACGGAATCGGGTGGAACGTGATGTTCTGGATGAACGCACGTTCATACTCGGCGTCGCTGACCGGAAAGTAGAGATCGGTCGCAGAGGGCATGTAGAGCACCGGCACACGGATCGAGCGCAGCGCCTTCTCGACATCCCCGCCGAAGCCTGCCGTGTCGCCGACGTTGTGACGCTGCCACGTGCGCGCCTGCGCGATCAGGTTGTTGGGATCGCGCGACATCTGACGATCGACTTCACCCTGCAAGGCTGCGGCGACCGTCGCAAACTCCGGCTTGAACAGCTCGCGCCGCCACCACTCCTGCGACGTCACCCACGCGGCCCAGTGATAGGCCCACGCGGTCAGCCCTTTGATCGGCGGCGTCGTGTAGTTGCCGTTGTCGAACGCGCTGTCCGCAGTCAGGGCCGCGATCGCGCTCTCGAGCCGGACGGCGCCATGCGGATATGTCTTCGCGGTGCCACAGTAGCCGACGATCGCATCGACGAAATCGGGATGGCTGACCGCCCATTGAAATGCCTGCTGCGCGCCCATCGAAAACCCGATGACCGCCCGCACGTGGTCAATCCGAAGCTCCTCGGTCAGCACTCGGCGCGCCGCGGCCACATTGTCGCGGATGGCGATGGCTGGAAAGCGCGAGCGATCGAACGGCGCCGGCGTGTTGCTTGGCGACGAAGAAAACCCGTTGGCGAACATTTCGGTCGCCACGATGAAATACTTCGCGGGATCGAGCGCCAGGCCGGTGCCGATCAGGAAGTCGTAGCCGTGATGGTCGGCGCCGTACCAGGACGGGACGAGAATCGCGTTGTCGCGCCGCGCGTTGAGCACCCCGAACGTCGCGTACGCGATTTTTGCGTTCGGGACGACCGCGCCGCTCTCGAGACGGAAATCGCCTAGCGAGAACAGACGCCGATGGGGATCGCCGCCGGACGCGGGAATCTGCGCAGAAAGCATCACGCCTGCGCCGGCGAACGCCGCGATGGCTGCAACCGCGTGAGCGGTCGTCATCGATCCGCCATTGCCGTCAGAACATTCTGCCGCACGTCATCGATCACGCGGACATGGGTAAGTGCAATGATCGGCGCGGCGATCTTGGCTACCTTCACTAAACCACCTCCGCGCCGATCGCGGCCAGGTCGTCCTTGCCGTGCCCCTTGGCGATCGCCTCGTCCATCCGCGTGGCAATCCCCGGCAGCACCACCATCGGCTGATCGCCGGCCGCCTCGATCATCAGGCGCAAATCCTTCCGGGCCATCGTCAGCTCGAAGCTGGCACTGAAATCGCGGCGCGCCATCTTCGTGCCCCGCCCCTTGATCGCGCCGCCCGGCTGGAATTTCGAGAACACGGCCAGCGCGTCGTCCGGCGAGATGCCGAGTCCCTTGCCCATCGCGAACACGTCCGCGACGCCGGCGGTGATGACGAAGATCATCGAGTTTCCGAACAGCTTGTACGCGGCCGCGCGATCGCCGTCCTCGCCGACGTACCAGACCTCTCCCGTCATCTTCGCGAGCGGCTCCGCGACGGCGTCGTAGACGGCCTTCGGCCCGGACACCAGCATCAAGCCGACGGCGTCGCGCGCCATCTGCGGCGACATGAAGACCGGCGCGTGGATGAACTTGATGCCGCCCTTGTGTGCCCGTGCAATCCGCGATTTGGCGCCCCGGGGCGACGTCGTGGAATGGTCGATGACGATGGCGTCGCGGCGGAGCCTCGGTGCGATGCCCTCGCCGATGTCATTGACGACGGCGTCGTCCGGAAGCGTCATGTGGACACGCTCGGCGCCGGCGACCGCGTCGCCGGGAGACGCCGCCACATGCGCGCCGGCGGCCTCGAGCGCGCGGGCTTTCGATTCGGTGCGGTTCCAGACCGTCACCGAGTCGCCGCGTTTCAGCATGCCTTCGACCATCGCGCTGCCCAGCAACCCGGTTCCAATAAACGCCACGTCCGCCATGTGCGAGCCTCCCGCTACAATCTATCCCGGTGCGCGGCGTTTCTCACATTCTGCTGTTTGCGGCAATTTCTGCGGTTTCTGCGTTTGCCGTGGTCTCGGCCCAGGCGCCGCAGGTGCTTCGCTGGGCAGGCGATCCCGAGGGCGGCGCACCCTTTGTCGAAGCCGATCCCGCTCGACCCGATCAACTCGTAGGGTTCGACGTCGAAATCGCGGACCTTCTCGCCACCAGCCTCCGCCGGACGCCCGAGTTCCTCAACATCCGCTTCGATTCGATCGACCAGAGCGTCGGCCGCGGCGACGCCGATATCGGCTTGAGCGGGATCGAGGACACGCCGGCCCGGCGGGCGACCATGGCCGTCACCCTGCCCTACTACGAATTCCGCGAGGTACTGAGCGTCCGCGACGCCGACGCGGCGCGCTTCGGATCGCTCGCCGATCTTCGCGGCAAGAGGGTCGGGACGCTTGCCGGCACGATCGCGTACGAAATCCTTCTCCGGGCCGAACGCGATTTCGGGGTGCGCCCCGTGTCATACGACGACGACGTGCACCCGTATAGCGATCTCGTGATCGGGCGCGTCGATGCCGTGCTGCTGGACAACGTGCTGGCGGAACGGCGTCAGCGCGCGCTGAAGGGTTTCACGATTCAGCCTCAGACGGTCGCGGTCGGGCACTACATCGGCCTGCTGTCCGCGGCCAACGTCCCGTTGCGCGACGCCATGGACAACATCCTGCGGACCGCGATGCGCGACGGCACGCTCGAGCGGATTTTTCGCAAATGGCGCGTGTGGAACGACGATCAGCCCAAGCTGTACCAGCGTCTGCTGGCCGGCGAACCCGTCCCGCCGATCACCGGCCTCGACACCTCGGTCAGCGTGGCGACGATGTCGAAGTGGGACGCCACCAGGCGCTACCTGCCGTCGCTGCTGCAGGCATCGGTCGTGACGATCGTCTTGTCATGCCTGTCGATGGGTCTCGCAGTCGCACTGGGCGTGGTGATCGCCACCGGGCGGGTGTACGGCGGCCGGCTGACGCGACTGGCGCTGCTCGGCTACGTCGAGCTGATTCGCGGGACGCCCATCCTGCTCCAGCTGTTCGTGCTGTACTACGGCCTCGCCGCCGCGGTCCGGCTGCCGGCGTTCATCGCCGCCCTGCTCGGGCTCGCGTTGAACTATGCGGCGTATGAGAGCGAGATCTATCGCGGCGCCCTCGAGGCGATTCCGGTCGGGCAGCTCGAGGCGGCCCGCACACTCGGGTTGAGCGAGCGGCAGGTGCTGACGCTGGTGCGCGCGCCGCAGGCGTTCCGGCTGGCGCTCGCGCCGATGACGAACGACTTCGTCGCGATGTTGAAGGACTCGTCACTCGTATCCGTACTGACCGTCCTCGAGCTCACGAAACAGACGCAGATCTTCGCGACCAACCTTGGCAGCTGGGTAATTCCCGGCACGCTGTGCGCAGGACTCTACCTGGCGATGTCACTGCCGCTGGCCGCCGCCGCGCGCAGGCTCGAGAGTCACTGGAGGGCGCCGGCGCCATGAGCGACGTCGTGCTCCGCACCGAACGCCTGCACCTGAGTCGCGGCACGCGGCCGATTCTGACCGGCGTCACGCTGGACGTCGCGCGCGGCGAGCTGGTCGCGCTCATGGGCCCCTCTGGCTCGGGCAAGACGACGATTCTGCGCGCGGTCGCCGGGCTCGAACGCTTCGACACCGGCACGATCGTCGTGGACGGGGTTCCGCTCGCCGGCGGCGCGCCGATTCCAGCCCCGACGCTCCGGCAGTTGCGCCGCAAGGTCGGCATGGTCTTCCAGTTCCATTGTCTGTTCGAGCATCTGTCGGCGCTCAGCAACGTCTGTCTCGCCCCGGTGCACGCCCACGGCGTCGCGCCGGCGGCGGCCGCGACGCGAGGACGCGAATTGCTCGCCGCCTTTGGCGTCGAACATCGCGCCGACGCGTATCCGCGCCAGCTCTCGGGGGGAGAAGCCCAACGCGTGGCGATTGCACGCGCACTGGCCGTCGACCCGCCGGTGCTGCTGATGGACGAGCCGACCGCGTCGCTCGATCCGGAGCGCCGCGAAGAGCTCGGCGAGCTCCTGCAGGGCCTGCTGCGCCAGCAGCGGACGCTCGTGGTGTCGACGCACGACGAGGAATTCGCTCGCGAGTTCGCGACGCGGATCGTCAGGTTGAAGGATGGCGTCGTCGTCTGAGACGCCGGACGGAGGGGGCGCTATGGGACGGATCGCCAGGCGGGATTTCCTGAAGTACGCGTCCGCGGCGGGGGCTGTCGCACGCGTGGCGGCGGCGACCGGCGATCCGTCACGTGAAGGCGACGCACAGATCGCAACCGCGGATGTCAGGATCTCGGCCGCCGACTATTCGCCGGTCCCGGACTACCCCATTCGGCCGCAGCAACATTCCAGCGTGCGGATGACCGATCAGTTCTGGAAACCACGAATCGTCACGAACGCCGAGGTCACGATTCCGTTCGAGATGCAGAAACTTGCCGAAATGGAGCGCGGCTTCAGCGTCAACGTGTTGGAGGCCGCCATCCTGTCGCTGGCGATGCATCCGGACGCGCGGCTGCAAGCAAAGGTCGACACACAGGTCCTGCGCTTGCAGCAGTCCCCGCGCGCCGGGAACAGCAGCTTCGAGGTCGCGGCGACCCAGTTCGCCACGACCGGGCGCAGAGCGCTGCTGGACCGGGCGATCGAAGGAGCGGAAACGCTCTACAACGACTTTCGCGTGCGCAACCCGCCATTTTCCGGCGGCGAGCGGGATGCCATCAACTGTGTGCAGCTGTACCGCGTGACGCACGACAAACGGCATCTGGATCTGGCGAAGCACTATCTCGACATTCGAGGGCTGCCAGACTCCGTCAACCGAAGCCGTCACAATCAGTCCTATAAGCCGGTTCTCGAGCAGAGCGAAGCGGTCGGTCACGCCGTCAACTGCGTATCGCTGATGGTGTCACTCGTCGATGTCGGCGTCCTCACCGGCATCACCGCGTATCTGGACGCCGCTCAGCGGATGTGGCTCGATATCGTCGAGCGGAAGATGTACGTCACTGGCGGTGTCGGAAGCACCGGCAACGAGGGATTCGGCGAACCGTACTCTCTCCCGAACATCTCCGCCTATTCGGAAACCTGCGCCGCTCTGATGTTCATCACGCTGAACCATCGGCTGTTCCTGGCGACTGGAGACAGCCGCTACATCGACGTGATGGAGCGCGCCATGTACAACAACGCGGTCGACGGCGTGTCGATGGCGGGACGACAGTTTTTCTACGTCAACCGGCTCGCAAGCGCCGGCGATGGACGTGACGCGCGCTGGGAGCGAGCGTCGCTCGAATGCTGTCCGCCGAACCTGGTCCGATTTCTCGCCGCGATGCCCGGGTTCATTTACGCCCAGGACAGCCAGGGCGCGATCTACGTCAACCTCTACGTCTCGAGCGAAACCTCGTTCCGCGTCGGCGCATCGGATATCGGGCTCACGGTCGCCAGTGGGATGCCCTGGTCGGGCTCATCGCGGATGACCGTGACCACGAGCGGCGAGCACCGAGCCACCATCAAGCTGCGCGTTCCGGGATGGGCGCGTAATCAGCCTGTTCCGAGCAACCTCTATACCTACGTGAACAAGATGGACGCATCTGTCAGGGTGTCGGTGAATGGGAACGGTCTCAGCGCGCGCCCGGATGCCGCCGGCTACGTCTCAATCGATCGGACGTGGAAAAACGGCGACCTGGTCGTTGCGGAATTCCCGATGGAGGTGCGGCGAGTCGCCGCGGATCAACGGGTGACGCAGGACCGGCGAAGGGTCGCGATCGAGCGAGGACCGATTGTGTACTGCGCGGAGGGGCCAGACACGGACGGCAAGGCCCTCGATCTGTTGCTCGAGCCCGCGGCCGGCCTGCAATCGTCGGCCGATCCGAGTTTCTATGGCGGCGTGGCCGTCATCCAGACCCGTGCCACGCGGGTGACCAACCCCTCGCTGCCGGCGAAACCGATCCGGCTCGTCCCGTACTCGCTGTGGGCCAATCGAGGTCCCGGCGAGATGACCGTCTGGCTCTCCACAGCCGGTTATGCGATCGGCGACACCGGACCGGCCGGCGGGTTCATCTTCCATGACAACCCGAATTACGCCGCTGATGGCTGGCGGTATCTCGAAGCCGCGCCGTTCGATCAGAGCGCGGGCGCCGCGTGGGGGTGCTTCCGCCGCTTGATTCCAGGAGCGCACGGCACCGCGGTCGGCAGCGGCAAACAGAACACGGCGGATATGCTCGCGAGTTGCCCTGACGCTGGAAGCGCTGCGGCCTTGTGCACAAGCCTCAGCGTCAACGGGACGCGGGGATGGTTCCTGCCGTCGAGGGACGAACTGGCATTGATGTATCGCTATTTGAAGACTGCAGGCATCGGCGACTTTCAAGACGGCGGCGTCGCCGATAACTTCACCTACTGGGCCTCTTCGCAGCAGACAGCCGACATGGCGGTGCACATCGATTTCGCCGACCTGGGCCGGCAGCATGGCGACGACAAGGATTTTCCGCGGAGGGTCCGCGCAATCCGCATGCTCTGATGCGCGGAAGTTTCAAGTCTAAGTTTCAAGTCTCAAGTTTCAAGTCTCAGAGTCCCTGAGCCTTGAGACTTGAGAGTTGTTCGCGGATTCTCTTCATCCGCTTCAACTCTTTTTTGCCGGACACCTTGTCCGGCGCAGCAGCGTAATACGCGAGGATGTTCTGCCGCAGCGCTGGCGGCACGTCAGCGAAGTGACGTTCGGCGAGCCGGTCCAGCAGGTCCGCATAGGTCTCGTCGGCCAGCGCGTAGTCGCCGTGAGCGCTCGGCTTGCCGGTATCGAAATTCGTGTTGGCGAGATTGAGGCGCCGCTCCCCCAGGTCGCGCAGTGTCGCCTGATACCGCTGGCGGGTGTCCTTGAAGCTCGCGAGAAACAGCGCCTCCGCCTCTGGCGTTGGCGCTTTGAACTTGAGCGGCCGCAGCGGCCCGATTTTCGGCAGCAGGCGATACAACACGTTGAGCACCATCGTGAGCGGGCCAGGCCTCTGGTAGTCGCGGCCGAAATCCCGCTCGTAGTCCCGACGCGAGAGGTTGAAAACGAAGCGCTGCTCGGCGACGTCTGGCTTCAGCTGCTGAATGGCCTCCCGCTTGTCTCGCCACGCGATGCGGGTAATCGCAGGAATCGTGTCGCTGATCGCATGCCGATACGATCCGATCGCCAGATCTTCGTTGAGGAACACGTCCTTCATCTCGAGCGCGTAGACAGCCTGAAACGTCCGCTCGAGGAGTGGCTTCGAGACTTCGAACCCGATGAAATCGTGGTACGCCTCTGACGCGTAGGCTCCGGAGGCGGCCTGCACAACGTCGAACGAGAACTCGACGATGATGTGGCTCGCCGGCGACTGCTCGTAGGTGACGACGTCGCCGTACTTGGCGCGCAACTTCGGAAACATCAGCGCAACGGCCCTGTTGACCGCTTCCGGATGTCCGGCGTTATCGGCCGCGTAGTGCGCGAGCGCCCCGAGCGCAAATGCGTACTCGTCGACATCGCGCGCCTCGCGAATCATGGCTTCGACGAAGTCGCCGGTGCGCGTGTAGTGCAGCAGGTTGCTGAAGAAGTGATTGCCGAACGGGTAGTAGCCGAGATCCTGGATGACCGAGCCGCCGTAGGCGAAGGCCCGCGCCTGCTTGACGTCCTCGCGCGTCGCTCGTGGAAATCGCTTCGTCAACAGCGGCTGGATGGCGTTGTCCCACAAGGCGTCGATGTTGGCCTCGTGCGCGAGCACGGAATAGGCTGCCGCCTCGCGCGGCGCACTCAGCATCGCCGCGAGAACCAGCACGGCCGTGAGCGCAATCGTCGGCCTTTTCACTTTGCTCTTTTAACTTTTAACTTTTAACTTTTAAGTTTTAACTTTTAAGTTTGACTACCCTTGCCACCGCGCCCGAGTGCCACGCACATCGACGTGGACGAACGGTGGATGGGCGCTGGTCGCCGGATAGAACCCCATACCGCCCTGAAACTTCTGAGCGTCCTCGTCCGCGAGCCACGCCTCGATCTCGTCGTACAAGTACTTCGAATCGCGGACGTCGACCCGGCCGTCGCGATTCAGATCCTCCATCCGATTCATGTCCTTGGGGTCGACGTAGATGTCGGCGGCGCTGC
>Ga0193696_1000350_pt1 | contig 16614 bp, 17 predicted proteins | sample L3m1metaG_FD_145074 | JGI IMG/M metagenome (GOLD analysis project Ga0193696, IMG submission 145074) | Soil microbial communities from a riparian zone of the East river system, Colorado, United States - L3m1 | ecosystem: Environmental > Terrestrial > Soil > Riparian zone | place: USA: East River... | reverse complement strand
GCAGAGAGTGGGAAAAGGCGGCCGAGTCGTCGCCGTCGATGCCGATGAACAGAACATCTCATGCCTTCGGAAGAACTTCGAGCTCTGCATGCGCCTGACCGGGAACGCGCCGGTCCTGCTCGAAGGCGCCGCGTGGAGCGATTGCGGTGGCCTGGAGTTCTCCAGCGAAGGCAACATGGGATCTTCGGCGAGCTCTCTCGTGGGAAGCAAGCGCGGCAAGCTGGTCAATGTCCCGAGTTTCACCCTGAGCGCCATCGTCGAAAAGTTCGCTCTCGAGCGGGTTGATTTCGTGAAGTGTGACATCGAGGGCGCTGAGCTCGAGGTCTTCAAGGACACGGAATTTTTCGCGAGGTTCAAGCCCCGCATGATCGTGGAGCCGCATGCGGTGGGCGGCGTACTGACGACGGAGAGCTTCGTTCCGCAGCTCTCGAAGTATGGCTACCGCTGCAAGACGGTCACGCAGGATGGCGTGACACTGCCGCTCGTCGAATGCGAACCGGGGTGATCCGCCCCGGCCCGTCTAAACATACGTTCACCTCCGTCGTATTAACGAGTCAAGACCCATGTCCCGAATCCGAACTGCCGCGGTTCCGCCGATCCGTATCGCCGTCCTGGTGACGATCTGGTTTTCGCTCTTCGCCTACGCCGGGCGGCCTCTGCTGACCGCCGCGCATCTGGCCGGAGTCAGCCGTGTCGCCGCGTGGGGCGGACTCTTCCTTGTCTCGCTGCTGCCGCTGCTCGCGTTGCGACGCCGGACGCTGCCGCAATTCGCCGGTTACGCGACCCTCGGTATCTTCTCGACGCTCCTGATCGTCGTCCTCTTCGGCGACGTCATCCGCCTCACGTGGTGGATCGCGCGCGCGTCGCTCGATGCCCGCACGCTCACCTACGCGAGCCTCGGCGCCGCCGCCCTGCTCTCATTCGTGGGACTGGTGCAGGCGCGCTGTCCGCGCGTGAGGCGCGTGTCGATCGCGATCGACGAGCTGCCGCCGGAGCTCGAGGGCTACACGATCGCGCAGTGGAGCGACGTGCATGTCGGTCCGACGATCCAGCGCCGCTTCGTCGCGCGACTCGTGGAGCAGACGAACGCGCTCAATGCCGACGCGATGGCCATCACCGGAGATCTGATCGACGGACCGCTCGCCGAATTGCGCGATCAGGTGCAGCCGCTGCGTGACCTCCGCGCACGCGACGGCGTCTTCTACGTCACCGGCAATCACGAGTACTACTGGCGCGCCGGCGAATGGCTTCCGGAGCTCGCGCGACTCGGACTCACGATCCTGAACAACCGGCACGAGGTCGTACGACGCAATCTGATCATCGCCGGCGTCACCGATCCGGTCAGCCGCAACTCCGATCCACGCGCCGCCATCGCGAACGCGCCGCGCGATTCCGTGAAGGTACTGCTCGCGCATCGCCCGCAGACCGCGGAGCTGGCGAGCGAGCTCGGTGTCGACCTCCAGCTCTCCGGACACACGCACGGCGGGCAGTTCTTCCCCTTCAACCTGCTGATCCACGCGTTCCAGCCGGTCGTCGCGGGACTGCATCGAATCGGCCGCACGTGGCTCTACGTCAGCCGCGGCACCGGCTACTGGGGACCGCCGTCGCGACTCGGCGTGCGGGGTGAGATCACGTTGATCCAGCTCACATCCGGCCGGCACGGCCGGCAGCGTTGATCGCTCCGCCTTCGGCACAAGCAGTGACGCCTTCGCGATCATGGCTTCGGGCGGCGCAACGCGCCTGAAATTCGTTCTGCCGCGTCAGACAAAACTCCTGAAGGAGCCTTGGGCATCGAACGCTACCGGCCGGGCCGGTAGAATCGGCCGCATGCTTCGACGCCTGCTGCCGCTGCCTCTGCTTTTCCTCTCTCTCTTCGCCTCCGCCCAGACCATCGAGACGCCGCCGTCGACCGAGAGCGGCCGCGTGATCAAGCAACTGGTCGAAGACTCGCGGATGGAGGAGCTGCGCTGGCCCGACTTCAGCGACTACCGCCGCCACCTCCGCAATCTCTACGCGCCGATCGGCTACGCGAAGTTGTGGACGTTCAACGGCCAGCCGACGGCGCAGGGACGCACGGTCATCACGCTCTTCGAGGCGGCCGACGTGAAGGGGATCAACAGCGTCGACTACGACGGCACGCGCTGGCAGCAGCGCCTGGCCACGTTCCCGCTGCGCGACGAGACGGCGCTGGCGCGCTTCGACGTGGCGGTCAGCATCACGCTGATGCGCTACATCTCCGACCTGCACATCGGCCGCATCAATCCGCGCAACGTCCGCTTCGACCTCGACATCGAGACGAAGAAGTACTACCTGCCGAAGCTCCTCACCGACATCGCGCAGTCGCCGGAGAACATCACGATCCTCACGCAGATCGAGCCGCCGTACGACGAGTACCGCCGCCTCCTCGTCGCGCTCGCCGCGTACCGAAAGATGGCCGACGACGCGAAGGACGAGAAGCCGCTGCCGGCGGCGAAGGTCAAGCCGGGCGATTCGTACGCCGCGCTTCCACAGCTCACGAAAATGTTGGCGCGCATGGGCGACCTCCCAACAACCCAACAACCTATTAACTCAACAACCGTCTACGCCGAGCCGCTCGTCTCCGCCGTCAAACACTTCCAGCAGCGCCACGGCCTCGAGCCGGACGGCGTGCTGAGCGAGAAGACGTTCCGCGCGCTCAACGTGCCGCCGGGACGGCGTATCCGGCAGATCCAGCTCGCGCTCGAGCGGTGGCGCTGGGCACCGAGCGAGTTCGCGTCGACGCCGATCGTCGTCAACATCCCCGAGTTCCGCCTGCACGCCTGGGACGACAAGACGGGGCACACCGCGCGCGCGATGCGCGTCGTCGTCGGACAGACCGTCTCGCATCAGACGCCGATCTTCGCCGGCGACATGAAGTACATCGTCTTCCGCCCGTACTGGAACGTCCCGCCGACGATCCAGCGCGCGGAGATCGTGCCGAAGCTGGAGAAGGATCGCGGTTACCTCGCCGCGAACAATTACGAGATCGTCGACGACGACGGCAAAGCGATCGGCTCGACGGTCGACAACGCGACGCTCGCGCGCCTGCGCACCTGCGACCTCGGCGTCCGCCAGAAGCCAGGCCCGGCGAACGCCCTCGGCCTGGTGAAGTTCATGTTCCCGAATCAGAACAACGTCTACCTGCACTCCACCCCGTCGCAGACACTCTTCTCGCGCTCCCGCCGCGACTTCAGCCACGGCTGCATCCGCGTCGAGGACCCGGTGGCGCTCGCCGCCTGGTCACTGCGCGAGCAGCCGGAGTGGACGGTGGAGAAGATCAAGGCCGCGATGGAGAAGGGCGACTCGAAGACCATCGTCCTGAAGACGCCGATCCCGATCATGATCATCTACTCGACGGTGGTCGTCCGCGACGACGGCACAGTCGACTTCTACGACGACATCTACCGCCACGACGAAACGCTGGAGAACGCCCTCGCCGCCGGCTACCCGTATCCCGCGTAAAATCCTGGGGGTCGCATCTGGACAATTAACTTAACGCCGCGCGTTAAGTTAATTGTCCAGATGCGACCCCCTTTCTACGCCATGGCGGCGGAGCCGATTTCGGGGTGGGCTCGGACGAAATTGACCAGGTTCGGGAGGTAGTCGCGCAGACACGGGAGCGCGATGCCGGACCCGGCGAGGTCGTGTTGCGTGTTCGTCGTGTCGTAGAGCGTCGGATGGACGAAGTAATCGACCGCCTGCGCCGGGATACGCATCAGGCGATACACGCCGGGCACGTACTTGATCGCCCCCTTGGCCGCTGACACCGGCAGCGGCACGCGCAGGACCGTTCGTCCCGTCGCTTCGCCGATCGCGTTGATCGTCTCGTCGACGGTCAACGGCTCCGGATCGGCGAGGTGATACGTCTTCCCGCTCGATTGCGGCATCGCGCTCAGATGGTCGAGCGCCGTGACCAGGAAGTCGCGCGGCACGACGTTGAACCGATACCGCGACGGCCGTCCAGCCACCGGCAACACGGCGATTTTCGGCTGCCGCATCAGCCATTGCATGACGAAGTACGGACCGTCGAATTTCTGCGTGACGCCGGTGGTGCTGTCGCCGACCACGACCGACGGCCGGTAGATCGTCGCCGGCAGTCCCTCGCGCATCGCGAACCGCACCTCGACCTCGGCCAGATGCTTCGTTTCCTCGTAGAAATTGTTGAACGTCTGTCCCGTCTGCAACTGGTCCTCGCGGAACACGCCGCGATGCCGTCCGCTGACGTAGCAGGTGCTGACGTAGTGCACACGTTCGAGTGCACTACACTGCCGCGCGAATTTCAGGATGTTGCGCGTCCCCTCGACGTTCACGCGCATGCCGAGGTCCCGCGGCACGGCGAGGTCGTAAACCGCGGCGAGATGGAAGATCTCGGTTACGTCCGCCGGCATGTCAGACCCGAGGCCGGGCTGCGTAATGTCGCCTTCGATCAGGCGGATGCGATCGGCGAACGGGCTCGCTTTCCGCCGTTCGTCCGCGAGCGCCATGAATTTCGGCTGCACGAGGCAGGCGGCTGCGAGTTTCGGAGAGCGGCGGAGGATGCGCGGCAGCAACTCGCTGCCGAGGAAGCCGGGATAACCGGTGAAGAGGACGGACGGCACGCGCGCATTATGCCGCTACACTCCCCGCATGAGGGCATATGGGTGGCGCACGCGCAACGACGTGTTGCGCGGCGTCCTGATCGGCATCGGCTTCGGCGTCTCCATCTCGCTCATCGAGAGCGGCGGCACGAAGATGTTTCCGCCGCTGCACACGTTCATTCGCAACTCGATCTTCGGCGTGGTGATCATCATGATCGCGCGCGGCGCCGAGACACTCCTCAGCCGCCGCATCGAGCGAAGCAAATATCCGACGATCGTCCGTTCCGTGATCTACGCCGTCGCCGGCTGGGCTGGATATTTCGCCGGCCTCGCGATCATGGCGGTGACGCCGCTCGGCATTGCGAGCGACGAATTCGACCTCACCTATCACCTCATTTACTCGCTCGCCGCATCGGCGGTCATCACCATCTGCCTCGGCTTCGTCATCCATTACAACCGGCAGCGCAACGATCGCTTGAAGGCGATCGAGTTCGCGGAGAAGGAGCTCCAGATCGCGCGCGAGATGCAGCAGCGGCTCCTGCCGCCGCCGCTGATCGAGCAGGACGGCTTCCGCGTCGCCGCGCGCACGCAGCCAGCGCGTATCGTCGGCGGCGATTTCTACGACGTCGTCCGCCTCGGCGACGGTTCGCACGGCGTGATCATCGCGGACGTCAGCGGCAAAGGAATCGCCGCCAGTCTGCTCATGGCGTCGTGCAAGGCGATGATCCCGCTGCTCGCGACGAACGGCGGCGTCGCCGCGGTGATGCAGGCGCTGAACGAGAGACTGTGCGAGCAGCTCGGGCGTCGCGAATTCGTGGCCATGCTCTTCGCGCGCTTCGATTCGACCACCGGCGCGCTGGAGATCGTGAACGCCGGTATGCCCGATCCGTACGTCCTCGGCGACGATGCACCGCGCGCCATCACGGTCACCGGCGAACGCTTTCCGCTCGGCGTCCGCCGCGAGACGCGCTACGACACCGCGCACGCGTCGCTCGCACGCGGCGAGCGCCTGCTGATGTTCAGCGACGGATTCCCCGAGGCGATGGTCGGGGAGGACGCGGTGGGGTACGACAAGATGGAGTCGATGCTCGGCGGATTTCAATCGGTCGACGCGCTCATCGCATCGCTCGCCGCGATTCCGGGCGTGCGCATCGACGACGACCTCACCGTGATGACGTTAGAGCGTCGGTGACCGCGATCAATCCTTCCACCACCAGCGCCGTCCGTTCGTAATCGAGCGTATCCGGCGTATCCGATGACCTGTGGTAGTTCGGATTGCGGAACGGTGCAGTGTCGGTGACCATCAGCGCCGGCCACCCGAACTGCCAGAACGACCACTGATCGGACCAGCCGATCTGCTCCACCACTTCCGGCACCGCCGCGCCTTCGCTCGCAAACTTCGCGTGCTTGCGGAACGCGCCGACGCACTGCCGCACGAGCGCGCGCGATCCGCTGTTGCCGGCGAAGGCGATGAAGTCGCCGGTCGACGGGAAGAACGGCGCGAGAAATGCCGGATAGAGCTGCGACTTCGGACGCGCATCGTAGTAACCGATCGACTCGATGCTGAGCATCGCCGCGATCTTCTCGCCGCGCTCATGGCAGCGCTTCGCGTACACGTAGCTCCCCATTGACGGAGTCTTGAAGTTCGGCGGCTCCTCGGCGGCAAAGAACAGGAAGCGCAGCGTGCGATGCGGATGCGAGTGTGCCAGCCGGCGCGCGATGGCCAGGCATCCGGCGGCGCCGCTCGCGTTGTCGTCGGCTCCGGGCGATTCATCGACGGAGTCGTAGTGCGCGCCGATGATCACGATCTCGTTCGATTCGCCGCGCAGCTCGGCCTCGATGTTGTCGCCCTCGCTCGTCTGCTGGCGCACCGGCTTGTATCCCGCGGCGATCAGCTCGCGCTCGATGTACTCCGCCGCCGGCGCGAGCGTCTCCGGCACGCTGCGCGGCCCGTGCGACGCGAGCGTGAGCACGTCGCGACGCAATTCAGCCGCGATCACGCGCTGCGAATCGGTGAGCGGCGGCAACGTTCCACGCCATGAGTGGTCGGGCATCGCCATCATCGACCGCCAGGCGACGGTCACGATGAGAAGAAGGACGACGGCGACGCCAACGACGATCTTCATCCGCGCGTAGTGCGAAGCCTATCGCTTCGCGGCCCGCGCCAGGCAACCGATACCAACCACGAGCGCCGCGGCACCAGCCGCAAGCCATGCGCGGTGGTTCCCCGCGTGCCGCTCCGCCTTCCGTTTTTTCGCGTCGAACTTGCGGTCGACGCGATGCAACGCGTCCTGCACGCGCGGCACCTCCAGCACCTTCCCCAACATCCAGACTGTGAGCGGCGGGATCATCCGCTGGATCACGTCATGACTGCGTGGCTTCGTTGCGACCTTCATCGCGACCTCCCTCAAGGTTGATCCGGCGGTGCCGTGAATCCGATCTCGCTCCAGGCGTCGCCGGTCGTGTTGTCGACCGAAGAGCCGTACGCGATCCAAGTGGCGGTGCGAATCGGCGTCGACACGTTCGACACGTTGATCTGCAGATTGACCAGCGGTCCTCCGACGATTGGAGTCTGCACGATCGACCGCGGCGGCACGGTGACGAACGTTACCTCGGCGGCGGACGACGAGCCCACGACGACGATCTGGTATCGCTGCTCGTTCGCCGAGTCGAGGTTCACGATGCCGACGTTGAGTCGATAGCGGTCGTCACGGCGCAAGCCGAGGAGCGAGAGCTGGGTCGAGCTGTTGACGGCGGTCGTCGGAAGGGAGGGAAACGACTGCGACACCGTGCCGTTCGAGACTCCCGGCTGATTCGACCAGATGCGCGACGTCGCGAAGAGCCGTGCCGTCGAGTCACCCAGTCCGTCCGCGGTCACCCCCGTGATGAGAATCGCGCCGAGGCCCGACTGTGCGAGCACGCTGGCCGCGAAGTCCTCGGAGACGATGCCGCTGAGCGCGGGGATCGTGATGTCGCGGACCGGGATGCCGTTGCCGGTCACTCCCTGCGGCAGCCACCGCAACTGCACGTGCTGATCGTGCGTCGTGTAGTTGACCAGCGTGATGTCGCTGCGGAAGAACGTGCCGTTCGCCCCCTGCACCGATCCGGCCGCCGGAATGAGGAGCTGCGGCGTGCCGCCCTGCGGGATCACGAGGTTGTTGCTTTGAATCTGCGCAAGGAAAACGAGGAGAGAAAAAATCTTCATACCTACGCGGTATGCGAATCATGGACCGACCGTAAGCGCCTCCGGCGGGCGGGCGCGGCCCGCAGCGCTTGTTGGCCTAGCCTGGACTCACAACTCTCGCTCGAATCGCGATTTACGCGAACGCAAACGCTGCGGGCCGCGCCCGCCCGCCGGAGGCGCCCTCGTCAACCCCCGCGATAGACTACGGCGCATGGAAAAAGTGAGAGTCGGCGTACTCGGATCAGGCGATGTCGGCAAGGTGCTGGCGGGCGGCTTCATCAAGCTCGGACACGACGTGAAAATCGGCTCGCGCGACCCGGAAAAGCTGCGCGAATGGGCGGAAAAAGCGGGCGGGCATGGGTCGACCGGCACGTTCGAAGAGACGGCGAAGTTCGGCGACGTGATCGTCCTGGCCACGCTCGGGGCCGGCGCGGAGAGCGCGCTGAAGATGGCCGGTCCCGACAACTTCGCCGGCAAGGTGGTCATCGACGCGACCAATCCGCTCGACCACTCCAGCGGCGCGCCGAAGCTCTACGTCGGCTTCGATGACTCACTCGGCGAACAGGTGCAGCGCTGGATCCCGAAGGCGCGCGTGGTCAAGGCGTTCAACACTGTCGGCAACGCGCACATGGTCAACCCCGACTTCCCGAACGGCCCGCCCGACATGTTCATCTGCGGCAACGACGACGACGCGAAGAAGATCGTCACGCAGGTCTGCAGGCACTGGGGCTGGGGCGTGATCGACCTCGGCGGCATCGAGTCATCGCGCTACCTCGAGCCGATGTGCATGGCGTGGGTGATGTACGGCGTGAAGAGCGGCTCGTGGAACCACGCGTTCAAGATGCTGCGGAAGTGACTCTCAGCTCGGTGTGACGCGCGATCTCCGTGAAGATCGCGTCTCGGGTGAGGAGTAGCGCGTCGAGGTCGAGGGCGCATTGGGCGACGTGAGCGTCGGGGAGGGTGACGGTGAGACCCTTGCGGCGAAGCTGGTGGCGTAGCTCGCCGACAGCAATCCAATGCGCCAGCGATGTTTCATGGACAGGAGCATCCTGAAGGAGTTCCGCCAGCGCCCATCTCTGTTCGAGCGTCAAATCGCCGCTGATTACTTCGGATACGACGAGCGGAGGCAGAACGAGGGTTCCGGCGTCGAATGCCTTCTCCAGCAACCGAACCCAATACCTCTCGAAGTAATCGAGCAGGACCGACGTGTCAGTTACGATTACGTCCACGTAGTTCGTCGATGTCGATGTTGAGGTTCAGCTTTCCCTGCAGCGCCCTCATTTTTTCTGCAAAGCGCTTCCGCCGACCTTCTTCCATCATCTGAACGATGCTCTTCTCGTCGTCCGCGTCGGGGACCTTTTCGGGCACTTCCGCCTTGTCGCTCATACCTTTCATCCTAACAAACCGCATGACTTCCGTCATACCAGCCCACCCACCCAAAACCCATCATTCCCTCTGTGAGATTCATCCCCCTCGCCCTCTCCTCCCTCCTCATCGCCGCCCACTTTCTACGTAGCGGAGACTTCATCGTCGCCATCCTCTGCCTCGCAGTGCCGCTGCTGCTTCTGTTGCGCAAGCCCGCCATTACGATCGCGGTGCAGGTGATGCTGGTGATCGCGGCGACGGAGTGGCTGAGGACGGCTTTCGCAATCGCGCATGAACGGGCGGCGATTGGCGCGCCGACCGCGCGAATGTTCGCCATCCTCGGGAGCGTCGCGCTCTTCACGCTGCTCTCCGCCGCGCCCCTGAAACGCTGAGTTGCGGGCCGGTATACTCGAAGGGCAAGCGACTTGCAGCCGCTGCCATTCCGGCATTTTCGGATCGAGGTAACCATGACCAGACGGCTGGCTCTTCTCGGTGTCGTTCTCCTCTCGTTCGCCCTCCCCACCCACGCCCAGTACTTCGGCCGCAATAAAGTTCAGTGGGAAAACTTCCACTTCAAGACGCTGCAGACGCCGCACTTCGACATCTACTACTACGACCAGGAAGCGGATGTCGTGAACGACGTCGGCCGCATGGCCGAGCGTTGGTATGACCGGCTGTCGCGGACGTTCAACCACACGTTCAATCGCAAGCCGATCGTCCTCTACGCCAACAGCGCCGACTTCCAGCAGACGACCACCACTGGCGGACTGATCGGCGAAGGGACCGGCGGCTTCACCGACGAGTTCATGAACCGCGTCGTGCTCCCGCTGACCGGCAACTACGCCGACAACGATCACGTCCTCGGCCACGAACTCGTCCACGTCTTCCAGTACGACATCGCCGCCGCGCAGGTGAACAGCCGCCGCCGCTTCTCCCTCGAGCAGATGCCACTCTGGCTGGTGGAAGGCATGGCGGAGTACTTCTCCAAAGGCCGCATCGATCCGCTCACCGCGATGTGGATCCGCGATGCCGCCATCCACAACCGCCTCCCGAACCTCCGCAAGCTCGGCGACCCGCGCTACTTCCCCTATCGCTACGGCGAAGCGCTCATGGCCTACATCGGCGGACGCTTCGGCGACGAGGCGGTGGTGCGCTACTTCCTCGCGGCGGGACAAGTCGGCATCGAGCCGGCCTTCGAGCACGCCACCGGACTCTCATCGAAGCAGGTCTTCGCCGACTGGCAGGCCTCGGCCCATGAGCTCTACGACCCGCTGGTGAACGAGCGGCCGAAACTCCTCGGCACGCCGATCCTCGGCACGAAGCGGACGAAGGGCGATCTCAACGTCGGCCCCGCGCTCAGCCCGGATGGCCGCTACATCGCATTTCTCTCGACGCGTGAGATCTTCGACATCGACCTCTTCCTCGCGGACGCGAAGACCGGCCGCATCATCCGCAAGCTCGTCTCCTCCGATCTCGATGCGCACTTCGACGCGTTGCGCTTCATCGACAGCGCAGGCAGCTGGTCGCCCGACTCGCGCAAGCTCGCCTTCGTCGTCTTCGAGAAGGGGGACAACTACCTGGCGATCGTCGATGGCGAGTCGCGGCACATCGATCACATCCGCGTTCCCGGCGTCGATGCGCTGACAGCGCCCGCCTGGTCGCCCGACGGCCACACCATCGCCATCTCCGGCCAGGCCACCGGCGTCACGAATCTCTATCTCTACGATCTCGACTCGAAGCAAGTGCGGCAGTTGACGAATGACCGCTACGCCGACCTGCAGCCCGCCTGGTCGCCCGACGGCCGCACGCTCGCCTTCGTTTCCGATCGCGGCAGCAACACGAATCTCGCGGAGCTGCGCTTCAGCGATTTCGGCATCTCGACGATCGAAGTCAGCAGCGGACGGATCGAAACGCTTCCCCTCTTCAATCACGCCAAGCACATCGATCCGCACTACGGCCCTGACGGCTCGCTCTACTTCGTGGCCAACCCCGAGGGCGTTCCGGACATCTACCGCTACACGGCCGACGGCAAGATCGAGCGCATTACGCACGTGCAGACCGGCGTCTCCGGCATCACAGAGACTTCGCCCGCGCTGTCGGTCGCGTCGAAGACCGGCGAGCTGGCGTTCTCGCTGTATGAGGAAGACAACTACAACATCTACACGCTCCCCGCTTCACCGGGCGGCATCGCGGTTGCCCCGAGTGCTGTCGCGGAAGCGCCGCGCGGAGCGGTGCTGCCGCCGTTCCGGGCGACCGGATCGGAGATCACCGCCTACCTGCAGAATCCGGTCGCCGGCCTGCCTCCCGAATCGACGCTCTATCGCACGCGGCCTTATGACGCGTCGCTGCATCTCGCCTATCTCGGTCCTCCGAACATCGGCATCGGCGCCGATCGTTACGGCTATGGCGTGGGCGGCAGTGTGGCCGCGGAGTTCACCGACATCCTCGGGCGCCACGACATCGGCGTGGCGATTCAGAGCGGCGGATACGGCAGCGGCGGCGGCAGCTTCTTCGATCAGTTCGGCGGCGAGGTCTACTACCTCAATCAGACGCATCGCTTCAATTGGGGCGCCGACGTCGTCCACATCCCGTACGTCAGCATCTATCCCGCACAGGGCGAGCCGGAGGAGGTCGATCTCGGCAATGGCCAAACCGTCCTCGCAGACTCATTGTTGCAGATCCGCGAGATCCAGACGATCAACGACGTCTCCGGCATTGCGCAATATCCGTTCAATACGACGCAACGCCTCGAAATGTCGGGCGGTTTCCAGCGATACAGCTACAAGGCCGACGTGGAGAAACTGCTGTTCGTCGGCAATCAACTGATCAGCGACGAGATCTCGAAATTGCCCGGCGCGTTCGCGGTGAACATGTTCAAAGTCGGTGCGGCGTATGTCGGCGACACCTCGACGTTCGGCTTCATCTCGCCGGTGCGCGGCAGCCGTTATCGCTTCGAAGTGCAGGCATTGACCGGCGATTTGAAATTCACCACCGCGCTCGCCGACTGGCGCAAGTACTTCTTCATGCGTCCGGTGACGTTCGCCGTGCGCGGTCTGCATTACGGCCGTTATGGACACGATGCCGACAGCGGCGCGCTCACTCCTCTGTATCTCGGCGAACCGGGACTGGTGCGCGGCTACGATCCGTATTCGATCGGATCGGATGAATGCACCGGCGGAACGACGACCAACCCCTGTCCCGTATTGACCCGCCTGATCGGATCGCGCATTGCGGTGGCCAGCGCGGAAGTGCGCGTACCGTTGCTCGGGACGAAGCAGTATGGCTTGTTCAACGCGTCGTTCCTGCCGACGGAATTCGTCGCCTTCGCCGACGCCGGCGAAGCGTGGCACAGCGGACAGCATCCGAAGCTGAGCTTCAACACCTCGTCACTCGATCGCGAGCCGGTGTACAGCGTCGGCGCGGGGCTGCGCATCCTGCTCAGTTACATCCCGCTCGAGTTCTATGCGGCGAAGGCGTTCCAGCGGCCGGAACAGGGCGTCGTGTACGGGTTCAACATCATTCCAGGCTGGTGATAAGGGACGTTCATTTCTCCACGGCGCGAAGACTGTCTCCGGCGAGCTCGGTCATCGTGCGGACGTGCACGGAGATCAGCTCCTGCACTTTCATCCAGGCGAGCGTCTCCTCCTGCACGCGCAGTGCATTGCGCGTGACGACGCGCGCGGCGGGGCGCAGGGCGTGCTCGGCCATGAGCGCCCGCAAGCGTCCGAAGTCGGCGCTCATCGGACTCAGTCGTGCGTTCTCCAGCTCCTTCTCCACTTTGATCACACCCTGGTACACGTTGAACTCCGGCTGCAGCGACTTCGCCTTGTCGACTTCCTCGAATGCCTTCTGAATCGCGTTAAAAGGCTGCATCGGATCGGTCAGCGCGACGTCGGCCGCGCGCAGATGCGTGAGCACCTCGAGGTCGCGATCCAGCGCCTTCCGCATCATGCCGGCCGCCTCGACCGCCTGCTTGATCGCCATCTCGGCATTGTTGACGTTCTGTCCCGTCGGGCGGACCCGCATCGGCGGCGACGGCTGCGCAAACGCACTCGATGCGACGACGATCAGCAGAAATAGTTTTCGCATGCTCGTCTGACGCGCGACCTCGCCGCGCGGTTTCACCGCGGCCAAAGCCAGCCGAACGTCCCCGCGATCAACAGCGCGTAAATCAGGCCGTCGATCATCTCCTTGAACGCGACGATCCATGGCTTGCCGTACCAGACCGCATCCGGAATGCCGCGGAAGCCGAAGGCCAGAAATGCGGCCGCGCCGGCCACGCGGAAGACCTCGAGGTAATGCGAGCCGACCCCACGCGTGTGTCCCGTGAGGTATGCGACGAAGATGGCGATGACGAGCGCGTACGCGAACCACGAGCCGAGCGATTTGCCCATCGCGAACTTGCCCGGATTCCGCACCAGCAGCAGCGCCGCGGGACGCGTCTCCATCGCCGCTTTCTCCTCGGCGGTGGCCTTGTTCCAGTCGACACACGGCACGATGTATTGACCGCTCTTCGCGCTCATCAGCGCGTCCTGTATTGCCTTTTCTTCCGTTAACCGGCCGTAGTCGGGGCGATGCCAGAACGGGAGTGCCATCCAGAGAATGTTGCTGGCGATGAAAACGAAAACCGCGGAGAGGAGTATGGGCAGCCAGAGCATCGACAAAGTGACCATCACGGACCCCCTTTGCTCGCTATGATCGCACCGTCATGCAGCACATCACCCGCCACGAGTTCGAACTGGTCGTCGAAGAGGCGCTCGAAGAGCTCCCCGACCAGTTCGCGTCGCTCCTCGACAACATCGCCGTCGTGGTGGAGGAAGAGCCGACGGACGAAGACCTCGACCTCCTCGAGGAGGACGCCAACGAGCTCCTCGGGATCTATCGCGGGACGCCGATGACGCGGCGGACGCACGACATGATGCTGCTCCCCGACCAGATCGCGATTTTCCGCGGGCCGATCCTCCGTGTGACGCGCAATCGCCGCGACGCCGTGCAGCAGATCCGGCAGACCGTCATTCACGAGTTGGGGCACTATTTCGGGCTCGACGACGACGAAATGGTTTTCTGAACGCCTGCTCGTGCATCCAACGGAACGTTTGGAGGCATTCATGAAACGAGCAGCGATCGTTCTCCTGTCACTCATCACATTGATCATCGTCTCGTGCAAGCACGAGCAGACCTCGGGCTCCGGCGGCGGACTGGCCGCGGTGAAGCCGCCGACGGTCATGGAACGCATCAAGGCGGCTGCACGGCGCGACGAGCCGAAGCCCGCACCACCACCGGCAGCCCCCACTCCTCCGCCGATGCGCGCCGGTGGCCTCTACGCGCAGAGCGGCGTGTCCGGCGGCGTCGTGGGTGGAGTGGTGGGCGGAGTGGTCGGTGGCGTTCCGGGTGGCGTGGTCGGAGCCGACGAAGTCCCGCCGCAGCCGTCGTACGCGAAGCTCGTCGAGCACGATTTCTTCGACACGAAGAGCGCGGCGCTGACGACGTTCTCCATCGACGTCGACCGCGCGTCGTACGCGAACATCCGCCGCTTCCTCAACAACAACCAGTACCCGCCGCCCGATGCCGTGCGCATCGAGGAGATGGTCAACTACTTTACCTACGCGCTGCCGCAGCCGAAGGGGGACGATCCCTTCACCATCACCACCGAGGTCTCCGGCTGTCCGTGGAACAACAAGCACCGGCTGATGCGCGTCGCGCTGCAGGGGCGCAATCTCGATGAGTGGAAGATGGCGCCGAACAACCTCGTCTTCCTGCTCGACGTCTCCGGCTCGATGCAGCCACCGCAGCGGCTGCCGCTGATCAAATCGGCGTTCCGCCTGCTCGTGAACCGGCTGCGCCCCGAGGACACCGTGGCCATCGTCGTGTACGCCGGAGCCGCGGGCGTCGTGCTGCCGCCGACGTCGGGCGCGGACAAGGCGACGATTATCAGCGCGCTCGACCGCCTCAACGCCGGCGGTTCCACCGCGGGCGCCGAAGGGATCGAGCTCGCGTACAAGATGGCGGAGCAGTCGTTTCACAAGGACGGCAACAACCGCGTCATCCTCGCCACCGACGGCGACTTCAACGTCGGCGTCTCGTCGCTCGAAGAACTGCAGAAAATGATCGAGGAGAAACGGCAGCACAACATCTTCCTCACCACCATCGGCGTCGGGGACGACAACTATCGCGACGACATGCTGGAGATGCTCGCCGACAAGGGGAACGGCAACTATGCCTACCTCGACTCGCTGAAAGAGGCGGAGAAGGTGTTCAAGAGCGAGCTGACCGGCACGCTGGTGACGATCGCCAAGGACGTGAAGGTGCAGATCGAGTTCGATCCGGCGCACGTCGAGTCGTACCGCCAGATCGGCTACGAAAATCGCGCGCTGGAGAACAAGGACTTCGACGACGACACCAAGGACGCGGGCGAGCTTGGCGCCGGCCACTCGGTGACCGCGCTGTACGAGATCGTCCCCAAATCGAATGCGAAGGGACAGATCGCCACGGTCCGCCTGCGCTACAAAGAGCCGCACGGCGAGACGAGCAAGCTGCTCACCGGGGCGGTGAACGACGAAGGCGTGAGCGAGTACGCGGCATCGGCCGACATGAAGTTCGCCGCCGCCGTCGCCGAGCTCGGGATGCTCCTCCGCAACTCCCCGCACAAAGGCTCGGCGTCGTTCGCCGACGTCACGTCACTCGTGCGCGGCGCGCGCGGCGCGGATATCGACGGCTATCGCGAGGAGCTGCTGCGGATGGTGGATACGTCGAATGCGCTGATGTCGAATAAGCAGATTGCTTCGGAGTAGATAGCAGTGGCAGATAGCAGATAGCAGGCGAGATGCTTGCTATCTGCTTACTGCTATCCGCTATCTCACTTGATGGCAATCAACTGAATATCAAACACCAGCATCCCCTGCGGCTTCGACGCGTCTCCCGCATACGCCAGCTTCGCCGGGATCCAGAAGCGGGCGACTTCGCCGACGGTCATCAACTGCAGCCCCTCGGTCCATCCTGCGATGACGGCGTCGACCGGAAACTCCGCGGGTTGATCGCGTACCACGGAGCTATCGAACATGTTGCCGTCGGTGGTCCAGCCGGTGTAGTGGACGCGGACCTTGCTGCGGCGCGACGGCAGCTTGTCGCCCGTCCCCGGCACGAGCACTTTGTACGCGAGGCCGGAGCGCGTCTTCGTCGCGTCGGCGGGCGGCGCGGCGAGATCGGCAGGCGTGGCGGGCGGGTGCACGATGCCGACGAGCTCCGTGTCGATGATCAGCTTCTCGCCCGGAATCCAGGCGCGGCGCTGCTCGCCCTCGACCATCTTCTCCACCACTTCGCGCCAGCCGGCGCTCAGCTTCTTCACCGAGACGATGCCGACGCGCGGATCGGCCACTTCGTCGAGCTTCTTTCCTTCGAGCGACCAGAGCGTGTAGTGCAGCCGCACGTAGTCGGACGTCTCGGGATGCGCGGTTCCTTTTCAAGCAACGA
>Ga0193696_1000349_pt1 | contig 16639 bp, 9 predicted proteins | sample L3m1metaG_FD_145074 | JGI IMG/M metagenome (GOLD analysis project Ga0193696, IMG submission 145074) | Soil microbial communities from a riparian zone of the East river system, Colorado, United States - L3m1 | ecosystem: Environmental > Terrestrial > Soil > Riparian zone | place: USA: East River... | reverse complement strand
GAAGTTGCACGGCCTAATAGCCAGAGGGAACAGGCTATAGACTCTCTACGTCTCAGGATATAGAGTTTCTATAGCCATGACGCTCCACTCCTCGCGGCCCGACGCGCGCACCGACCTTCTGCACGGCACCCTCGACATGCTGATCCTGCGGACACTCCAGTGGGGGCCGCAGCACGGCTACGCGATCGGGCAGACGATCCGCGCGCAGTCGTCGGACGTGCTGCAGGTGGAAGCGGGCTCCTTGTATCCCGCCCTGCAGCGGCTCGCCAAGAAAGGCTGGGTGACCGCGAAATGGGCCCAGACCGAGGCGAATCAGCGCGCGAAGTTCTATCGGCTCACGCCCGAAGGCAAGAAGCAGCTGCTTCGGGAGGAATCGCGATGGAACGAGCTGGTGAGTGCGATCGGCCGGGTGATGAAAGCGGCCCTGGCGCCAGGAACCGAGGAGTAGCACATGTCGTTCATCGCCTGGCTCAAGGGACTGCAGCGGAAGCGCCTCGACGACGACGATTTCGACGCAGAAATCCAGGCTCACCTGGCGATCGCCGCTGCCGAGAAACAGGCGGACGGCGCCGATCCGCGCAGCGCGCAGCTCGAATCGCTGAAGGATTTCGGCAACGTCACGCTGACCACCGAGGCGGCCCGCCGCGTCTGGACGCCGTGGTGGATCGACGCCTTACACGATCAGCTGAGCGACGTCCGCTACGCGATTCGCGCGCTCGCGAGGAACCCGGTGTTTGCGCTCACCGTCGTCGGCGTGCTCACGCTCGGGATCGGTCTGAATGCGGCCGTCTTCACGATGCTCAAGAGCATGGCGCTCAGTCCAATCGCTGGCGTTGACGGGTCGGCGCGGCTCGCCGTGATCTTCGGGGAAACCAGCGGTGGACGTGGCGTCGCCTTGTCGTACGCCGACTACCAGTACCTTCGCGATCACGACCGCGCGTTCTCGGGACTCTTCGGCACGAGCGCGTTCAAACCCACGTTTGGTAGAGGCCGAGGCGCCCGCCCGGTCTGGGGCGAGCTCGTCACCGGCAACTACTTCCAGATCCTCGGTGTGCGTGCGGCACGCGGCCGCACGCTTCTGCCGTCGGATGAAATCGCGCCCGGCCGCCATCCGGTCGTCGTGATCAGCGATGGTCTGTGGCGGCGCGATTTCGGCGCCGATCCGGAGATCGTCGGCAAGACGCTCGAGCTCAACAACTTCCCGTTGACGATTATCGGAGTGGCCGATCCGGCGTTCCACGGAACGACCGTCGTGTACGACGTCGAAGTGTACATTTCGGTGATGATGGCGCCGGATCTCGGCTTCAAGTTCGGAAGCCAGCAGACGACGCCGTCAGCGATCCTCTCCGACCGCCGCGCCTCGGTCTTCTATCCTCAAGGCTACCTGCGGCCGGGCACGACGCTCGCCAGCGCCGCCTCGCAGACGTCCGTGCTGTGGACCGAGCTCTCGCGCGATCGGCCGCTGGCGGATGCCGCGCAGCAGCTGAGGGTCGTGCCGTTCTGGCAAACACCGAACGGCGCGCCGACGGTGCTGTTGCCGACCCTGATCGTCCTGACAGCGATGGGTCTGCTGGTCCTGACGATCGCCTGCGCCAACATTGCGGGGCTCGTGCTGGTCCGCGCCGTGTCGCGACGCGGCGAAATCGCCCTGCGGCTGGCGCTTGGCGCGACCCGGACGCGGATTGTCCGTCTCCTGATTGTCGAAAACCTCGTCCTCGCCGTGCCTGGCAGCCTGCTCGGCGTCCTGCTCGCGCGGCGCACGATCCCGATCCTTGTCGGCTACGTCGAACAGCTCGCCGCACCCGAGAGTGTCTTCTTCAATGTCGGCGTCGACAGTCTCGTCATCGGTTTTGCCGTGCTGGTCGCCTGCGGGAGCGCGCTGGTTTTTGGATTCATCCCGGCTCTGCAAGCGTCGCAGGTCGATCTGGTGTCGGTGATCAACGAAGACGCGTCGCCGCGCGGCGCGGCGCGGGGACGGCTACGGGCGGCGCTGGTGGTTGCGCAGGTCGCCGTGTCGCTGCTGCTGCTCGTCGGTGCCGGACTGGCGACGCGCAGCGTCGAGGCGGCTCGGCGCGCGCATCCCGGCTTCGATGCCAGCCACCTCACAGCGATCACGCTGGAGGTCAGGCAGAACGCCTACGACGACTCGCAGGGCCGGATCTTCTATCGCCGTCTGTTGGACGCGGCGCGCGCCGACGTGGGTATCGAATCCGCCACGCTAGCAGAATTTACGCCGATGGGTTTTCTCGATACGCCGTCGCGTCCGATCGCGATTGAGGGCTACGAACCGCGTCGAGGCGAAGATCTGTCGTTCATGGCGAACACCATCGGTTCGGACTACTTCCGCACCCTGCGGATTCCCCTGATGGCTGGGCGGGAGTTCGCCGACCGTGATGACGAGGCCGGCACACCAGTGGCGATGGTGAACCACACGCTCGCGCAGCGGTTCTGGGGCGGCGCGGCGAGCGCGATTGGCAAGCGGGTTCGCGACCGCTTCGGAGTCTGGCGCACGGTGGTCGGCGTGGCGGCGGACGTGAAGTACGCGCGGATCGACGAAGCACCGCGTCCTTACCTCTACCTGCCATTTCTCCAGTCGTACCGATCCGCCATGACACTGCACACCCGCGGCGCCGCGCCGGTCAACGTGCTCGTGGACCAGGCGCGCGCGCGTGTGGCCGGGCTCGACCCGGACCTCCCGATTGTGCACGCGAGGCCGATGGCGGAGGCGATGCGCGGCGCGTTCATGCTCTTCGACCTGACGGCGGCCATGTTGTTTGTGTTCGGGGTGACCGGGATGGCGCTCGCGGCGATGGGTCTCTACGGACTCGTGTCGTACATCGTCAAACAGAGCACGCACGAAATCGGCATCCGCATGGCGCTGGGCGCGCCACGGCTCTCCGTCGTGCGCCGGTTTCTGGCGCGCGGCCTGAGGCTCGGCGGGATCGGCGCGACGATCGGCATTGTCGCGGCACTCGGCGTCGGCCGGCTGCTCGGTCGCGCGCTCTTTGGCGTCAGTGCGACCGACCCGATCTCGTTCACGCGTGCCCTGGGGCTCGTCCTGGGCGTCGTGATCGTCGCGACCATCATCCCAGCCTGGCGCGCCGCACGAACCAACCCTCTCAGCGCGCTGCGACATCAATAGCGCGGAGGTCGGAATTCTGCCAGCCGGAAGTAGTGGGCTGGTTATTGTTGAGGTGAAAGATCCATCTCTGCACAGTATTTGCGTATCGATGAGCTCGGTTCTAAATCGATTTACGCTAACATTTGCGGGCTCCCCAACTGAAATCACGCGCCCTTCACAACTGCTTTTCCGAGAATTGTGTCACTCGCTCTGCGTGCATCGGCTCGGCCGCTCAATTCGTCAAGCTCAAGGGGTGCCATGCGCTGGACCGCATCGTTGACCATTTCAGCCGCGCTGCTTGGGATTTTCGCGCTGGCCGCTTCGTCGTTCGCTGAGCCAGGTCAGAAGATGGGTCCGCTTGCCGCGCGACGGGCAGGGCTCGCGTTCGGTTCCTCGCGGGTGATCATCAGCGCGGCAGACACGTCACAGCTTCCTGACGTTGCCGACGCCATCGACCGCGCCGGCGGCACGCGTGGGCGTGCGCTGCCGATCATCGACGCGTACGTCGCCGACATGCCGAATGCGGCGTTGTTCGGTTTGTCGCACAATCCCCATATCGCGCACATCGCGCTCGATCGAGTCATCGTCGGCACGCTGGAACGCACGGGTGCGGCGATCGGGGCGACGGCGGTCCGACAAGAATTCGGCTACGACGGATCCGGTGTTGGCATCGCCGTCATCGATTCGGGTATCACGTCGTGGCACGACGATTTGACTGGCGGTGGGAGTCCGCAACGCGTTGACTCGTTTGTCGATTTCGTCAACGGGCGCGACACGGCGTACGACGACTACGGTCACGGGACGCATGTCGCCGGCATCATCGCCGGCAACGGTATGGACTCGAGCGGCGCTCGATCCGGCGTCGCGCCGAACGCACGCTTGATCGTCCTCAAAGCGCTCGATGGCGCCGGCCGCGGACGCGTCAGCGATGTCATCGCCGCGTTGCACTACGTCCTCCAGAACAAAGAGGCGCTGAATATCCGTGTTGTCAACATGTCTGTCGCAACGGGTGTCTACGAGTCGTATGACGACGACCCGCTGACGCGTGCGGCGCGACGTGTCGTGAGAGCGGGGGTCGTAGTGGTCGCGGCCAGCGGCAATTACGGACACGACTCGCAGGGCCGCATCATCTACGGCGGCGTCACGGCGCCCGGCAACGCGCCTTGGGTCCTGACAGTGGGCGCGTCCAGTCACATGGGCACAGTCGATCGATCCGACGATCGGATCGCGGGGTTCACCTCTCGGGGTCCGACCGCGATCGATCTCGCCGCGAAACCGGATCTGCTCGCCCCCGGTGTCGGCATCGAGTCGCTGAGTGATCCGGGCAGCGCGTTCTATTCAACCCAGTCGCAGTATTTGCTGGAGGGCACTGTGCCCACCACGTATCTGCCGTATCTGAGCCAAAGCGGCACGAGCATGGCGGCGCCGGTTGTCAGCGGTACGGTGGCGTTGATGCTGCAGGCCAATCCATCGCTGACGCCCAACCAGGTGAAAGCGATTCTGCAGTACACGGCGCAGGTGTACCCGCGATACGACCCGCTCACCGAAGGGGCGGGCTTCCTCAATGCGAAGGGTGCCGTCGACCTCGCACGCGGTCTCGCGGCCGGCACCCCTGCGTTGTCGCCGGAATGGAGCGGACAGATCATCTGGGGCAACCGCCTCGTGACAGGCGGATGGCTTACCGCTGATGCAAACGCGTGGAGCTCGGATGTCGTGTGGGGCAGCAGCACCACGCGAGATGGTCAACCGATCGAATTCGGCTCCAGCTGCAGCAGTCTGACCTGTGATGAGGGTCCAACCGCGTGGACCGTCAATCCAGGCTTTCGCAACGTTGTCTGGGGATCCAAGTGCGGCAACAGCAATTGCGATGGCCCATGGATCATCGATGTGTTCACTACGACGGTTGGCGACACGGTTGTCTGGGGTACAGCCGAGGGCGACACGGTCGTCTGGGGCACAACCGAGGGCGACACGGTCGTGTGGGGGACAACCGAAGGTGACACGGTCGTCTGGGGCACAACCGAAGGCGACACGGTCGTCTGGGGCACGTCGGACGGCGACACCGTCGTGTGGGGTACGAGCTGCACCGACGTGAGCTGTGTGCCCATCATCTGGAATCGGTAGGCGACATATGCAGGGCTGGCCTTCTGCGAGACTGTTCGCACACGCGGGCGAAGTCGAGATCGCGCGACCAGAGACACGTGTCACACCGCCACGCGCGGATCGCCTGGGGTGGGAGGCGCTGTCGTGGCCGGCACAGTGCTATGTCGCGCTCGTGATGGTGGCTGGCGCGTCAACGCTCGTCGCGTTTTTCCCCACCGCCTATCCGCGGCCTGTATTGTTCGCCGCGTTGATCGTTCTCGCGTGTCTCACCTCGCTCTGGAAGGTGAATCTACCGATTGCCACCGCCAGCGGTTCGACGCTCTCGGTCTCGTACGCCGCCGATCTCATGGCGTAGCTGCACTGCATCACGACGCCGGCAATCATCGTTGCGGTTGCCGGCGTCGTGATGCAGTGCAGCTACAAGGTCAAGAAAAGCTATCCGCTGTACCGGACCCTGTTCAGCGCCGCGGCCGAGGTACTGACGATGACGGCAACGGGCATCGTGTATCAGCAGCTCGGCGGATCGCTGCGTCCCTTGCACATGGCCGTTCTGGCAAAGCCGCTTGTGGGCGCGATCGCGGCCTACTTCATCGTGAACACGAGCCTGGTCGCCGGCGCGATCGCGCTGTCCAGCAGTCGCTCGTTTTTCACCGTCTGGCGCGACGATTTTCTCTGGAGCAGCGCCAGTTTCATGGTCGCTGGCAGCGCCGGGGCGATGGCTGCCGTGGTCATCGCTCGTGGCGAACATTGGAAAGCCGTTCTGCTGATCGCTCCGGTTTATCTCACCTACCGTACCTACGAAGTCTTCGTCGGCCGTTTGGCAGACCAGGCGCGGCACATGGGGGAAATGCGCCAGCTGCACCAGAGTACTGTCGAAGCGCTGGCGCACGCCCGTGAGGCCGAGCACGCGGAACAAGCGGCACGCTCGGCGGCGGAGCGCGCGAATCGCTCGAAGGATCAGTTCCTCGCGGTTGTCTCGCACGAGCTGCGAACGCCGCTGAATGCCATTCTCGGATGGGCCGACATGTTGCGCCGCGGACGACTCGACGAAACGCGGCGCGATCGCGCGTTCCAGTCGATTTACGACAGCGCACGACGGCAGGCGCAATTGATCGATGACCTGCTCGACGTTTCGCGGATCATGGCCGGCACGCTTCGCATCGAATGGACCGCGGTGGACTTGAAGACCGTCGTCGACGATGCCGTGCGGGCCGTGCAGCCCGCCGGCGACGCCAAGAACGTGCGCATCACCACCGAGGCCGATTCGTGGCTCGGGTTCATCCAGGGAGACAGCGCCCGCCTCGAGCAGGTCGTTGCGAACCTGTTGTCGAACGCCGTCAAGTTCACGCCCGACGGCGGCACCGTCCATGTCCAGTTGAAACGTGTGCAGGACTGCGTCGAGATCCATGTCCGCGACACCGGACAGGGGATGTCGGCCGACTTCCTGCCATACGTCTTCGAACCGTTTCGGCAGGCCGATGGATCGACCACCCGCGTCCACGGCGGACTGGGGCTCGGTCTGTCGATTGTCAAACACCTCGTCGAGGCCCACAGTGGCAGTGTCGAGGCCCAGAGCGCCGGTGTCGGCCAGGGTGCAACGATCATCGCGCGCTTTCCCATCGATCCAGCGTGCGCGAATGACTCACATCGGCCCGTCGCACGCGCGACATCGGCCGTTTCGGGCGAGACGCCGTCACTCGACAATGTGCGCGTGCTCGTCGTCGACGACGATGAGGAAAGCCGCCTGGTGGTTGCCGAACATCTGCAGCGTTGCCACGGTGTGGTGTTCACGGCCGCGTCGGCCGCTGATGCCTACGACGTACTTCGGCGCGAGCGCGTCGACGTGCTCCTGGCCGACATCGCCATGCCAGGCGAGGACGGCTACACGCTGATTCGACGCGTCCGCCAAGGCGTGGTGCCGAGGAGTACCTCGATTCCCGCTGCGGCGATCACGGCATTTGCGCGCGAGGAGGATCGGCAGCTCGCGGTGCGCGCCGGGTTCCAGATGCATTTGGCGAAACCGGTCGATCCCGATTGCCTGATCGCGGCCGTCGCCAGCCTTGCACGCACAAAACTATCTGAGATGGCAGAGCCGCCCTCGGCCTGATACGAAACTCCTCCCAGCAAGCCTGTTACCCCGGACGACACGATCTCATAGGCGCCGAGGCGAACACCGGGTCAGCGAATGATGGTGCGACTCTGGCCGTGGCACACTAGCGCGGGCCTGCCGCCTTCGCGCCGATGGCGCTTCGGCGAGCCTCGCCGAAGCTCGCCTGGACTCAGGGCGAGCGGAGGCGGGAAAGGCCCGCGCTACGAAGGTCGGCGTAGCGCGACCCTTTTAGGGTCGCGAAGCTCGTTTCAGGCCGGCGATGTTTTCGAAAGGGGCACTCTATGATGGATCGCAGGACTCTGCTGAAGTCCCTCGCCGCCGGCGTCGGCGCCACGTTGTGGTCCGCCCGGCGATCGGACGCTGCGCTTCCCAAAGCCAGGATTACGCGCGTGAAGTGCTGGGCGCATCCCAGCATGAATCGTTCGTTCAACCAGAGCGCCCTGCTCGTCACCGTGGAGACCGATATCGGCATCACGGGCATCGGCGAAGGCGGATCGCCCGATCTCGTCCGCGACCTGGCCGGCAGCGTGATCGGCCAGAATCCATTCGAGATCGAGCGGCTCTGGCAGCACATGTACATGGACACCTTCTATCCGCCGGGGCGGGAGAAGATCCATGGGCAGGGCGCGATCGATCTCGCGCTGTGGGACATCAAAGGCAAGGCCTTGCAGGTGCCGGTCTCCGATCTGCTGCACGGCGCCAGCCGTAACTACGTCGAGTGCTACGCCACGACTTTCCGGCCTCCCAGCGCGTCGAATCCGGCCCCCGGCACGGCGCCGCCGGCAATGGCCGGAACGGCCCTCCGCGAGCGCGCGCGTGCGGCGATGGAAGCCGGCTATCGCGTCTTCCGCGTCGATGCCTCGATCGGCGGCCCGATTGTCGACAACGTCTTCAGTACGCACGAACGGGTGCGCCTGGTGGCGAAAGCCTGTAAAGAGATTCGCGACGGCGTCGGCGAGGGCGACTGGATGATCGATTTTCATCAGAAATTCGACTTTGCCGACGCTCTTCGCTGCTGCCGGCTGATCGAGGACTACGAGCCATTTCTCGTCGAGGATCCGGTGCGCGACGAGCAGGCGCTCGAGGAAATCCCGAAGCTGCGTCTGATGACGACCTGTCCGCTCGCGCACGGCGAAGAGTGGGGGCAGCGTTGGGACTTCCATCGCCTCGTCTACGACAAGCACATTGACTACATCCGCGCGACGCTGCCCAACGTCGGCGGCCTGACCGAGATGGCCAAAGTCATGGCGCTGTGCGAGACCTCGGCGGTCGGCATCGTGCCGCATTTCACGGGGCCGGTCGCGACCGCCGCGCTCGTGCACGCGATGACCACTTTTTCTGGCCCGGCGCTGATGGAATACAACTACGCCGATCGGCCGCCGCAGTATTTGTCGGAGTTCGTGACGTTCAAGGGCGGAAAGCTGTATCCCAACGAACGTCCAGGCCTGGGTGTGACCGTGGACTTCAAGGCATTGACGCAGATCGGCGAATTCGATCAACCGCGCACGAGTAATGTGTACCGGCGGCCCGACGGTTCACTGACTCACTGGTAGCGTGAAGAGGATCGGTGCTCAATGGCGGCGCGGCCGGCCCGGCACGCTGACGGGCCCGGCGGCCTGCACCTGTGTCCAAATCCGCCGCCCGACCTTGTCGGCTTCGGCGACGATGCGCTCCTCGTCCATCGTCAGCACCTTGCGATTGCGCATGACGAACTGACCGTCCACCATCACCGACTCGATGTCGGCTGGCTGACCGTTGTGGATCAGCGCCGACACGATCCGGCCCGCCGGCACGAGGTGGGCGCGCAGCGTGTCCACGACCAGCACGTCGGCCTTCTTCCCGACCGCGAGCGTGCCCACCAGCGTGCCCTGCCGCACCGCGCGCGCGCCTCCCTGTGTGGCGTCCTCGAGCACGTCTTCCGGCTGCGGCCGAACCCCGGGAAACGGATCGTCGCGGGAGATTCGTTCCGTCAGCAGGGCGATGCGCATCACCTCGAACAGATCGTTGGTGTTGTTGTCCGTGCCGTTGGCGATCGGACAGCCGGCGGCGCGCAGTTTGGCGATGGGCGGGATGACGCCGCGGTTCGCGGCCATCGCTGCCTGGTGCGAAATGATGGTGCCCGAGCGGCCGAGCATCGCGATATCGGCATCGTCGACATATCGGCAGTGGGAGGCGAACAGCCGCGGGCCGAGGAAGCCGTGCCTGTCGAGAAACGCCGGCGGCCGAAGGCCATGGTGCCGCGCCATGAAATCGACTTCGGCGCGGCTCTGGGACAGGTGAATCGTGTACCCGAGATCGTGCTTGTCGGCAAAGGCGCGGACCGCTTTCAGCAGCTCCGGCGACGACGTTTCCGCAAGCGCGGCGGCCGGGAAAACGGTGATGCGTCCCTGCCTGGCGCCGTGCCACGTCGTGAACAAGTCGTTGATGCGCTGCAGTCCTTCGTCGCGCAGCTTCGGCGAGAAGCGGGGCATTGCGCTTGCCGCCAGCCCTTCCGGAGACATCGGGCCCGCGACGTTCTCACTGTCGCGAATCGACTCCGCGAATACGCAGCGCAGACCGGTCTGCGCTAACGCGGCGGCGTGGCGGCCGATGCCGCCGGAATTCTCAACGATGGTCGTGGTGCCCGTCTTCAGCGCTTCCAGCGCGCCGATGGTGACCATCAGCGTGCCCTCTTCGCCTTGCAGAAGGCTGCCGGGCCGAACGGTCAGGCGGGCGGAGTTGGGGAATCCGAAATCCTCGTTGAAGCCGCGCTCGAGCGTCGCCGCGAGGTGGGCGTGACAGTTGATGAGTCCCGGGAAGAGCGCCTTGCCTCGGCCGTCGTAAACGTCGGCGTTGGGATACGTCCTCAACACCGTGTCGGTCGGGCCGATCGCCGCGATTCTGGCGGCTGCTATCGCCACCGCCACGTCGTCCTGAACGGCATCGACGTTCACGACGGTCGTGTGAGTAAAGACAATCGTCCGGCCAGGTGGCGGCTGAGCCTGGACGCCGCGTTGGTTCCCGAGGAGCGCAGCGGCGCCGGCACCGGCCCCGGCGAGCAGCTGTCGACGGCTGATGAGCGCAGATCTGGACTTCATGCGGCGCTGATTATGGCTCAATATTCCCTATGCTCACCCGTCTCCTCATCGTCATGGTCGCGTGCATCGGTCCGGCGTTACGCGCGTCACGGCTCGATCCGGTCGTCGCTCTGCGCACGGAATGAGCGATCCTCGCTGACGAGCTCTTGTACTTTGAGCTCGACTTTGGTACGTTCTCCCCACCACACCACTGAGATGGCTCCCCGCCGTGAGCCAAAGATCTGTAGGCTCGATCGGCCGCGCGCATTCCGGCCGTGAGCACTGACGACTGGGGGTTGGATGGCCCGCGTACACCGGCAGGCGGCGGTGATTCCCTACCGGATTCGCAAAGAGCGCGTCGAAGTAGCCCTGGTCACGGCCTCCAGAGGCAAGGGATGGGTGGTGCCGAAAGGGTCGGTCGACGATGGTGAGCGGCCGCGCGAAGCGGCGATTCGCGAAGCCGAGGAAGAAGCCGGACTGCTCGGCGTCGTCCCGCGGAAGCCGCTCGGCCGATACCTCCGCAACAAAGGCAATCGTTCCTGGCAGGTGGACGTCTACTTGATGCGCGTCACCGACGTGCTCGACTACTGGCTCGAGCACAAACTCCGAAGGCGGCGGTGGATGCGCATCCCCGACGCCGCCGCTTGTCTCCGCGAGGAGCTCCAACAGTTCGTCCATGCCATCGAAGGCGTTGTCGAATTCGATTCGTAGCGCGGTAGCGGGCGTGAGCGCTATTCCTCCCTGAGCGCAGCCGCCGGATCGACGCGCATTCCCTGACGGGCGGCGGTCGCTGAGGCGAGCACCCCGACGGCGCCGACGAGGACGACCACGGTCGCGAGCACGAATGGATCGGCCGCCCGTACCTTGAACAGCAGGCTGGCGACGACGGTGCCAATCGCGAGTGCTCCGGCGCAGCCGGCCGCGATGCCAGCGAACAACGGGGTCAGGCTCTGGCGCAGCACGAGCGCGATCACCTGCGAGGCGCGCGCGCCGAGGGCCGCGCGGATGTTCATCTCGCGGCGCCGCCGCGACACGCCGTACGCCGTCGTCGCGTACACCCCGACCGTTGCAATCACGAGCGCGACCGCGCCGAACGCAGTGAACAGCCACATCTGGTAGCGACGGCCGGCCAGGGCCTTGTCGACGATCTGTCGCAGCGGGCTCACGTCGGCGATCGCTATCTCGGGATCGACGGCGTGAATCACGCGGCGCAGCTCGCCCGCAATCGCGGCCGCTTCGCCCGGCGTCCGTACCATCAGCACCGACTTGCCTTCGTTGTTGAACCAGTACGGCACGTACACCATCAGCGGCGATTCTGCCTCGAGCGCGGTGGCGTGGCCGTCGGCAACGATGCCGACGACCTCGAAGTGCTGGCTAGGGTCGCCACGCGCGAACTGTTGGCCGAGCGGGTCTTCACCCGGCCACAGCGTCTGCGCCGCGCGTGCGGAAATGACGGCCGGCACCACGGCCCGATTCCGGTCGCGCTCGTCGATGGCGCGGCCCTTCGCGATGGGCATCGACAGCGTTCGGAAGTAGTCGGGGCCGATGAAGCGATAGTTCGCGCTGGACTTCTGCGAGGACGGCCGGATATCGCCGATTCTGGCGATCAGGTCGACCCACGTTTCGCCGGTGAGCGGCAGTGCCGACGTCCATGCCGCCGACGTGAGGCCGGGCAGATCGCGCGCCGAGGCGAGGATCCGATCGTAGAGCGCGGCGCGCGCCTTCTCGTCCGGATACCGGTTGGCGATGGGCGCGATCTCGACCGCCGTGACGCGCTCGGGCGAGAAGCCCGGATCGACGCGCAACAGCTGGACGAAGCTGGTGATGAAGAGTCCGGTGACCACGAGGAGCGTCACCGACAGCGCGACCTGTACGGCGAGAAGGGTCGCACGGACTCGGAGACCGCCGCGATCCGTCGCGCCATGCCCGCCGCCGCGGAGCGTCGCCTGCACGTCGCCGCGCCCCATGCGCCAGGCCGGCAGCAGGGCGACACAGAGGCCGGCGACGATGGCCACCAACGCGGCGAATCCCAGCACGCGCCCGTCGATGACGACCTCGTTCACACGCGGAAGATCGATCGGCGCGGTCTTGACGAACAGATTCAGCCCCTGACGCGCGATCAGCACCCCGAGCGCGCCGCCGGTTGCCGCCAGCAGCAGCTGTTCGAGCACGACCCCGCCGACGAGCCGCGCGCGGCTGGCGCCGAGTGCGCTGCGAACCGCGGCCTCGCGCATCCGGCCGAGCGCCCGCGTGAGCGACAGGTTCGCCAGGTTCGCGCAGGCGATCAGCACGACGCCGCCGATGGCGCCAAGCAGCAGCAGCAGCCCGAGCCGTGCGCGTCCGACGATCGACTCGTCGAGCGGCATGATCCAGCCGCGCAGGTCGATCGGCTCGTGCGTCTCTCTTGTCGCGATTTGCGCGACCGACTGTTGGATGACGTCCAGCTCGGCCCGCGCCTGTTCGAGCGTGACGCCGGCTTTGAGCCGAGCGACGGCGGCGTAGTTGAACTGGCCCATCCAGCCGATGTTGGCAAAGTTCAGCCGGAACGGCACCACCAGGTCGAACTTCGAAGACAGCGAGGCCGACTCGGAGAGCAGGTCGAACGCCGGCAGCTCTGAGCGAGGCTCCAGCACACCGACGACCGTGTATTGCGTCCCGCCGAGAATCAGACCACGGCCGACCACCTGAGGGTCGCGCCCGAGCCGATCCGCCCAGAGCCGCTGGCTGATCACCGCCACCGGCGGGTGATCGGGCCGTTCGTCGTCACGCGTCAACGGGCGCCCCAGCGCGACCGGCATCTGCAACACGTCGAAGACGGTGCCCGACGCCCGCACGATGACGACCTGCGCCGGGTCGCCGGCGCCGGTGAGGTTCGTCGTCCGCCACTCGACTTCGGCGATCGACGCGAACGCCGTCGCCTGGCGCCGCCACTCTTCGAAGTGCCGCGCGTTCACCGGATGGCTGGCGTACCGCCTCGCGATCCGCGGCACGACCTCGCGAATCGACACAAGACGCTGCGCCTCGCGGTAGGCCAGCGGCCGCAGCACCACGCCGTTGACAATCGAGAACACGGCTGTGGACGCACCGAGGGTCAGCGCGAGCGTCGCAATGACGGCGCCGGCATACACGGGTTCACGGCGGACGGCGCGCAGCGTGTCGCGGACGTCGAGCAGAGTGGTCGCCATGGCGGATTAGACGAAGCGGCGCCACCGGGAGTTGTCCGCCTTCGCTCCTCCCTGCAGCCGTAAACTATTGTGCCGTATGGTGGTGTTTGTCCTCACCAAGTCGTCAGAGCCGTGGGTTCTCGGCGTGATAAACTCCGCCTTCTGCGGTCCCGCCGCGTCTCGGGTTTGGGTCCGCCCGCCAATTTTCACACGCAGGACCGCAAGACGTGCCTGACCCCCTGGAATTCGCAGCGTTCGCGAGCCTGCTGCCTGTGGGCATCCTTCGGAGCGGCCTCGAAGGTCGCTATTCCTACGTCAGCGAACGCGTCACCGACCTGACCGGTGTCACCGTCGAATCGGCCCTCGAGTCCGGATGGGAACAGTGCGTCCACCCTGACGACCGCGAGGCGGTCCTGCATCAGGTCTCGTCGGCGCGCAGCGCGAGGAAACCTTGGCAGGGCGAGTTCCGCTGCGTGCTTCCTGACGGCCGCATCCGCTGGCTCCTCGGTCAAGCGACGCCGGAGCACGATCTCCAGGGACACGTCGTCGGCTTCGTCTGGACGCTCACCGGACTCGATCTCGATGTCACCACGCGCCGGGGGGCCGAGGAGGCGCTTCGAGCGCGCCGTGACGAAGAGCGCGATCGGGACCTGCAACTGCTGCTGGCGACCGCGACGCAGGGCATTGTCCTGGTGGATGCCCAGGCGACGATCGTGACGGCGAATCGCGCCCTCGAAGCGATGTTCGGCTGGGCGCCGGGGGAGCTGATTGGCCAGTCTATCGAGCAGCTCGAGCCTCCGGGAGCTCGTCACGCGCGCGCGCAGCATTGGACCGGGTACTTCGCCGCACCGGGTGCGAGGCCGCCGGGTGTCAACGCCGAGTTCTTCGGTCAACGGAAAGACGGGTCGACGTTTCCGATCGAAGTCAGTCTGAATCATGTGGCCGACGCTGGAGGCGGACACGCCATCGCCTTCATCACGGACAGCACCGAACGCAAGCGGGCGGCGGCGGCCCTTCAGGAGCGAACGATCGAATTGGAACACCGGACGGCTCAACTGAGCCGGCTGGCGTCCGACCTGACGCTTGCCGAGCAGCGCACGCGCGAACAGCTCGCCAAGACGCTTCACGACGGTCTGCAGCAGTTGCTCGTCGGCGCGGCCCTGAACCTCGAACGACACTTGGCACGGGAAGCACAGCGAGGGGCCCGTCCGGACGAACTGCTCGTGCGGGCGAAAGGTCACCTCGATCAGGCCAGCGCCGACGCACGATCGCTGAGCCAGGAGCTGTTTCCTCCCGCGCTGCACCTTGTGGGATTGCCCGCGGCGTTGACCTGGCTGGCAGCGCGGACACGAAACCAGTACGGTCTGGTGGTTCAGGTGTCCGCCGACCCGCTCGCCAACTCCGACCGGAAGGACGTCCGCACGCTGTTGTTCGAGTCGGTGCGGGAGCTGCTGTTCAACGCGGTCAAGCATGCCCAGGTCGATCGGGTCACGATCGATCTGTCACTCGATCCGGATGACGCGCTCTGCATCACGGTAGCGGACCAGGGAATCGGGTTCGATCCGGCGGGGCTCGTCGAACGAGGGAAGGCCGGCAAGGCCGGATGGGGTCTGTTCAGCATCCGCGAACGGCTGACGCTGCTCGGTGGCCGGTTCGACATCGAGAGCACCCCCGGGCAGGGGACACGGTTTCGACTCGTCGCGCCGCGAGGCGAGGCGCAGGACGGGATCGAGGCACAGGGACGGTTGAGCCGCGTCGCGACCAGACCGGTTCCCACCGACGCCGGCTTCGGGCCGGCGCCGGCGCTGAGGATTCTGATGGTTGACGATCACGCCGGGGTGCGCCGAGCGTTCCGCGAACTATTGCACGAGCGGCCCGAACTTCACGTCGTGGGCGAAGCCGCTGACGGACTGCAGGCGATTGCGGCAGCGCGTGCACTCCGGCCAGATGTCATCCTGATGGATGTCTCGATGCCCCGGATGGACGGCGTCGAGGCCACGCGCCGCATCCGCGCCGAGCTCCCGTTCATCCAGATTCTCGGGCTCTCGACGCAGGTGAAAACCGAGGACCTCCACTCCATCGAACTGGTCGGGGCCGCGGGCTTTTTCAACAAAGGCGTCGACACGCAGCTTCTGGTCGACCACCTGATGGCCCTCCACGCGACGACCACCAAGGCATTGCCCGGTCAGACGGTGTAGCGGCGCCGGCGCCGGCTGTCAATTCAATCTGAACGAGTACAGCTGATCGCCGGCGGCGACGAGGACGTGTTGCTTGCCGTCGAGCATGTAGGTCTGCGGCGCGTTGGTGACGTTGCCCAGCCGGGCATTCCAGAGCGGCGTGCCGTTCGCCGCGTCGAACGCCACGAGGTTGCCGGCGCCGTCGCCCGCGAACAGCAGGCCGCCGGCGGTTGTCAGCATGCCGGTGGGACCGCCGCCGCCGGGCAGCTGATGGCGCCACGCGATCCGGCCGGTCTTCGGATCGATTGCGGTCACGAAGTTGCCGTAGTTGCCGATGCCCGACGCCTGCCGGCCGCCGAGGCCCATCGATCCCCGTGGATCGGGGTCAATCAGGTAGGCGATCGACAACTGATTGTTCTCCGGTACGTAAAACAGACCGGTGTCCGGCGAGTACGCGGGCGGCGGCCAATTCGTCGCGCTGCCCGGGACGATCGCGCCGGGAATCGTCGCGACCTTCTCGGGGTCGAGAATCGGCCGGCCCTTGTCGTCGAGCCCTTTGGCCCAGTTCGCGACCGTCCCGAACTTGCTCGTCGCGATGTGCTCGCCGGTGATCCGATCGACCGTGAAGAAGTAGCCGTTGCGCGCCGCCGTCGAGACGAGTTTGCGCTGGCGGCCGTTGATCACCGCGTCGACGAGGATGGGCGTCTGCGCCGAATCCCAGTCGTGCATGTCGCGCGGCGACGTCTGGTAGTACCACGCCATCTTGCCGGTGTCGACGTTCACGGCGACGAGCGAGCAGGTGAACAGCCCCGCGCCTTCGCCGCGGCCAGCGGGGGTGTAGGCAGGCGTGGGATTGCCGGTGCCGAAGATGTAGTACCTGGTCTCTGGATCCAAGACGCCACGCACCC
>Ga0193696_1000348_pt1 | contig 16672 bp, 13 predicted proteins | sample L3m1metaG_FD_145074 | JGI IMG/M metagenome (GOLD analysis project Ga0193696, IMG submission 145074) | Soil microbial communities from a riparian zone of the East river system, Colorado, United States - L3m1 | ecosystem: Environmental > Terrestrial > Soil > Riparian zone | place: USA: East River... | reverse complement strand
CCGGTGAGCATCGCATAGCGAGATGGCGTGCAGGTCGCTGCCGGGGCATGGGCGTCGGTGAACCGGACGCCGTCGCGGGCGAGGCGGTCGACATTCGGCGTCTTCACACGTCGCGCCCCGTACGCCGAGACATCGCCGTAGCCCAAATCGTCGGCGTAGATGAGGACGACGTTCGGGCGGCTTTGGGCGATCGCGTGTGAAGCCGCGAGTGCCACCAGGAGGGTGAGTGCCGCGACCCTTGATTTCATGCTCGTCTCAGGCTTGCTCGCCGCGGGCCACCGTGCCAGTATGCCACGCATGCGTCGAGTCATTCCGGCGGCGTTGCTCTGCGCCGCGTTCATCGGCACGCCGCAGGCGGGCTTCGCGCAGCAGACCCGGCGGCCAAACGTGCTCATCATCATGGCCGACGATCTCAACAACGACCTCGGCACGTACGGCCACCCGCTGGTCAAGACCCCCAACCTCGATCGTCTCGCCGCGCGGGGGCTCCGATTCGACCGTGCGTATAACCAGTTCCCCTTGTGCAGCCCGAGCCGTGTCTCACTGCTGACAGGTCTGCGGCCTGACACCACTCGCGTCCACGATCTGCAGACCGATTTCCGCAAGGTATTGCCGGACGTCGTGACATTGCCGCAGATGTTCAAGCGCAACGGCTACTTCGCCGCACGTGTCGGCAAGATTTATCACTACGGCAATCCCGGGCAGATTGGCACGAGCGGTCTGGACGACCCCGCGTCATGGGACGCGATCGTCAATCCCCGCGGTATCGACAAAGACGAGGAGATGCAGGTCACGAATCTCACGCCGGCGCGAGGGCTTGGCAGCGCGCTGGCGTACTACGCGTCACCGGCCGCCGATGAGGAACACACGGACGGCAAAGTCGCGGCGGAGACCATCGCGTTCCTCGAGAAGAACAAGGATCGTCCGTTCTTCATCGGGGCCGGTTTCTACCGGCCTCACTGTCCCTTCATCGCGCCCCGGAAGTACTTCGATCTGTATCCACCAGAGAAGATTCCGGCGCCCGTGTCATTCCCGGAGTCACGGGCTCCGACAGCCGCCTGGTTTACGACCCCGCCACACTGGGGAGTCAGCGAGCAGGGACAGCGAGACACCATCAGGGCGTACTACGCCTCGATCAGTTTTCTCGACGCAAACGTCGGCCGGGTCCTCGACGCCCTCGACCGCCTGCGTCTGACCGACAACACCATCGTTGTCTTTCTCAGCGATCACGGATATCACCTGGGGGAGCAGGGACAGTGGATGAAGCAGACCTTGTTCGAGCGCTCCGCCCGCGCGCCCATGATCGTCGCCGGTCCGGGCATCTCGTCGAAGGGCCGTTCCTCGTCCAGAGTGGTCGAGTTCCTGGACATCTATCCGACGCTTGCGGCTCTCGCCGGAGTGCGCGCACCCGAGGGTCTCCACGGTCGCTCGCTAATGCCACTGCTGAGGAACCCGCACGCGAAGTGGGATCACCCGGCGCTCACTCAGGTTCGAAGAGGTGCGGCGGCGTCGGCTTTCATGGGCTACAGCATTCGCACCGAGAGCTGGCGATACACCGAATGGGACAACGGCAAACAGGGCGCGGAGCTGTATAACGAAACGGACGATCCGCACGAGTCCAACAACCTCGCGGCCGACCCGAAACATCAGCAAGTCGTTCTCGACATGCAACGCCTCCTTCGGCGCTTGAGCGGCCAATGAGACGCGGGTAACTTCAGACCCTCGATGCCAAAGACAGGAGCCTCCTCATGCACCGTCGCGACTTCCTCACGACCGGCGCCGCCGCATTGGCGTTCTCGTCCTTCCCATTTGCCGAACAATTTGCCGACACCCGCAAACGAGTCGGCCTCATCGGCGCCGGGTGGTACGGCAAGACGGATCTGCTGAGGCTCGTCCAGGTCGCGCCGGTCGATGTCGTCTCGCTGTGTGATGTCGACAAGACGATGCTGGCCGATGCCGCTGCGCTGGTCGCAACGCGGCAGGCGTCGAAGAAGACCCCGCGCACGTACACCGACTACCGGGAGATGCTCAAGCAGCGCGACCTCGACATCGTCATCATCGTCACACCCGATCACTGGCACGCGCTGACGATGATCGACGCCGTCAAATCCGGCGCGGATGTGTGGGTACAAAAGCCGATCAGCGTCGACGTCGTCGAGGGGCAGGCGATGCTGGCCGCCGCGCGCAAGTACAAGCGAGTCGTGCAGGTCGGCCTGCAGCGCCGGAGCACGCCGCATCTCGTCCGAGCGCGCGACCGCGTGATCCGCGAGGGCCGGCTCGGCACTATCGGCCTCGTGGACATCCACTGCTACTACCACATGAGGGCGACCGCGAATCCCCCCGACACGGCGCCTCCCGATTACCTGGACTACGAGATGTGGACCGGGCCGGCGCCGATGCGCCCCTATAACTCGCTCGTCCATCCCCGCAGCTGGCGCGCGTTCAACGAGTACGGCAACGGCATCGTCGGCGATATGTGCGTGCACATGCTCGACATGGTGCGCTGGATGATGGACCTCGGCATGCCGGCGCGCATCAGCTCCTCGGGCGGCATCCTCGTCGACAAAAAGAGCAAGGCGAACATCACGGACTCACAAACTGCGACGTTCGACTTCGGCAACCTGCAGGTCGTCTGGTCGCACCGCTCGTACGGCGACGCGCCGGATCCGGCGTATCCGTGGGGCGCGACGTTCTACGGCGACAAAGGGACGCTCAGGGCCGGTGTGATGGGCTACGACTTCGCCCCGATCGCGAAGGGGGAAGCGCCGATCCACGAAGACGTGACGTACGAATACGAGCAGTTTCCGGAGGACCGGACCGAAAAGGATCTCGAGCGCCACGTCGCGCCGGCCATCCGCGCCCACATGAAGGACTTTCTCAGCTGCATCTCGTCGCGCAAGACGCCGATCGCCGACATCGAGCAGGGGTACATGTCAACGACCGCGTGCATCCTCGCCAACCTGTCGATGCGGCTCGGCCGCTCGCTCGAATGGGACCACGCGAAGGGTGTCGTGGTCCGGGATGACGAGGCCAACCGTCTTCTGCGCCGGCCATATCGCGCACCGTGGGTTCATCCCGAGGTAACGACGGTCTGACAAGCCTCTTGATTTCCCCGGCGCGCCGTTATCTGATGCGCGGATGCCTGTCCGTCATCTCACCAGCACTCTCTCCGGGTTATTCGTCGCCGGCGTCGCGATCGTCTCGGTGACGGCCTTCGGTCAAGCCGGCCGATCGTCCTCGGGCAGCGGCAACATGCTCGTGTACTTCGGCACCTACACGGGCGAGAAGAGCAAAGGGGTGTATGTCTCGCGCCTCGATCTCGCCTCAGGAGCGTTAAGCCGTCCGGAGTTGGCGGGAGAGACGGCGAGTCCCAGTTTCCTGGCGGTTCACCCGAGCCAGAACTTCCTGTATGCGATCAACGAGATTGGCGAGTTCCAGGGCAAGGCAAGCGGTTCGGTCAGCGCGTTCGCCATCGATCGGAACACGGGCCGGTTGACCGCGCTCAATCAGCAGCCGTCGGTCGGACGCGGCCCGGCCCATCTGGTCGTGGACAAGGGCGGGCGGAACGTGCTGGTCGCGAACTACGGAGGGGGAAGCGTCGCGGTCGTGCCAATCGGGACGGACGGCGCGCTGAAGCCGCCGTCTGCCTTCATCCAGCACACGGGTGCAAGCGTGAACCCGGAGCGCCAGAAGGGACCGCACGCGCACTCGATCAACCTGGATCCCGCCAATCGTTTCGCTTACGCCGCCGACCTCGGGCTCGACAAGGTGCTGGTGTATCGCTTCGACGCCGACAAAGGATCGCTCGTCGCGAACGACCCGCCGTTTGCCCAAGTGGCCGCCGGCGCCGGTCCACGCCATTTCGCGATTCATGCCAACGGCCGCTTCGCATACGTGATCAACGAAATGAACCTGACGGTCACCGCCTTCCGCCGCGACACCGAGCGCGGCTCGTTGACGGAATTGCAGACCATCTCGACGCTGCCACCCGGCCAGGGCGTGGCCTCGGGCTTCAGCACCGCGGACGTGCAGGTGCATCCTTCCGGAAGGTTTCTCTACGGGTCCAATCGCGGACACGACAGCATCGTGGTCTTCGCGATCGACCAGAACTCCGGACGGCTGACCTACCTCGAGAACCGGCCGACGCAAGGCAGCACCCCGCGTGGATTCGGCATCGATCCAAGCGGCAGCTATCTGCTCGCGGCCAATCAGCGATCGGATTCAGTCGTCGTCTTCCGGATCGACAAGCAGACGGGACGGCTCACGCCGACCGGACACACCATCGAAGTCGGTGCGCCGGTGTGCGTGAAATTCGTTGAGCGGCGAGATCGTTAGTAGACTGCTGATTCAGGTGGCGCGGAAGAAGCCTCTTATCGTTCGACTGCGAAGTCCCTTGTGATGGTGGAGGAACCGTTTAAGAAGACCTCGAGCTTGTACTTTCCGGTTGGCCAGCCATCCGGCTTCGAGATGTGGAACTCCGTTCTGGCGTCGCCGGTCGGCGCGATCATCTGGGTGGATTCGTTGACGACTTGTCCATCCTGGTAGGTCCAACGGGCCTTCAGCGTCGCAGTTGCTGCGCTGTTTTCAGTCGCGACGGACGCGTAGATAGTGTCGGTTGGCTTGAATGAATCGGTCTTGTCGTTGATCGTCTTGTCGGCGGTCAGCGAACGACCCATGTCGATTTGGGAAACGCGGACGCCGACACTGGTTCCTGTGGTCCCTGTCGAGCCGGGGGTTTCGCTGCTCTTCGTGCACGCGGCGCTCAGGACGGCAACGATCGTCAGAGCGAGAATCGAGGTTCCAAACAGTCTGCTGTGCATCGTTTTCTCCTTGCACTGATGCAAACGCTTACGCCTGCGCTTACGCTCCCGGGACCTTCAGCGTCTGTCCCGGATAGATCAAATCCGGATCCTTGATGAGGTCCTTGTTGGCCTCATAGAGCGTCCGCCACTTGCTGGCGTCCCCATATTCCCGCTTCGCGATTCTCGAGAGACTGTCCCCTTCCACGACGACGTAGGTCTTTGCTGAACCGATCGTGTCCGTCGGCTGGGGCGCGGCGGGCGCTGTTGATGACCCGCCGGACCTCACATTGCTGAAGTCGGGCTTCGACTCTGATGTCGGGTCGTCCTTCCTATCAAAGATGTTCTCCAGGATTCCCATCAGTTTCACCTCCCTGCGTCAATATTCCCGAACTGCGCTCAAGTCCGCTGTTCCATTCGAGACATCTCTCGGCTCGCCTCCTCAGTCCGTGAGCACAAATGTGATCTTCATGCGCACTGTGACGCGGGCAACAGGCATAGACGTCCTCTCGTGTGTGAACCGGGCTTGTCGTGGTGGCGACCATCCACGATCCAACGCCCAGCATGCGGCAATCGCTCATGCGTGTCTGTGCTTTTGCGCACACCGCTAGGTGACTGGAGTCGGTGGTGAGCCGTTTTGAACAGACGCGTCGTATTACTCCTGATACCGTTACGCGACGTGATGCGACGGTCGTCGAGGAGGCGCGTTCAGCTGGAACCCTACGACGTCTTCAAATACGAGCAACATATGAGATTGTGGATCCGGTTCGTCGGGGCGGCGATTCTCTCGGTGAGTGCGTTGGCGTCGGTGGCTTGCGCCGCGAGGACCATCAACCAGGTCCTTGCGGACCCGTCTCGCTACAAAGACCGTCAAGTCAGGCTTTCCGGGTCGGTCGTCGACAGCTACTCGTTGGCCAATCGGGGGGCGTACAGGATCGATGACGACACGGGCCAACTCTGGGTGGTCTCCGACCGAGGCACACCTCGCAAGGGCGCCCGGGTCACCGTCACGGGGACAATTCGTGACGGGTTCAATCTCGGGTCACTGGGCGATCGGATCAACCTGCCGGGAGTTGGCGCGGGGCTCGTGCTGATGGAGTCGTCGCACAACGCTCGTGAACGCTGACGAGCTTCTTGTCGGACTCGAATCCGCCTCTGCCCAAGCTCCAGTGGGCTGATGATTTCGTCAACGATCATTGGAATCCCTGCGCCGCGCCTGGCCGGAAAATTCCACGCGGCGTGGACGTCGGCAGGCGGACGATGTCGGCGCCCTGGATGCCGACGGTCTCGCCGGCACCGAGCGGCGGCGCCTGCTGCACCGCCTCGAAGCTCACGAGCGACGATTCGTAGTCCAGCGTCGTCTGCAGCAGGTTCACTTCCGCCTGCAACAGGTCGCGCTGGGCCTGGGTGACGAGAAAAGTCGTCGACAGCCCGACGTCGTAGCGGCGCTGCTCTGCGTCGAATCGTTCGCGCGCGAGGGTCGCGCCGGCACGTGCGGCGTCGACGCGTTCGGCGGTGCTGCGCACCTGCCGCGCTGATCGGCGAACCGTCTCCGCGGTGTCCAGCCGGAGGCTGGCGATCCGCTGCGCCGCCTGGCGGCGCTCGACCTCGGCCCGCGCGAGGCTCGCCTCTTCGAAACTGCGTCCGATCGGATAGCTGACGGTCACACCCACGCTCCACGTCGGATAGTCGGGCGTGAACGCCTGACCGAGCGCGGCGGCCAGGCTTCGCTGGCGCGTGCCGTCGACGATCCCCGGGAAGCCGCCGGTGCGGAGCAGCTGGGTGCCGCCCAGACCGCTGCCGCGATACGACGTCTCGAGCCGCACATCGGGCAGCTTCTGGTTGCCGAGGAACTCGACGTTGGTCCGGGCGTTTTCGAGATCGTGGCCGGCCCGGGCGAGGTCGTACCGTTCGCTGAGCGCGCGCGTGACCGCCGCGTCGACGTCGGGCAGCGCACCGCGGCCGGTGGGCTCTTCCACCGGATCGATGTGCGTCACCCACAACGACGCGTCGGATGGATCCGCGATCAGCCGTCGCAGCCGATCCTCGGCATCCCCGGCAAGGGTGTTGGCGCGAATCAGGTTCTCCCGCCGCTGTGCGACCTCGGCTTCGGCCTGCACCAGATCGAGCGGCGGAATCTGACCCGCTTCGACGCGAATCTTGTTCTGCCGCGCGAGCTCCTGCGCGAGCTCGAGCGATCGTTGCTGAACGGTGACGTTCGCCAGGGTCGCCTTGAGCGTCCAGTAGGCCTGCTTGACCGCGGCCACCGTCTGAACGACGGACTCGCGGAAGTGAAGCTCAGAGCTCTGGTAGTTTCGACGGGCGACGATGACCTGCTGTCGCGCGGCGTCGATCTTGCGATCCCTCAGCAGCGGCTGCGAGAACGCGAGCTGAACCCCTGACTGCAGCGCCGGATCGAAGCTCGTAATCGGATTGTTCGACGCCGTACGCGAGGTGTCCCACGACACGCTCCACGTGCCGGCGCCCCACGGCAGCCGCTGGGTGACACCGGTCGACGAGAAGAGGTCGTTGACGTCCACGCCACGGTCGCCCAGCAGGAAGTTCGAGGGCGGCGTCGCGTTTTTCGACCCCCCAAGCGTCGTCGAGAAGACCGGCGAATAGACGCCGCGGCTCTGAGCGACTCGCGCCGCGTCGACTTCGGTGCCGAGGCGCACGATCGCGAGATCCGGATTGTGCTCGACCGCGCGCTGCACCGCGTCAGCGAGCGTGAGTGGTAGTGTCTCCGGCTTCGCGACCTGTGCCGATGCCGTCGTCGCCAGGGTTAAGACGATGGCGGCGACGGTTGTTTCGAAGAGATATCTGCGATGCATGGACTTCGTCCTTCGTTACTTAACTTTTAACTTTTAACTTTTAACTTCTAACTTTTAACTTTCAAACAGCTTCTGCCAACTCAGGAACTCTCTTTTCGCGCGCGCGGACCGCGCTGGGCACTGCCGTCCGCGTTCGTGCCACCAGCACGTAAATCGAGGGCACTACGAACAAGGTGAACACCGTGCCGATGACCATGCCGCTGACCAGCATGATGCCGATGCTGTTGCGCGCGCCGGCGCCCGGACCGGTCGCCAGCACCAGCGGGAAGTGACCGACGACGGTCGCCGCCGTCGTCATCAGGATCGGACGCAACCGAGTGCTCGCGGCTTCGATCACGGCGTCCAGCTTCATCGATCCGGTTTCCTGCAGATGGTTCGCGAACTGGACGATCAGGATGCCGTTCTTCGACACCAGGCCGACGAGTGTGATGAGACCGACCTGGCTGTAGATGTTCAGCGTCGTGAAGCCGAGGAACGAGAACATCAGGGCGCCCGACACCGCGAGCGGCACCGATCCGGCGAGGACGATGAACGGATCGCGGAAGCTCTCGAACTGCGCCGCCAGCACCAGATAGATGAGAATCGCGGACAACAGGAACGTGCCGAGGAACTTGCCGCCCTCGGTCCGCAGCTGGCGCGATTCGCCGGCGTAGTCGATCGTGAAACCCTGCGGCAGGATCTTCCGCGCTTCGTCTTCGAGGAATCCCAGCGCCCGATCGAGCGGCACCGGCGGCGGAATGACGCCCTGGATCCGCACGGCGTTCAGCTGCTGGAACTTCTTGAGGTCGCGCGGTTCGGTCGTCGTCTTCAAGCTGGCAAACGTCGACAGCGGAACGAGGCGGCCTGCCGGGCCATTCGAGGGCGCGGAGCCGGTGACGTAGATCTGCTCCAGCTGCTCGGGCGTCAGCCGCTCGGCGCGCATCACCTGCGGGATGACCTTGTAGCTCCGTCCCTGGATGCTGAAGCGGTTGACATAGTTCGCGCCGAGCAGCGTCGACAGGTCGCGGCCGGCCTCGCTGAGGTCGACCCCCTGCGATCGCAGCTTGTCGCGATCGAACACGACCTCCGCCTGCGGCTGGTCGAACTTCAGGTCGGCGTCGGCGAAGATGAACAACCCGCTCGCGAACGCCTTCTTCACCAACTGATCGGCGAGCTCGCTCAGTTCCCGGGGCTCGGCCGCCGACGCAATCACCAGATCGACCGGAAAGTTGCCACCACCAGGGAGCGCAGGCGGTGCCTGGGGAATGACGCGCACGCCCGCGATCTGCGAGAGCGGCGCCATCGCCTCCATCATGATCTGCTGCGTCGTCTTGGTCCGTTCGCTCCACGGTTTGGTCACCATGCCGCCGAATCCGCCGTTGGGCAGCGTGATCTGGAAGATGCTGGCGTGCTCGGGGAACGATTTGTAGACGTCGTACATCTGATCCGTGAACAGCTTCGTCTGGTCGAGCGTCGCATTCGCGGACGCCTGGACGAAGCCGAAGAAGAAGCCCTGATCCTCGTTGGGCGCCAGCTCGCGCTGCGAGAACAGGTAGAACGGAACGGTCAGCAGCGCGACGATCACCCAGAGCGTGAGCACAACCGGCCGGTAGCGCAGCGTCGCGGTCAGCGACTTGCTGTAGCCGTGCCGAACCGATTCGAACCGCCGATTGATCCAGCCGGCAAACCCGCGCTCGGTGTCGCCGGCGCGCAGCAGCCTGGCGCCCATCATCGGCGACAGCGTCAGCGCCACGACGCCAGACACGATGACCGCTCCCGCCAGCGTGAACGCGAATTCCCGGAACAGCGAGCCGGTCAGTCCGCCCTGGATGCCGACCGGCGCGTAGACCGCCGCCAGCGTGATCGTCATCGCGATGATCGGACCGACGAGCTCGCGCGCGGCATCGATCGCCGCCCGATGCGGCGGCTTGCCTTCGTGCAGGTGCCGCTCGACGTTCTCCACCATCACGATCGCGTCGTCGACGACCAGGCCGACCGACAGCACGATCGCGAGGAGCGTGAGCAGGTTGACGGTGAAGCCCGCGACCAGCATCAGAAAGACGGCCCCGACGAGCGAGATCGGAATCGCGACAATCGGGATCAGCACCGAACGGAACGACCCGAGGAACAGGAAGATGACGACGATGACGATCAGCAGCGTTTCGGTCAGCGTCCGCAGCACCTCGCTGATCGCGTCCTGGATGTACTCGGTCGAGTCGTAGGGAATGCCGACCTTCATGCCGGCCGGCAGCTGCGACTGGATCTGCGGCAGCGCCTCGCGGACCTTCTTCACGACCTCGAGCGAATTGGCGGTCGGCAGTACCCACACGCCCATGAACGTCGCCGATTCACCGTTGAACCGGATGTCCTGCTCGTAGTTCTCGGCCCCCAGCACGACATCGGCGATGTCGCCGATGCGGACGACGACGCCGTTCTGTTCCTTGACCACGAGCTGCCGGAACTCCTCCGGCGTGCGCAGATCGGTGTTGGCCACGAGATTGACCGACACCATCGACCCTTTCGTATGCCCGAGCGCCGACAGATAGTTGTTGCGCGCCAGAGCGTCGCGCACCGCCGACGGCGCGATGCCGTGGGCCGCCATCCGATCCGGCTTCAGCCAGATCCGCATGGCAAAGGTGCGCGCCCCGAGAATGTCGGCGCGCTGCACACCGCTGATCGCGCTCAGCTTGGGCTGGACCACGCGCGTCAGGTAGTCGGTGATCTGGTTCGGATCGAGGTCGGTCGACGAGAAGCCGAAGTAGATCGCGGCGAACTGATTGTCCGCCGTCTCCAGCTCGATGATCGGCGCCTCCGCCTCTGGCGGCAGGTCGTTGCGCACCTGCGCCACCTTCGCCTGGATCTGCGTGAGGGCGGCGTTGGTGTCGTAATTGAGCTTCAGGTGCACCGTGATCGCGCTAAGGCCCTGTGCGCTCGACGACTCCATGTAGTCGATACCGTCGGCACTGGCGATGACGCGCTCGAGCGGCGTCGTGATGAAGCCGCGAACCAGGTCGGCGTTCGCCCCGACGTAGGCCGTCGAGACGCGAACCACCGCGATGTCGCTGCGCGGATACTGCCGGACGCTCAGCGCGCGAATCGACTGCACGCCCGCAATCAGGATGACCAGGTTGACGACGATGGCAAGGACTGGCCGCTTGACGAAAAGGTCGGTGAACTTCATCAGCTGTTCTCTGGCTTCGGTTTCGGACTGTTGGTCGGCTTGACTTTGTTGTTGACCACGACGGCGGCGCCATTCCGGAGCTTGAACGGGCCCGAAGTGACGACCTCGTCGCCGGGCTTGACACCAGACGTGACGGCGATCTGATCACCGCGCGCGGGCCCGAGCTTGACGAACTGCTGGCGCACGCCGCGGTAGCTCTGTCCGGCGGGGTTTTTCAGATCGGTGACCACGAACACCGAATCACCGAACGGCGCATAGCTGATGGCCGAGGCGGGCAGGGCCACGATGGTGCTGCCGCTGCCGACACCGGCGGCGGCCTGCACGAACATGCCGGGACGCAGCTTGCCGCCGGGATTGGCCAGCGTCGCCTGCACCTGGATGTTCCGGGTCGCCTCGTCGACGATCGAGTCGATCGCGGTCACGCGTCCCGAGAACTCGACGCCTGGCAGGCTGTCGGACGTGATGCGGACGGGGCGGCCAACGCGCATCTGGCTGGACGACTGCTGTGGAACGCCGAAGTTCACGTAGATGGGGTTCAGCGACTGCAGCGTCACCAGGGCGTCGCCGCCGGACAGGTATTGACCCAGGTTGACCCGGCGGATCCCGAGCATGCCGGAGAACGGCGCCCGGATCGTCTTCCTGGCGATCGCCGCGTGGATTTCGCCGACGCGCGCGTCGCCTTGCCGTTGCTCGGCGGTGGCGCGATCGAACTCGGATTGAGAGATGACGCGTTCGTTCAGCAGCCCCCGCATGCGCTCGAAGTTGAGGCGCGCCAGATCGCGCTGCGCTTCGGCAGCCGTCAACTGCGCCTGCTCCTGCCGGGTATCGAGCAACGCCAGCACCTCACCTTCCCTCACCGCCGTGCCCGACTCGAAGGCGATTCTCTCCACCGTGCCCGGCAGATCGGCGCTCACGGTCACGCCCTGGACGGCCGCCACCGTGCCGATCGAGCTCAAGCTGGCCGACCACTCCTCCTGATGCGCCACGATGGTGGTCACCGCTTCAGGAGGCGGCTGGAAAGCCGCCCCCTGCGCAATCGCTGATTGAATCTGCCGGAACTTCACGAAGCCCAGTCCCGCGACGAACAGCGCCGTCGCGGTGAGCATCACGATCATTCTTTTCGCCATGGCTGCCTTTCCGAACAAGTCTCAAGTCTCAAGTTTCAACTCTCAGCGAGTCTCAACTCCCCGACGTTCCAACGTGAACGGTGAGAGTTGAGACTTGAACCTTGAGAGTTGGACGGTGTCACCGGTTCACGTTCAGCAGCACACCACCGTAAATGCGGTGGCCGTAGCGATTTTCGCGGCCGAAGAAATCGGGCGCGTCGTCCTTCGACTGGACCGCGATGAAGCGGTAATCGCCGCGCAGACCCCAGCGTCCGGCGTACCAGTTCACGCCGCCGCCGACGTTGCTCGTGAAGAACGTCTGCGTCCCGTTGATGCCAAGGCTGCTCTTCTCGAACAGGCTCAAGCCGCCGACGCCGCCGGTCACGTACGGCACGACGGAGCTGTGGTTGGCGGCCGAGACCACCAGGTTGCCGCTGTAGTTCAGCGAGTTGGGCGACTTCAGGTTCGACGTCAGGCCGCCGATCACGAGATCCTGCGTCACGCCGACCGCGCCGGCGACCTCGCCTTCGATGCCGATGTACCGATTCAGATGGACCGTGACGCCGGCGCCCAGGTCGTAGTTGCCAAAGCTCGTGCGTCCGGTGTCCTTGCTCTCGGTGAAGAACGTGCCGCCGCCAGGGATGATGGTGACGACAACCGCGCCCGGTCCCGGAACCGCTTCCTGCGCAAATGCCGGCGCGGCGCCGGCGATTCCAACCGCTGCGATGAGTCCTGCAATCCAACGCGTCATGACTGACCTCCTGTGTGTTTGCACGGTCCCTACTTTCGTTCCGATATGACGCGCCGAACAATCAGGCAGGTGCCGCAGATCTCGCTCGTGCTTGCGCGCGAGCGGAATCTCGTCCCGATCGCGTACCTGGATCTACGACTTTTGGACGATGCCGCAGTCGAGTGACTTGCTGGATAATTGGACAATGGAAGAAGTTCCCCCCTGCTTCGAGGGCGACCTCAAGAGCGCGGTGCCGTCAAGCGAGCGCGATCCGGATGTCCTGCATGCCGCGCTGCTTCGCGAGACCGCCGAACGCCGCCGCGCGGAATGCCTCGCGAAGATGCAGGCCGACGTCGTGCAGCTCGCGCTCGATCTGCTGGTGCGCGAACCGGATATCGAGGGGTTTTTCGGAGCGCTCACGAAGACGATGGTCGACGAGGGCGAGAGCCACGCCTGCGCCGTCTGGCTGATCGACGACGACCGGCAGCAATGCGATCTGTGGATGACCTACGTCGTCGATCGGCTCTTCACGCGCGCCAACGGCGATTGGGACGCGCTCGGGTTTCCGCGCCAGGAGATGGGCCGGCATCTCTTCGAGTACACCGCTGGCTGGAGTCGGACGGTTCAGTACGCCGCCGACGATGCGCGTCTACCCGAGCCGGTCCGTGAATTCATGGCTCGCAAGAATGTGCAGGCGGCGGTCATCTCGCCGCTGGTGCTCGGGAATCGCACGCTGGGGTGGATGGCGCTCTCGAGCACGCATTCCTCTGAATGCTGGACCGAATGGTGGCGGGTCGTCCTGACCGAGGCGATCGCGCGTCAGGCGGCGCTGGCGCTGCACCAGAGCCGGTTGACCGAGCAACGCCGGCTCGAAGAGCGGCGCAAGACGATCCTCGACGAACGCAACCGGCTGGCGCGCGACATCCACGACAACCTGGCGCAGGGCTTCGCCGCGATCCTGATGCAGCTGCAAGCCGCCCAGCGCGAAGCGTTCATGCTGGCGCCAGCGGTCGCGGCCAAGATCGAGACGGCGGTCGATCTCGCCCGTACGCACATGATCGAGGCGCGGCGATCGGTCGGTACCCTTCGTCCGAATGTGGGCGACGGCGAGGACGTCGCGCGGGCGCTCAAGCGGATTGCCGACCTCGCACAGCGCGGCACGACCGTGCCGATCGACATCAAGGTCGAAGAGCTCCCCCGCTTCGGCGACGGCGTCGAGCGCGAGATTCTCGGCATCGCGCAGGAAGCGCTCACCAACGCCGTCCGCCATTCGCGTGCGCGCCGCATCACGATGCACGCCTCGACCGTGCGCTCGATCGGCCTGCGGCTGTCGGTTGCGGACGACGGCCGCGGCATCCCGCGGGAACAGTCGTCGTCCGGGTTCGGCATGACCAGCATGCACGAGCGGGCCGAGCGTATCGGCGCGTCGCTGACCATCGTGACCGCGCCGCGCAGCGGCACCGAAGTGGTGCTGGCCTGGGAACCGTCGGCGTTGCCCACGCAGGTGCACGTTGCCACCTGAAACGGTGACAGCGGTGGCGAAGGCGAGCGTGCTTCTGGTCGACGATCACGCGCTGCTTCGGACCGGCGTCGCGAACATCATCAACCAGGAGCCGGATCTGTGGGTGATCGCCGAGGCCGGCAATGGCGTCGAGGCGATCGACGCCTACGAACGGTACCTGCCCGACGTCACGCTGCTCGACCTGCGGATGCCGGTCATGGAAGGGGTCGAAGCGGTGCGCCGGATCCGCGAGCGGCACCCGGCCGCGCGGGTGATCGTGCTCACCACCTACGACACCGACGAGGAAATCTCGCGCGCCCTCAAGGCCGGCGCCAAGGCCTACGTCCTCAAGGACATCTCCGCGGACGATCTGGTCAACTGCATCCGCGACGTGTTGGCCGGCAAGACCTACATCGCGCCGGCGGCGGCGGCCAAGCTCGCGGAAGGCGTGACGCGCGTCCGCCTGACGCCGCGCGAGATGTCCACGCTCAAGCTCCTTGCTGACGGCAAAGCCAACAAAGAGATCGCCACGGCACTCGACATCAGCGAGCGCACCGTGAAGACCCACCTCGGGCACCTGTTCGAGAAACTGGGCGTGACCAGCCGCACCGAGGCCGTCAAGGTCGCGACACGTCGGGGGCTCGTCCGCCTCGACTAAGACTGTCGGCCATCACATAGCGTCGTCGCGGCGCTGAATCACCACCAAGGACACGACGGACACCAAGGCAAGACCTGTTTGGATCTTCCCTTAAAGCCTGTAACAAAGCCCTGACCAGCGGGAGCGGACTCAGGTCGTCGCCTCACCGAACAGCGCGATTCGAGCGTCTCCTCGGGCGGATTACTAAACACCGCGCGACAAGACGGGAGTTGATATGGAACGGGCACAGGGTATTGGCGGCTTCTTCTTCCGCGCAAAGGCTCGCCTGGCGGCGGGGTACGAAGCGAATTTCGTCCCACCCTAAAGGTAGGAAACTCGCGGTTCAATGTGATCGCTTCTTCTAGCTGAGATCTGTCTCGAAAGGGGACCAATGTCAACTCTTAGCACAGTGCTTATTTCGTGACGTAATTCTTGCTGCACTGTTGAGCTAGATCACACACTTGTGGTTGAAGAGTTGAATGGCAACTATACTCGTGTTCCTCAATCCGCAAACCCTTCGCGGAGGTCGAAATGGCTAAGAATCAAACGGGCTCAAGCGCTGAGCGGCCAACGGATCCGCTTCTCGAGGAGCTCCGCGCCCTAACGGCGGCGGCTGCAACCGAGGGTCTCTTCGCGTACAGCGTGAAGATCGTGTGCGGTAGACAGACCGAGACAAACTGTTGTTGTGTCGCAGGCGCCCGGCCGGGTGTGTACGCGACCGAGGTTAACATTCAAAATCTGAATCTCGTGCGGGCGCCGGTTGTGAAGTTCGTCCAACCCTTGATCAACTCGGGCGCCGTTGTTGCGCGTGAACCCAACTTTACCGACCTCACTACGCTTACTAAACGCCAGATCGAGCAGATCATTCTTCCCCCGTTGGGGGCCACTATGGACGACTGTTGCCGCATCGCGGAGCTGCTGCTGGGCGCGCCCCCGAGTGGAGACACTTCGCTCACCATCGCCATCCTGACGATCGTGAGCCAGTTCGAGCTGTCCGTCTCCGCGGTCTACACGGCGAACCCTCTGAGCGGGGACGGCATCAGCATCGACGTCGAGTACATTCCGTCGCAACGACTCGGCCGTCCGCGACAATAAAACGCGACGAATCTGTCATCAGGGGAAGATCGAGTAATTCCATTAACCCCGCTCTGGTTTACTGCAAGGCTCGCGACCTTCAGTGACACTGCGAGTGAGATCACGTATTCACGAGTGAGTAGTTAGACTGAAACCTCCTAAGTCATCAAAAACAGCGAAGTGGCGACCGAGCTGATGACTCTACCCTTAGCGACTTATCAGGAGTGGCCTTGGCCCGCAATACCCTGCGACACGCTGCACCGAAATGGGCGTTATACAGGTCGGCCTAATCTGGCAGTCCCGGCGCTGGGCTCCTGCTCCAAGCGGCCGTGAATGCGGGACTTCATCGGAAATGAACGTGAGGCTCTCTTGCGTTATGTTGCGAGGCGCGCAAGATGTGTCGAAATAGGCCGGTCGGTCTACTACTAGTTGGGCGGACAAGCCGAAGCCTGTCCAGGCTCTAACCTGACACTGCTATGAAACGGCGCTCGATTGTTCTGACACTGGCGCTTCTGACGGCGGCAGCCGTTGGCCTTTGGGCACGTCAGCAATTTGCGATTGAATCGCGCGACCAGCCCGCGACGGCAGACGATCTCCGCATTCTCCGGCGGGCTGATGCGCTTCTTGGAGACGCTTCCGTGTGGAATCGCCATGACGATCGGGTGTGTGACGATGACGAGGCCGGCGGCAAACGGAGCCTGTTCTGCGCGCTACAGAAGGCTAGAGCGTTTTTCATAACGCTGTAGAAACTCGATACCCGCAGTGCCGGACGAAATTTCGGCATTCCGTGGGCGTGAAGAGGCCGAGCGCGACCGCGATCAGGTCGCAGATGTG
>Ga0193696_1000346_pt1 | contig 16706 bp, 15 predicted proteins | sample L3m1metaG_FD_145074 | JGI IMG/M metagenome (GOLD analysis project Ga0193696, IMG submission 145074) | Soil microbial communities from a riparian zone of the East river system, Colorado, United States - L3m1 | ecosystem: Environmental > Terrestrial > Soil > Riparian zone | place: USA: East River... | reverse complement strand
GACAAGTCGATCTGATTACTGGACCAGGCAGCATCCACACCGTTGCAGCGAAGCGGCTGCTCAAGGGCCGGGTAGCCATCGACGCCGAGGCTGGGCCCACCGAGATCGCAGTGCTCGCCGACGCGACCGCGGATCCTGTCCATGTAGCCGCCGACCTCATCTCTCAGGCCGAGCATGACCCGCTCGCGGCCGCGGTGTTGATCACCGACTCCGAGGAGCTCGCGGAAGGAACCCAGGCCGAGCTGTCAGCCCAGGTGCCGTCTACCAAGCATGTCGAGCGAATCGTGCAGTCCTTGGCGGGTCGGCAGTCCGCGATCGTGATGGTGGACGACCTGGAGCAGGGCATCGACGTGGCCAACGGCTACGCGGCGGAGCACCTAGAGGTGCAGACCGCGGATCCGGAGCGGGTGGCATCCAAGATCATCAACGCCGGAGCGATCTTCGTCGGTCCATGGTCCCCAGTTTCGCTGGGCGACTACTGCGCGGGAAGCACCCATGTCTTACCGACCGGTCGATCCGCGTGCCACTCATCAGGACTGAACGTGCGGAGCTTTCTCAAGATGGTGCAGGTCATCAGCTACACCCAGGCTGCCTTCGCAGAAGTTGCCCGCAAGGTGGAGGTGTTCGCCGACGCTGAAGACTTGCCGGCTCACGGCGCCGCCATCGCTCGCAGGTTCTTTCCGTCGCCGCGCGCCCGCTGATGCCTCTTTCCTCGTTTGGTGGAGGAGCAACGGCGAGCCCGGCACTCGACGATCTCCCGTTGCGGCCTGAGCTGGTTGGTGAGCAACCGTACGGAGCACCCCAGCTCGATGTCCCGGTCTGCCTGAACGTCAACGAAAATCCCTACCCGCCGAGCGAGCAGGTGATCAGCGCCATCGCAGCCGCGGTCGCTCAAGCGGGCCGCAAAATGAACCGATATCCCGAACGCGATGCACTCGGGCTGCGTGCTGATCTTGCTCGCTACCTTGGGCACGGGTTGACTGCCGCACAGATCTGGGCCGCTAATGGCAGCAACGAGGTCATGCTGCATGTCCTGATGGCGTTCGCCGGGCCGGGTCGGCGCGTGCTCTCGTTTGCCCCGACGTACTCGATGTATCCCGAATACGCACGGGACACTCACAGCGAATGGCTGACCGCTCCCCGCCGCGAGGACTTCACCATCGATCAGGACGCAGCCGTATCCGCCGTCCTGGAGGCCCGGCCGGACGTGATCTTGATCACCAGCCCGAACAACCCAACCGGCACCGCCCTTGACCTGGAAACTTTGAGGGTCGTCTGCGACGTCGCGCCTGGTGTTGTGGTGATCGACGAGGCCTACTACGAGTTCGCCCGAGCTGGCACACCCAGTTCACTTGAGTTGCTTCCCGACTATCCGCTGCTTGCCGTCAGCCGCACCATGTCCAAGGCATTCGCCTTCGCTGCCGGCCGGCTCGGCTATCTTGCCGCGGCGCCGGCGTTCATCGAGGCGCTGAGGATTGTCCGACTGCCCTACCACCTGTCCGCACTCACCCAGGCGGCCGCGCGGGTCGCCCTGGCGCACGCGCCCGAGATGCTGGCCAAGGTCGATCAACTCCGGCACGCTCGGGACGACCTGGCCGGCTGGCTCACCGCTCGTGGGCTGGAGGTGGCGGAATCGGACGCCAATTTCGTCCTGTTCGGGCGGTTCGCCGACCGTCATGCGGTGTGGCAGGCCCTGCTGGACCGCGGCGTGTTGATTCGAGAGACCGGACCTGACGGCTGGTTGCGGGTATCCGCCGGTACGCCGGCGGAGATGCAGGCCTTCAAGGACGCGCTCATGGCTATTCGTGCAACCCCATTACGCAAGGAGATTCAATGAGTGAGGCGCGTACCGCCAGTCTGGAACGACAAACCTCGGAGTCGAAGGTCCTCCTCAGCATCAATCTCGATGGCACCGGTCGTTCGCAGATCTCCACCGGAGTCGGCTTCTTCGATCACATGCTGACGGCCTTCGCCAGGCATTCACTGATAGACCTGGATGTCGAGAGCTCCGGCGACTGGCATATCGACGCACACCACACCGTCGAGGACACCGCCATCGTCCTCGGCCAGGCACTCCGTCAAGCGCTAGGTGAAAAGCGAGGAATACGGCGATTCGGGGATGCGCTGGTGCCGCTCGATGAAGCACTCGCCCAGGCGGTCGTCGATGTGTCCGGGCGACCCTACTGCGTTCACACGGGGGAGCCGGCCGGACAGGAGTACGTCCTGATCGGTGGTTGGCAAGGAGGGTCCGGGGCTCCGGCCAGCATCCCCTATCCGGGCTCGCTGACCCGTCACGTTATGGAGACGCTTACTGTTCATGCGCAGATCTGCCTGCACCTGACGGTGATCTCCGGCCGGGATCCGCACCACATCGTCGAGTGCCAGTACAAAGCCTTGGCGCGAGCTCTTCGCGACGCGGTTGCCATCGACCCCCGGGTGGAAGGCGTACCGAGTACCAAGGGAGCCCTGTGAGGACAGTTGTCGTCCTCGACTACGGTTCGGGCAACATTCGCTCGGCCGAGCGGGCAGTCGCACGCGCCGGTACGGAGGTCAAGGTGACCACCGACGCAGGTCTCGCTACCGCTGCTGACGGCCTCGTGGTGCCTGGCGTGGGCGCGTTCGCGGCATGCATGGACGGCTTGGTTGCCGTCGGCGGGCCTGCGATCATCGCGGCGCGCCGGACGGCCGGACGGCCGACACTGGCCATTTGCGTCGGTCACCAGGTCCTCTTCGAGGCGGGAATCGAGCACGGCGTACGCGCCGAAGGCTGCGGCATATGGCCAGGGGTCGTACAGCGGTTGCACGCCGAGCGGCTGCCGCACATGGGATGGAACACCGTCCAGACCGCCGGCGGCAGTCGGTTGTTTGCGGGCATCGAGGCAGAGCGTTTCTACTTCGTGCACAGCTACGGCGTACGCGACCTGGCACCGGCTCCGGCCCAGCGGATTACCTGGGCCGAGCACGGTGGTGACCGTTTCGTCGCAGCGGTCGAAGACGGTCCGCTGTGGTCGACTCAGTTCCATCCGGAGAAGTCTGGTGACGCCGGCGCTCGTCTCATCCGAAACTGGGTTGCCACTTTGGGAACATCTTAGGAAAGGTTCATCACGTGGTAAGAGGGACGCAATGGCGCGACTATTGTCTCGCCAAACCGGGCGCCTGGCAGGACGAGCCCTGGGAAGGTGATCTCGTCGCCAAGGTGGGTGACAAGATTTTTGCTTTCCTGGGCAGCGACGCGGCGATCGGCTTGAAGTGTGGCGATCGGGAAACCGCCGATCTCTTGTTGGCGCGTTATCCGGGTGTTGCCAGCAAGATGGCCTACATCGGTCAGCACGGCTGGAACACCTTCACCCTGGACGGGACGATTCCGCCCGATGAGATCCAGGACTTGATCGACACCTCGTACCGCCTCATCGTTGCGAAGCTGCCGAAGTCCAAGCGTCCGGCATAGTGCACGCCTGGCGATAGGGTCATCTGGTGCATTCGGCAAGTCCCTCTCCTGCTGCGGCTCGCGCCGACCGGCTCGTTCTGCTGCCGGCCGTGGATATTGCAGGAGGACAGGCGGTGCAGCTGGTTCAAGGGCGCGCCGGCTCGGAACAGCGGTTCGGCGACCCACGGGCGGCTGCCGAGCGGTGGCAGGATGCGGGAGCCGAATGGATCCACCTGGTCGACTTGGACGCTGCCTTCGACCGGGGCAGCAACGCCGAGATCGTGGCAGAGCTCACCTCGCACCTGCGACTGAACGTGGAGCTCTCCGGCGGGATTCGCGATGACGAGTCGCTGGAGCGGGCGCTGGCGACCGGATGCACCCGAGTCAACATCGGCACAGCCGCACTTGAGCGACCCGAGTGGTGCGAAGAGATCATCGACCGTCACGGCGACCGGATCGCCATCGGCCTCGACGTGCGAGGCAGCAAGCTGGCTGCTCGAGGCTGGACCCGGGAGGGCGGCGACGTCTACGAAACGCTGCGTCGGCTGGACCGCGCCGGCTGTGCCCGCTTCGTGGTGACCGATGTGTCATCTGATGGCATGCTTGCCGGACCCAATCTCGAGCTGCTGCGTCGATTGTGCGAAGAAACCGACCGGCCGGTTATCGCCAGTGGCGGGATTTCTACGCTGGAGGACATCATCGCGCTGCGGGACATGGTCGCCGTCGGAGTGGAGGGTGCGATCATTGGCACCGCGCTCTACGTCGGACGCTTCACCATCGAAGAGGCGCTCGTCGCCGCGCAGCTGAGCAGCACCACAGAGAGCAAGCACGCATGACCGTGGCACCGGTCGAGGTCGACCACTCCGGCATCCAACGCCTTGACGGTCGGCTGCGCGACCTGCTGGCCGGCAAGAAGATCGTCATGACCGGTGTGACCGGCTTCATCGGCGAGCAGCTGCTCTGGAAGATCCTGACCGAGCTTCCAGAGGCCACGCCGGCAGTGCTGGTACGCCGCAAGGGATCGGCCAATGCCCGGGACCGGATGATTTCACTGGTCAAGAAGCCGATCTTCAACGACGTTCGGGAGGCCGCCGGAGGTCCAGCCGAACTTCTGGACAGCAGGATCGAGGTTATCGAGGGCGATTTGCCCAACGTGCCGGCGCTGCCGGCGGATCTGGACATCGTGGTGCACTGCGCCGGCGACGTTTCCTTCGACCCGCCGATCGATCAGGCCTTTGCTACCAACGTGATCGGCACCAAGGCGCTGATGGATCGCATGCTGGAGGCCGTCACCGACGAGAACGGCGAGCTATCCAGGGTGCCGCACTACGTGCACGTCTCCACCGCGTACACGGCCGGCCGCAGGCGCGGCGCCATTCCGGAAGCGCCCCACGTCCACGACATCGATTACGACGCCGAGGCGGCTGCCGGCATCGCCATGCGTGCGTTGATCGAGGCAGAGTCGCGTACGTCGGCGCGGCTGGCGAAGCTCCGCCAGGAAGCTGAGCGCGAGCACCGGCAGGCTGGCTTCCTGACCACCGCAGCGGATACCGAGCGGCGCCGCATCGAGTGGGTAGCCGCCGAACTCGTCAAGGCCGGTACCGAGCGAGCACGATCGCTCGGTTGGACCGATGTCTATACCTTCACCAAGGCGCTGGGCGAGCGGGTCGTGGCCGATGTCGGTCGCGACGTCCACGTCTCGGTCGTCCGGCCGGCAATCGTGGAGTCATCGTGGCTGCATCCCTACCCCGGTTGGATCGAAGGCTTCAAGATGGCCGAACCCCTGATCTTGGCGTACGGGCGCGGCGAGCTTCCGGAGTTTCCGGCGACACCAGAAGCGATCATCGACATCGTGCCCTGTGACCATGTGGTGAACGCCATCCTCGCGGTGTGCGCCACGCAACCCGAGATCGGGAGTCCGGAGTACTACCACGTCAACTCGGGAGCGCGGAACCCGCTGACATTCAAGGACATCTACAGCTACATCCGCGCGTACTTCATGGAGCACCCCTTCGAGGGAGGCCCACGCGGGGCCGCCAGACTGCCACAGTGGCAGTTCCCCGGGGCGTCCTCAATCGAGCGGCTGCTCTCCACCTCAGAACGCGCGCACAAGCTCGCCGATCGACTGTTGGTCCAAGCTCCCCGCTCCGACCGGACCCGCAAGATCGCCAAGGATCTGGACCGCACCCGGGTACGACTGGATTTCCTGCGGCGCTATCACACGCTGTACAAGGAGTACGCGCAATCGGAGCTGCACTTCGTCGACGACAACACACTTGCGCTTACCCGGGCATTACATCCTGATGATCAAGCCGCGTTCGCCTTCGATACCTCGGTTTTCGACTGGCAGACCTACGTTCAAGAAGTGCACTGTCCATCGATCACGGCGCCAATCCGTCGGATGGATGCAATCCGACGCAGGCGCGGCAGCCGGCCGACCACCATGAAGGATCTGGACAAAGACACCGCTGGCAACGCAGCGCTGGCGATCTTTGACCTCGACGGCACGATCATGTCGACCAACGTGATCGAGCAGTACCTCTGGGCGCGGCTGCCCGAGCTGTCACGAACGCAGCAACTTGCCGAGATCGGTCAGGTGATGCGCCGCTTGCCTTCTTACCTTCGAGCCGAGCAACGAGACCGCGGCACCTTCCTGCGCGCGGTCTACCGCCGTTACCGGGGGGCTGATCTGGCCGCTTTGGAGCGTTTCGTCGACACCTCAATGGCGCCACAGATCTTGAACAGGCTGTCGCCGGAAGCCGTGCGCAGAATTCGGGAGCACCGCGCCGCTGGACACACCACGATCCTGATCACCGGTGTGGTGCGGCCGCTGACCCGGCCGATTCAGCCGCTGTTCGACGTAGTCGTCGCTGCTGATCTTGGTGTCGATGAAGAGGGACGCTGCAGCGGGTTCTTGACCGGCCCGCCCGTCGTGGGGGAGTCTCGGGCAGCCTGGCTCAAACACTATGCAGCCCAGCGGGACATCGACCTGGACCGCAGCTTTGCCTACGCCGATTCGCACTCGGATCTGCCGATGCTGGAGACCGTTGGCAACGCCGTCGCGGTCAGTCCGGATATCCCTTTGATGCGGGCTGCGAACCGCAACCAGTGGTCGGTCGTGGAATGGAAGATCAAGCCGATCACGCCGCGCTGGGCGCTACCGACATAAGGAGATTGCTGAGATGGCCCGACCCGGTTTCGTCCTCGAGGTCGACGAGCGCACTCCGCCGTTGCTGATGCCCGACGGAGATCGTTTCCGCCTCGAGAAGTTCCCGCTTGGCACGCATGTGATCTATCCCGTCGAGTCGTTGCCACGAGTACCCGACCTTGGCGAGGCGATCAATTCTGCACTCGACGCGCCGCTCGACTCTGCGCCGCTCTCGGCCTTACTTCAGCCGTCGATGAAGTTGACCATTGCCTTCGATGACATCGGCACACCGACCCCGAAGATGCGTCGACCCGATATTCGCGGCAAGGTGATCGAGGCTGTGTTGACCCGGGCTGCCGCGTGCGGTGTGGACGATGTTGCCCTGGTCAGTGCGAACGGGCTGAACCGTCGGATGACTGCCGATGAACTGCAGTACATCGTGGGTGAGCGCGTCTTCCGCTCCTTCTACGCTGATGACCTACTGATCAATCACGACGCTGAGGACGCTGGCCGTCTGACCACCATCGGCAGCACAGCAGCAGGCGAGATCGCACTGAACGCACGGGTCGCCGAGTCGGACTTGTTGATCTTCGTTCATCTGGTCGTGGCGCCGAGCCGCCGAGGCGCTGCGGAGATCGCAGCCGGACTGGGATCCACGGCCACGATTGGCCAGCTATCCGGGCTGCACGCGCAGGGTGACGAGGCGGCCGCCGCCGAGATCGCGGACCTGGTCTCATCTGCCGTGCCCGTGTTCCACATCGATGCTGTCTTGGACAACGACGGCTTCGCGCCACCGTTGGGCTTCTTAGGCGAGCGTGAATGGGACTGGACCTTCAAAGACCGGGCGACGTGGTCGGCCGTCCGCCGCGGTCTTGAATTGACCCCGAAACGTGCCCGCCGACGGCTGATGAACCGTGTCGATGGTGATTATCACGCCACACTCGTCGCCGCCGGCGCGCCGGCGGCTGTCGAAGCGGCAAGCCTTGCTCAGATCACGGCGCAGCAGCTGGTCGAGGTCACGGCGCCGGCGGACGTCGGCGTTCTCGGGGTGGCCGCTCAGACGCAGTACAGCGTCGACTCGGTAACCAATCCAATCCTTGCCGCCTGGAGCGGATTGGCGCACGCGTTCGGCTCCCATACCGGCACGCCGTTGGTACGTCCGGGTGGTGCCTTGATCATCTATCACCCACTTCATGTGGAGTTCTCGCCGTTGCATCATCCGTCCTACGGCGACTTCTTTGCCGACGTACTGAGCGTCACAACGGATCCGAAGCGGATCTCAGTCGACTATGAGGAGCAGTTCGCCAACGACTCCTGGTACATCCACCTCTACCGCACCAGTCAGGCCTTCCACGGCGTACATCCGTTGTACTTGTGGTACCAGATCGCGGCGGCGCAGGAACACTGCAGCGACATTGTCTGGGTGGGCGGCCACCGGGAGAGCGCGGCCCGGATGGGCTTCCGCGCTGCCTCGACGTTTGCGGACGCCCTCGAGATCGTGGCCTCGACGGTGGGCCACACGCCCTCGATCAGCTATCTGCATTCCCCGCCACAGGTCCTGGTTGACATTCGATGAGAAACAGTCGGCCGTTGAGGCGGACAAGTTGGACGCGTTTGGCACCGGTGCGCGGGCTGCGCGAAATGCTGCAGGTGATTGGCGTAAAGAACGTGATGCGAAACGAGCTGTCGGTGGAGGTCTACGGGCTCGATGAACTGCGCCAGCTGCAGGGACCGGCCCTGATCGTGGCGAACCATGCTTCGCACCTGGACACAGCCGTCCTGATGTCGACCTTGCCTGCTGAACGGCGGCGGCGTACAGCCGTTGGCATCGTCGGGGACTACTTCTTTGCCAGCTGGCTGAGGTCGAGTGCGTCGGCGATTGCCTTTGGTACGTTCCCCATTGAGCACGATGGCACGCAGACGGGCACGGCAGCCGGGTTGCTGTCGAAGGGCTGGAGTGTGGTCGTCTTTCCAGAAGGCACCCGTTCCAGCGACGGATTCATGCGTCCGTTCCAGATGAATGCGGCCCGGCTTGCGGTCGAGCATCAGGTACCGGTCATTCCAGTAGGGATCCTCGGCACGTACGCGGCGATGCCACGGGGGAGTTACTGGCCCCTTCCGGGACGTCCACGGGTCAGTGTTCGCTACGGCTTGCCTATCTATCCCGGGCTCAGTGAGACGCCGCAGGACTTCGCTCCCCGGATCACAGAGGCGGTCAAGCAACTCTTGGCCGAGGATGCGTCCTCGTGGTGGCAGACCCAGCGCGGAGCGGTGCAGCTGGCTGAACCGCCGGCTGCCAGCTGGCGGCGCATCTGGCAGCAGAGTGACCCCCCGGTGAAGGGTGGCAAGCCGCCAGAGGTGCAGATCTGGCGTCGCTGACGTCGGCTCATTCGGTGCATTCGGGCGCATCTGATCGCAAGCGACCCGAGGGTGAAGCGACGGTTAGGATTTCGCATATGTCCGGTCACTCCAAGTGGGCTACGACCAAGCACAAGAAGGCTGTCGTCGATGCCCGCCGCGGCAAGCTGTTTGCCAAGCTGATCAAGAACATCGAGGTTGCGGCCCGGGTGGGGGGCGGCGACCCGGCCGGCAACCCGACCTTGTACGACGCAATCCAGAAAGCCAAGAAGAGCTCTGTTCCCAACGACAACATCGACCGGGCTGTCAAGCGCGGCTCCGGAGCTGAAGGCGGCGGGGCCGATTACGAGACATTGATGTACGAGGCTTACGGGCCTGCCGGCATCGCGCTGCTCATCGAGTGCCTAACCGACAACCGAAACCGGTCTGCGTCCGACGTGCGTGTCGCCGTCACTCGGAACGGCGGGACCATGGCCGACGCCGGCTCGACCGCCCGAATGTTCAACCGAAAAGGCGTGGTGATCGTCGCCAAGCAGCAAGACGGCCGCGACCTGACCGAAGATGATCTTCTCGAGGCCACCCTGGATGCCGATCCCGAAGAGATCAATGATCTTGGTGACACCGTCGAGATCATCACTGAACCGAGCAACACCGTACGAGTACGCACGGCAGTCCAAGAGGCAGGCTTGGATTACGAGTCGGCCGAGGTCTCCTTCGTTCCGCAGTACACCCAAGAGGTCGACGGGCCGACGGCTGAGAAGCTGATGAAGATCATTGACGCGCTCGAGGACTCCGACGATGTCCAGAATGTGTACGCCAACTTCGATGCCTCGGAGGAAGTGCTCGCCAACATCGGCTAGTGCTGGACGCAGCTGTGCGTTCTGGCCTACGTCCATTCCGGCTCAGAGCGGCTGCAACACTAGGTGCGAACGGACAGCGTGTCGCGGTTAGTAACGTCAGGAGCACCACATAGGCTGCCGAACATCTGTTCGTTTATTTGAGATCAGGGGGGATCGCGTGGGCGATCCGGTCACGCGGCAGCTGGGGGAACGCATGCGGGTGCTGGGAATCGACCCGGGCCTGACCCGGTGCGGTCTCGGCGTGGTCGACGGCGTCCCCGGTCGCCAGCCCTTGTTGGTCGCGGTCGACGTGATCCGTACGCCCGCAGATCTCGACATCGCTCGTCGTCTCCTGACCGTTGAAGAGGCGGTCGACAGCTGGATCACGCGTTATCGGCCCACAGCGGTCGCGATCGAGCGAGTTTTTGCTCAGCACAATGTGCAGACGGTGATGGGCACGGCGCAGGCGGCAGGCGTTGCGATGCTGGCCTCTGCGCGGCACGGAATCTCGGTGAGCCTGCACACCCCGAGCGAGGTCAAAGCCGCCATCACCGGCTCGGGGCGCGCCCCCAAGGAGCAGGTCGCGGCCATGGTCGCCAAGATCCTCAAGCTCGAGGACGTGCCTCAGCCGGCGGACGCTGCGGATGCTCTCGCACTGGCGATCTGTCACGTCTGGCGGGGCAGCACAACGGCGCGGCTCAATGCGGCAGTTGAGGCTGCCGCCCATCATGCAGAGCGGCAGCGCAGCACCTTCGGCAGACCCTCACCGCCGCGCGTGCGGGGGCAGGAATGATTGCTCAACTGACCGGTATGGTCGCCCAAGTCGGCCCGACTTCGGCCGTCCTCGAGGTTGGCGGCTTCGGCGTTCAGGCGGTCTGTAGCCCGAACACAGTGGCCGGACTGCGACTCGGACAGCGAGCCACGCTGGCAACCTCACTCGTCGTCCGTGAAGACTCTCTTACCCTTTACGGCTTTGCCTCCGCCGACGAGCGGGAGTTTTTCGAGCTGCTACTGACGGCGACGGGCGTCGGGCCCAAGCTGGCACAGGCGGCGCTCGCAGTGCTCAGCCCAGATGAGCTTCGCACAGCAATTGGCACCGAAAATCTGGTCCAGCTGTGCAAAGTGCCGGGTATCGGCCGCAAGGGTGCGCAACGCATCGTCATAGAGCTCAAAGACAAGATCAACACGGTCGGCCTCGCGGAAGAACCCGTATCGGCAGCTGGCCCGGGAGCGGCCTGGCGGGGACAGGTGACCCAGGGACTACAGGGCCTGGGGTGGTCCGCTAAGGACGCGGACTCCGCTTGTGACGACGTCGAGCATCTGACCAGGGACGATCCGCAGGTGAACATCGCAGTTTTGATGCGCGCCGCGCTGCAAAGCTTGGCACGGAAGTAGATCACGATCATGAGTCAAGTCAGCGATGAGGACCTCGCCGCCCTGGTACGTCCGTACGCCGATCCGACGGAGCTGGCTGCCGACTCGGTACTCCGCCCCACCAGCCTGGCTGATTTCGAGGGTCAGCGGCGGGTTAGTGATCAACTTGGCCTGGTGCTCGCGGCGGCCCGGCGCCGCGGTGGAGTGGCGGACCACGTCCTGCTGTCCGGTCCGCCAGGCCTAGGCAAGACAACTCTGGCGATGATCATCGCGAGCGAGATGAGCGCGCCGCTTCGGATCTCGAGCGGTCCAGCGATTCAGCATGCCGGTGATCTCGCGGCCATCTTGTCCGGACTTATGGAGGGCGAGGTGTTCTTTCTCGACGAGATCCACCGGATGTCCCGCCCGGCGGAGGAGATGCTCTATCTCGCCATGGAGGACTTCCGGGTCGATGTGGTTGTCGGCAAGGGTCCAGGTGCGACGGCCATCCCACTCGAAATTCCGCGTTTTACGCTGGTTGGCGCCACCACCCGGGCCGGTTTGTTGCCGGGCCCGCTGCGTGATCGGTTCGGATTCACCGCACAACTGGATTTTTACGACGCCGCGGCGTTGGAACACATCCTGCACCGCTCTGCGGAACTGCTCGGGGTCCCGCTCGAGGAGAATGGCGCGGCCGAGATCGCCCGGCGCTCCCGCGGAACCCCGCGGATTGCCAACATGCATCCTGGGCGACCTCGCGACTACGCCCAAGTAAGAGCAGACGGTCGGGTGACTCGCGAGGTCGCCCAGGATGCATTAGAGCTATACGAGGTGGACGAGCTGGGTCTCGATCGGCTGGACCGCTCCGTACTCGAGGCGATGTGCCGAAGGTTCGGAGGTGGCCCGGTGGGACTGTCCACCCTGGCCATTTCGGTAGGCGAGGAGCGGGAAACTGTTGAGGAGGTTGCTGAGCCATTCCTCGTCCGGCAGGGCTTCCTGATGCGCACCCCGCGTGGTCGAGTCGCGACCGCTGCCGCCTGGGGTCACCTTGGACTGGCACCGCCGCCGAGTACGGCGGCTGGCACAGACAGCGCGCCCGGACTGTTCGGTTGAGCCGCACACAGGCTACATACAGCCCATGGATGCGGATTTTCGACGCAGACTGGGTAGAGTACGGCGGTCGGGTGCATGACAATTTCATCGGGTGCGCGAACCGCGTAGCACCCCACGATCGGATGCCGGAGCAATGCAGCAATACACCACCTTGATCTTTATCGCCTTGCTGGCGGTGGCCTTCTACTTCTTGATCTTGCGGCCGCAACGCAAGCGCCAGCACGCTGTCCAACAGACAATGAACGCGCTCAGTCCCGGGAACCGCGTGATGCTTGCCAGCGGTCTGTTCGGCACGGTCATCTCGGTCGGAACCCGCCAGGTCGTTCTAGAGATTTCGCCTGGTGCCGAACTCACAGTTTTGAAGCAGGCGATCAGCAGGATCGCCACCGAAGACGACGAGGACAGTGCCGATGACCACGATGAGCTCGACGAGGTAGCTGCACTCGACGAGCACGATGAGCTCAACGTGCAGGACACTCCTCTCGAGCAGGACGCGGCCCCACAGGAGCCACCTGCTCTCCAGCCGGACCGTCCCGTCGTAGAGCCGCCGCAGACAACGGCTCCGGAGCCTGTCGTCAAGCCGGAATCCTCAGCAGCCCGCGACTCGAAGCCTTCGACCGCAGAGTGAGCCTCAATTAGCTAAGAAACGCTAGGAAACACACGCGAGTGGCAACAACGACTGGTCATCCCGGCCGCACGCTGATCGTCTTGGCCGTGCTGGTCGCAGGACTGATCACCCTTATGGCGGTCAGCGGCACCTGGACCCCGAAGCTCGGTCTGGACCTTCGGGGCGGCACCACGATTACCCTGACCGCGAAGAACACCTCCGGCACCGGGGCCGTGGACCCCAACAGTCTGCAACTGGCCAAAACCATCATTCAGAGCCGGGTAGACAGCCTCGGCGTGGGGGAGTCCGAAGTAACCACGTCCGGGGACAACCAGATCGTCGTCACTGTGCCCAACGTTCAGCAAGACGAACTGGTCCGACTTGTCGGTCAGACTGCGGTGCTGCGGTTCCGGGCAGTGCAGGCAGCCGAACAGGTGCAGCCGCCAGCGCCGGCGCCAAGCGCGACAGCCGAGCCCAGCCAGGGAGCAACCGCTCAGCCCAGCGGTGAGCCCACTGGCGGTGCCTCCGAGTCAGCCAAGGCCCCTTCGAGCGCGCCGTCGGCTCCCCAGGCGGGCAATAACCTGCCCATGCCCGCCCTGCCGACGGCTCCGCCGCTGCCGTTGGACAAGGCCTGTGCTGCGGCTGATGGCAAAGGAATCCCGCCCGACAAGGCACTGGATTGGCAGCCGACCGAAGCTTGCCAGGCCGCGTTCGCCGAATTCACCTGCGAGACCAAGGTGACCGAGGTCGCCGACCAGGGGCTTTTCGCGTGTAATCAGGAGAAGAACGAGAAATACCTTCTCGGGCCGACGCTGATCGAAGGCAACCAGCTGACCAGTGCAGTGGCGGGCATTCCGCAGAACAACGTGAACTGGGTAGTGAACCTCGAGTTCAACCCAGAGGGCGCAGCAGCCTTCGAGAAGGCAACGCGGCAGATCTCTCAGCAGAGCGAACCGCAAAACCGCTTCGCGATCGTATTGGACGGAGTTTCCATCTCGGCCCCGTCGGTCAACGAGGCCATCGCTGGCGGTCGGGCAGAGATCTCTGGCAACTTCACCCAGCAGAGCGCGACCGAGCTCGCCAATGTGCTGAAGTACGGCGCATTGCCCCTTGCCTTCGACGTCTCCGAAGTCAGCAACGTCTCTGCCACGCTGGGCGGCGAGCAGCTGCGAGCCGGCATCATCGCCGGAATCATCGGTCTCGTGCTGGTCGTTGGCTACTGCTTCTTGTACTACCGGGGGCTTGGCATTGTCGTGGTTGCCTCGCTTGCCATCGGGGCGGTCATCACGTACGCGTGCATGGTGCTCCTTGGCAGTTCGGTGGGTTTTGCCCTCAACCTGCCAGGCATCGCCGGCGCCATCGTGGCCATCGGAATCACCGCCGACAGCTTCGTGATCTTCTTCGAGCGGATTCGTGATGAGGTGCGCGAAGGCCGCAGCCTGCGAACAGCTGTCGAGACCGGCTGGCGGCGAGCTCGACAGACCATCTTGATCGCGGACACCGTCTCCATGCTCTCGGCTCTGGTGCTCTTCGTGCTGGCAATCGGGGCGGTGAGGGGATTCGCCTTCACGCTTGGCCTGACGACGCTGATCGATGTGCTGGTGGTCTTCCTCTTTACCAAGCCGTTGATGACCATCCTCGCGCGAACCAAGTTCTTCGGCGGCGGTCACCCGCTCTCGGGCCTTGATCCGGCACACCTCGGCGTTCAGGCCTTGCCAGGCTCACGCTCTCGCCGTCCGGTCGTTGCGCGTCCGGCGGCCGTGAGTGAGGAGGGAGCCTGATGTCGAAATTTGGTGAAATCGGGCACCGCCTCTATACCGGCGAGGTCTCCTACGACTTCATCGGGCACCGTCGCCGCTGGTATTTGGTGTCGGCGATCATGATCGCCGTCTCGATCTTCTCGCTTGCGTTTCGGGGTTTGGACTTCGGCATCGAATTCAAAGGCGGCGCGGATTTCAAGGCGGCGGCTCAGGTCACTGCCCAGACCGTGGACTCAATGCGGGGGGCACTCCGCGATTCCGGCGTCCCTGATCTCAATGAAGCAACCGTCAACACGATTGGCAACAATCTGGTACGCGTGCAAACCCGCACGCTCGACCCGACCGAAGAGGTGCCGAAGGTCCGGGCCGCCATCGCCAACGAGGTCGGCATCCCGTCGGACCAGGTCGCATACAGCCTGATTGGCGCCTCCTGGGGGGGCCAGATCACCGAGCGCGCGCTGATCGCGCTCGCCGTCTTCATCAGCCTGGTCGGGCTGGTCATAGGGATCTATTTCCGAGACGTCAAGATGTCTGCCGCCGCACTCATCGCGCTGGCCCATGACCTGATCTTGACCATCGGCATCTACGCCCTGGTTGGCTTCACGGTGACACCTGCCACGTTGATAGGCGTACTAACGATCCTCGGTTACTCGCTTTACGACACCGTTGTCGTGTTCGACAAGGTGCGTGAGAATGTCCGCGATCTGAAGTCCAGTGCCGCGAGGACGTATTCCGAGGCTGCCAACCTCGCCGTCAATCAGGTGCTCGTCCGCTCCATCAACACCACGATCATAGGCGTCCTGCCGGTCGCGGCTTTGCTCTTCGCCGGAGCCGTGATCTTGGGAGAGGGTCCCCTCAAAGACCTTGCGCTGGCGCTGTTTGTCGGCATGGTGGCCGGGGCATACTCCTCAATCTTCATCGCAACGCCGATTCTGGCGCAGATGAAGGAGAGGGAGCCCGACATGAAGAAGGTGGCGGCGCGAGTACGGGCGCGACGGGCCAAGGAGACTCAGAAGGAGCGCGTGGCGACGCCGGCTGCAACGACTGCCGTCCCCGCGGCTACGAGCGGGTCGCGGAGCGATGCGGTCGAGGTTCCGCGTACCAGCGGCGTCGAGGACGCCGAGCCGAGCAACATCGAACTAGAGGGCGCCAGCGCAGCCGTACGGAACGGATCCAAACGCGTCAGGCCCGTCGAAGTGACCTTCAAGCCGGACGTGCGATCACATAGCGACGGAGCAGCCAAGCGCCCCCAGCCACAGAACAAACCGCGCAGCCAGCGGAAGAAGTAGGCACATGAGCCTCACCGAGCCGGCGCGCCGCCGGAACGGGTCGAGTCGGTCCTGGAGAGACGAGGCGCTGGTCAGCCTGCCCGCTCGTGGCTCGTCACCAGCAGTGCAGCTGCTACGTCGCGGCCTGCTGGCTCTGCTGCTGCTGTCGATCGTGGTTTTGTTGGTGTGGCTCGATCGGGCCTCGTACCGCGACACCTACGACGGCGACGTCGGTCTGATCGACGCGATCTACTACGCGACAGTGACCATCACCACCACCGGCTACGGGGACATCACCCCGGTGGCGCCGCACGCCAGGGTCTTGAGCGCGATTGTGGTTACCCCATTGCGGGTGGCATTTCTGGTGTTGTTGGTGGGGACGACCCTTGAGGTGCTCGCGCACCATGGCCGTCGCATGTTCAAAGACGCACGTTGGAGGAAACGGATGCGCAATCACATTGTGGTCGTGGGTTTTGGCACCAAGGGCAGAAGTGCAGTCGAGACGCTCCGGAACAACGGCACAAATCCCACCCAGGTCGTCATCATCGACAGCCGACCGTCCGCGATCACCGATGCGAACCTCCGTGGCTACGCCGCCATCGAAGGTGACGCAACCCGCCGTGACATTCTGCGCCGGGCCGAGATCATGAAGGCGCGTGAGGTGCTCATTACCGTCGACCGCGACGATTCAGCGATCCTCGTCATGCTCACGGTGCGTCAGATGAATCCCAGCGCGAATGTCGTGGTGGCCGTCCGCGAGGACGATAACGCCTCGCTGCTGCGGCAATCCGGTGCGAATGCCGTGGTGACCTCCTCGGACGCCGTTGGACGAC
>Ga0193696_1000344_pt1 | contig 16881 bp, 11 predicted proteins | sample L3m1metaG_FD_145074 | JGI IMG/M metagenome (GOLD analysis project Ga0193696, IMG submission 145074) | Soil microbial communities from a riparian zone of the East river system, Colorado, United States - L3m1 | ecosystem: Environmental > Terrestrial > Soil > Riparian zone | place: USA: East River... | reverse complement strand
CTTGACGCGAACCAGCGATCGGACGCGAGCCGCCAATTCCTCCGAGTCGACTGGCTTGGCGAGGAAGTCGTCGGCGCCGGCAGCCAGGCCCGCGATACGACGGTCCCGCTCGTGGCTGCCACTCATCAGCACGATTGGAATCAGCCGCGTCGCGTCGTGCGCCTTCAACTGCGCGCAGACCTCGAGGCCTGACAGATCGGGCATGCCGACGTCGAGCAGAATGGCATCGGGCAGGCGTTCCATCGCCAATTGCACGGCCGCGCGGCCGCTCGTCGTCGTGCAGATGTCGTAGTGCGCTCGTTGGAGCAGCTCGCCAAGCCCTGATACGGTGGGCTCGTGATCGTCTGCCACCAGAATCGTCGCCGGCTTCGTCATCTGCGGCCTCCAGTGGGGGTCACTCCCTCAATTCGACCTCCATCCCGCGACGGCGAGGGGGACGACGAATACTCTCGTGTACGCAGTGACTTAACGGTGTGGTCGCACGCCGGTGTCTCAAAAGCGCGCATCAGTACGTAGTGACCGCCGACAGTCGGACAGGGAAGGGGTAACGGTGTGCGGTTTCAGTCGCTGCGGCGCACAGTGCTGCTTCGCCTTTCCATTGCGTTCACACCGCGGCAACGGTGCGTGCTGATCTGGGTACTTGTAGAAATCCTGAGAGAAACCTCGAATTGGCCGACCGGCCCGGGCGCTAGGATCACCGCCTCAAACAGAACGTCAAAGTGAGGTGCCTATGACGAGACTTCGTGCAGTTCTGCTGGCGGTTGCCCTGCTCTGTCCGGCGAAGATGGCGCAGGCGGACATCGTGCTGAAATGGAATGAGATCGCCGTCAAGACCATGATCCAACAGGGTCAGAGTCCGTTTGGCCAGGCGCGTGTCGCGGCGATCGTGCAGCTCGCCGTGTTCGAAGCGGTCAACGCCATCACGGGTGACTACGAGCCCTACATCGGGATCGCCGCACCTGCTGGGGCATCACTCGATGCCGCCGCGGCTACAGCGGCCTACCAGGTCCTCAAGAACTACTTTCCGGCCGCTGACATCGATCAGGAATACATGGACTCAATGAACGCCATACCGAATGGACTGGCGAAGACGAGCGGGATCGATGTTGGCAAGGCGGCCGCAAAAGCGATGATCGACAAACGAGTGGGTGATGGATCGAGTCCGCCGCTGATTTCGCCAGTCGGCCTGCCGGGCCCGGGCGTCTGGCAGGTGACGTTGCCGCCGGGTTGCGCGGCCGGCACGACCGGCGGCGCGAACTACCAGTGGCAGAACGTCACACCGTTTGGCGTGCCCGACGTCGTGGCCTTTCGGCCAAGTCCACCGCCGTCGCTGACCAGCAGCGAGTATACGAAGGACTACAACGAAGTGAAGCGCGTGGGCGACACCGACAGCACCGAACGGCCGCAGGATCGCAGCGACGTGGCGAGGTTCTACCAGGCCTCGTCGCCGACGCTCGTGTTCAACATGGCGTTGCGGCAGGTGGCGGAGGCCGAGCACCGGTCGCTCTCCGACAACGCACGGGCGCTCGCGCTGCTCAACATGGCGACCAACGACAGCCTCGTGGCCTCGTTCTCCGCGAAGTACCACTACAACTTCTGGCGTCCGGAGAATGCGATTCGATTCCTCAGTGACTACGGCAACCCGAAGACGCCGCCCGACGCCACCTACGTGCCGTTCATCAGCACGCCGTGCTTTCCCAGCTATCCGTCGAACCACGCCAGCGGGAGCAACGGTGCGGCCGAGATCCTGCGTCGTGTCTACGGGGAGGGCGGCCACACCATCAAGCTGACCAATCCCCTCAATCCTGCGGTCGCGAATCTGGAATTCGACTACTCGACGTTCAACGAGGTGTGCGACGACGTTGACGATGCAAGGGTATTCGGCGGCATTCACTATCGATTCGATCAGGTAGCGGGCAACCGGCTGGGACGGGAAATCGCGACCTATGTGTACAAAAACAATCTGAGGAAAGCCAAGGGGCCGAAGTAGTGCTTTTCAACAGACGATCAGGAGGTCAAGAAACCCTTGACCTCCTGATCGCTTGTCACTGAATCAGAACACGTACTTCACGCCGAGCTGCACCTCACGCATCGGCTTTCTCGTGCTGTTGATCGTGCCGTAGAGCGGGCTGGTCAACGTCGTGTTCGGGTCGTTCCAGATCGGATTGTTCAGGGCGTTGAACGCCTCCAGCCTGAACTGCAGCGTCTTGCTGCCCATCCGGAAATTCCGGATGATCGACGTATCGATATTGAGGATGCCCGGACCGAAGAACGTGTTGCGGCCGGCGGTGCCCCATGTGCCTGGTGCATTCAGCACGTAGGCGTCGGTGTTGAACCAGCGCGCGATCGTCTGCTGGTCGCCCGGCAGAATCGGATCCTGTCCCGTCACGTTCGGACGATCCTGGCCGCCTCCGGTATTCGACCTGTCGGTGCCGACGTAGGCCGTTCTCGGAAACCCGCTCGATTTCGAGATGATCGTGCTCAGCTGCCATCCACCGAACACGGCGGCGCCGACACCGCTCTTCAGGAACGGCTTGCCGTCGCCGAACGGCAGCTCGTAAAGCACCGACGAGACAAACCGATGCCGCACGTCGAAGACCGATAACCCCCACTCGCACTCGAGACAGAAGCTGTCCTGCGGGAACAGCGTGTCGCCGTTCAGCGTGCGGATTCCGCTGCCGTTGTCCGTCGATTTGGACAACGTATAGCCCCCAAGCACCGACAATCCCTGATGGAGCCGCCGGGTGAGCTTGACCGCCAGCGAATTGTACTTGGCCTCGGCGACGTTGCCGACTTCCTGGACTTTCGTGAATTCGGGATACGGCTTCCGGCTCTGCACCGATCCGATGACTCCGGGAATCGTCTCGTTCCAGTCGAACATCCGCTCGAGACGATAGCTGTGCGAGCCGAGATAGCCGATTTCGAGCGCCGTCGAACCTCCGAGCTCTCTCTGCACGTTGAACAGGTACTGCCACATGTAGGGCGTCTTGCGATCGGGCATGTTGCCCAGCACGTACACGTTCGAGAGGCAGACCAGCGGCGGCGCCACGCCGCAGTCGTTCGCCACTCCGGCGCCGCCCCTGAAGGGCGCGTCGAGCGTCAGATCAGGCGTCAACTGCAAGGTGTTGTCGCGACGGCGGCCCGAGAGGTTGCGCGCCATGTCGAACCGCGGGTTACCGGTGTCCTGCATGTAGAAGACGCCGGTGCCCGCGCGGAACGACCACTTCTCGCTGGGGTTGTACGCCCAACCGAACCGTGGGGCGAAGTTCTTCTTGTCGTCGCCGATCAGCCGATCGCCCAGCCGTCCGTCACGCGCCACCTGAATGTTCGGGGCAAAGCGAAGGACGGTGTCCTCGTAGACGTCACCGCTGCCGATGCGCACCAGCACCGGATGACGCGACAAATCCTGCACGTTCGGCGTCGTGTCGTGGAACGGGATCGACGCGTTCATCAGCGTGCCGTTGGCGTCGAACCATGGCGGAGTGTATTCGTAGCGCAGGCCGAGATCGAACGTCATGTTCGAGCGGACCTTCCACGTGTCGGTGACGTAGTAGGTCTGGCTCAGCGAGCGGAATTGCGCCACCGCCAGCGCCACCGCCGATTCGTCCTGCTGCGTGTAGCCGAGCAGGAAGTCGGCGAAGGCGAAGCCGGTGGCGATCGGCTGAAACTGGAAATTCCCTCGCGCAAACTGGTTCCCCACCTGGTTGTACATGTCGTATCGGAGGTTGCCGCCAAACTTGAACGAATGCCGGCCGCGAATCCACGACATGTTGTCGCTGAACTCGAACGCCTTGTTCCGATTCGTATACGGCCCTTCGGTGCTGTCGCCAAAGCCGCTGAAGCCGGTGATGCTGATCGATGGAATCCCCCAGGCTTCGCCAGGATTCAAGGAGATGCCGGGGATCCCCAGCTCCTTGATCACGTCGCGCACGTTCGCCAGCTCGCGGCCGAAGGTGTTGAAGAAGTAGTTGAATCCGAACCGGAATTCGTTGACGAGCGTCGACGACAGCGTCCAGGTATTGCCGAGCGCCGCCTGATGAACCCGCGTGTCCAGCTTCGTGCCGTTCAACTTCAAGGCCGGCGCCACCTCGTTCTCTTTGGCGTAGCTGTAGCGGCCCATCCAGGCCGATGCGGAGCTCTGGATCAGATCCGTGCGCTGCGTGTACTGGTACTTGTTGATTTCGCGGTCCTGCAGCGAGAGATAGTTGTTGCTGAGTGATGCCGTCCCGGAGTTGGGCTCCGGATAGAACTCGAGCAGCTTCTTCGCAATGCCATTGATGCGGCCCGCGGGAATGACATTGCCCGGGAACGGATTGCAGGTCCGCGTGCTGCCGACGACCGTGCACTGCGTCGGATCGACGATCACCCCACCTAGTGTTCCCGGCGCCGCACCTGGTTGTCCCGTCTGCGGGTTGATGGCGCCGAGGTTTGCCAGCAGTTCTGAGAAGTTGCCGTTGCGCATCGCCACGGACGGCACGCTGAAGGGGTTCTGGCCCTGTTTCCGATCCCTGTAACCTTCGAAATTCGACATGAAGAACAGGTGGTTCTTCCACACCGGACCGCCGGCCGTGTAGCCGTATTGGTCCCACTTGAACGGCGCTTTCTTTGCGGCGGCCTGCGCGGCGGTAAAGGAGTACGGTCTGGCGTCGAGGGCGTCGTCGCGGTGGAATTCGAACAACGTACCACGCAGGTTGTTCGAGCCCGATTTCGTGACCACGTTCACCTGGCTCGCCCCTCGCCCGAATTCGGCGGAGTAGACGCCGGTCTGCACCTTGAACTCTTCGAGCGCGTCGACCGACGGCAGAAAGATATAGGTATTGAAGTTGACGTCGGTGTTGTCGACGCCGTCCAGCGTGTAGAAGTTGAATTCGCGGCGCTGCCCGGAAATCGACAGCTGCTGGTTGGCGCGCGTGCCGCCCTGGCGGTCACCCGCCTGACCGGCGCCCGCAAACTCGGCGCTGACGTTCGGGCTCAGCGCGACGAGCTGCAGATAGTTCCTGCCGTTCAGCGGCAGTTCGACGATGCGCCGGTTCTCGATGACGGTGCCGATGGTGGCATTCGACGTTTCGACCAGGGGCGAGACGCCGGTGACGGTGGTCTGTTCCGAAATCGTGCCCAACTCGAGCGCGAAGTTGACCCGCACCGTCTGCTGCACCTGCAGTTCAAGCTCGCGGGTTCCCGTCTTGAAACCCTCGAGTTCGCTTTTCACGGTGTAGTTGCCGGGCGGCAACGCCGGAAAGTCGTACAGTCCGACCTCGTTGGTCTGGGTCGTCCGGGTGGCATTGGTTGCCTTGTTGATCACGGTGACCGTGGCACCGGGCACCAGACCGCCTGTGGAATCTTTGACTTCTCCGGTGATCGTACCTAGTGTTTGCGCGAAGCCCGGCGCGCAGAGGATGAACCACGTGAATAGCACTAACAGAGTCCGGCGCATAGGGAACGGCTCCTTTCGAGGACGAGAGCAGATGCGAACGAAAGAAAAATGCCGACGCGCGCGGTATGAAAGGGATCGCTACCCACCTGAGCAGCGACACCGGGAGGCTACGCCCGCATCCGACGCAAGTCAAGGCAGTTACGGGTGGCTCGGGACGATCAGATCCGCCAGCGACGGTTTCTTGGATCCAGCTGCGTCGAGGGGGCGAGGGGTCGGATACGGTATCCGACCCCTTCCTGTCACACTCGCGGCCAGTCATCCGTCTGGGTACCGGAGAATGAGGAAGTGACTCAGACAGGGATTTCGGGAGGCCCCTTCGAGGCCGTCCGGGGGCGGCTTTTCGGCCTCGCCTACCGCATGCTCGGTTCGCGCGCCGACGCCGAAGACATCGTCCAGGAGGCGTACGTCCGCTGGCACGAAGCCGGGCGCGGGGGGATCGAGAATCCCGAGGCGTGGCTCGTGACGACCACCAGCCGGTTGGCCATCGATCGCCTCCGCCGGCTCAAGACCGAACGCGAGGCCTATTCGGGTCCCTGGCTGCCGGAGCCGATCGTGACGCACGAGCCGCCGGACCGTCACCTCGATCTCGCCGACCACCTGTCGATGGCATTTCTCACCCTGCTCGAACGGCTGGCACCCGACGAGCGGGCGGCGTTTCTGCTGCACGACGTGTTCGACGTCGGCTACGGCCAGATTGCGTCGGTCCTCGAGCGCAGCGAGTCGGCGTGCCGGCAGGTCGTCCACCGCGCGCGCGAGCGGGTGCGCGGCGATCGCAAGCGCTTCGACGCGTCCGAATCGGCCAAGGCGACGCTGCTGCGGACGTTTGTGGCAGCCATGGAAGCGCGCGACGAGCAGGCGCTGCTCGAGTTGTTCGCGCCCGATGCGATGTGGACGGCGGACGGCGGCGGCAAGACCGGCGCCGCACCGGTGCCAATCGTCGGTGCCGAACGTATCGCCAGGCTCGTGATCAGCCTCCGCGAGAAGTTCTGGGCGGCGGATCGCACCATCGAGATCGCCACCGTCAACGGCGAAACCGGGCTGTGCCTGCGCGACGGCCAGCGGCTGATCGCCACGTTGTCGATCGCCACCGACGGCGAGCGTATTCTCGGGGTCTACGCCGTCGTCAACCCCGACAAGCTCTCCTGACATCGGCTGTCACAGGCCGCGAACTCACCCGTCTTCGCTGTAGACAACAACAGAGGAGACAGAACAATGAATCCACGAATCGACGTGACGAAGTACCTCACTTCCGGACTCGGCCGGGCGATGTTTACACTGTCGAGCGAGGTGGCGTCGAAGCTCGAGCCGGCGCTCTTCGAGCTCGTCAAGATCCGCGCGTCGCAGCTGAACGGCTGCGCCTATTGCATCGACATGCACACCAAGGACGCGCGGCGGGCGGGCGAAACCGAGCAGCGCATCTACGCGCTCAACGCGTGGCGCGAGACGCCGTTCTTCAGCGATCGCGAGCGCGCCGCGCTCGAGTGGACCGAGGCCGTGACCCGGCTGGCCGATTCGCGCGTGTCCGATGAGTTGTTCGAGCGCGTGCGCCGGCAGTTCGACGAAGCAGAGCTCGTCGCACTGACCTTCGCTGTCATCGTCATCAACGGCTGGAACCGGCTGTCGATCTCGTTCCGGCCGCCGGTCGGCACGTATCAGCCGGCGGCAGCAGCCGCGGTCTGAGGATAGGGAGGCCCGGGCTCATCTAGAACAACGGGCTGCCGTCGGGCGTCTAAGATCCCATGCAGGCCCTCGAACGGCTGTGGCAGGACGTCCAGTATGGGGCTCGGGTGCTCGCCGGCAGTCCGGGCTTCACGACCATCGCGGTTCTGTCGCTGGCGATTGGCATCGGCGCCAACTGCGCTATTTTCAGCTTCGCGGACGCCCTGCTCCTGCGGCCGTTGCCGGTTGCGCGACCGGGCGAGGTGCTCACGGTCGGTTCCGCCACGAACTTCGAGGCGCTCGGCGCCAGTTCCCTTGTTGCCTCGTATCGCGATTACATCGACATTCGCGATCGAAACAAGAGTTTCGACGGACTTGCTGCTTATCGCGATGTGACCGCCGGGTTCGCGGCGGATCCGAAGGCCACTCCCAAGCTCAAGCTCGGCATGCTCGTCAGCGGAAACCTCTTCACGCTGATGGGCGTCCAGCCGACGATCGGCCGCACCTTCAGGCCTGAAGAGGATGAGGTGCCCGATCGCGATGCCGTCGTGGTTCTCGGCCGGGCAATGTGGGAGCAGGAATTCCGATCGGAGCCAGGCGTTCTTGGCCGCCGCGTGCGAATCAACGGCGCCGAATTCACCGTGATCGGCGTGACGCCGCCGGAATTCAACGGGCTCAACCAATACGTGCGTTCCGACTTTTTCGTCCCGCTGATGATGTCGCAGCGTCTGGTCAGCGATCCGAAGGGCAGCTCGCTGGAGAACCGCGACGCGCGGAATCTGAAACTCAAAGGACGGCTGAGAGCGGGCGTGTCGCAGGCGGCCGCGCAGGCGGAACTGACGACGATTGCGGCGGATTTGGAACGTGCCTATCCCGAGACGAACAAGAACCGACGTCTGTTCGTTCGCACAGAACTGCAAGCCAGGATTGACCAGAGTCCACCCGACGCGATGCTCATCGCGATGCTGTCCACGCTCGCGCTGGCTGTGCTGTTCGTCGCGTGCGCGAACGTCGCCGGCCTGTTGGCGAGTCGCGCGCCCGCCCGCGCGCGCGAGATGGCGCTGCGCCTCGCGATCGGCGCCGGCCGCGGTCATCTGATTCGCCAACTGGTCACCGAGAGCCTGCTGATCGCGATTCTCGGCGGCGTGCTCGGTCTCGGCGTCGGCTATGCCGGCATGACGCTCTTCCGGCAGATCGAGCTGCCGACGGACCTGCCGATTGCGATCTCGTTTCAGCTGGATCGGCGCGCCCTGCTGTTCAGCCTGGCCGTGTCCTTCGCCAGCGCCGTGTTGTTCGGTCTGGTGCCGGCGATTCAGGCGACGCGTACGGATCTGACCGCCGTCATGAAGGCGAGCGACAGCGTCGCGCCTGGTCGTCGACGCCGCTGGGGACGCTCGGTACTCGTCGGCGGACAAGTCGCGGTGTCCGTGGTCCTGCTCGTGGTCGCGCTCTTCATGTACCGTGGTTTCGGGAAGGAGGTCGCGAACGGACCAGGGTATCGCACCGATCATCTCCTCATGATGAGCTTCGACACGGGACTTCTCCGGTATACCGAGACCCAGTCGAAACTGTTCTTCGATCAGGTCGCCGAACGCGCCCGCGCCGTGCCGGGTGTCAAGACAGTGGCGATGACCACATCAGTGCCGATGGCGAACGACACCATCGGCTTCGAGCGAGTCGTGCCTGAAGGATTTCAGTTTGCGCCCGGGAAGGACAACGCCACGGTGCTCGCGGCGAGAGTCGACGAACAGTACTTCGACACGCTGGGACTGACGCTGCTTCGGGGCCGCAACTTCAGCGCCGACGATTCATTCGACCGCCCACGCGTCGCGATCGTGAATCAGCCGTTCGCGCAGCACTATTGGCCGAACCAGGATCCGATCGGCAAGCGCTTCCAGACGCTCGGCGACGAGAAGGAGTGGGTTCAGGTCGTCGGCCTGGCGAAGACGAGCAAGTACATCTTCATCGCCGAGGCCCCCGTAGAGTTCGTCTACTTTCCACACCGCCAGAAGAAGCTCCGCGAGATGACTCTCATCGCCCAGTCTCAGGGCGACGCTGGCGCGCTCGCGGCGCCGCTCCGCGAGATGGTCCGCGGTCTGGATCCCAACATGCCCATCTACAACGTGCGCACGATGGAGCAGTTCTATCAGATGCGCGCCATCAGCATCTTCAGAGTCCTCGTCTCCACGGTCGCGGGTATGGGCGCAATGGGCCTTGGCCTCGCCATCGTCGGGCTCTACGGACTCGTGTCCTACGCGGCTGCGCGGCGCACGCGCGAGATAGGCATTCGCATGGCGATCGGCGCCGATCGCGGCGCGGTATCGCGAATGGTGCTGCGGCAGGGGGCCGTGCTGGCCGTCGTCGGTCTGGTGATCGGCCTCGCTGGCAGCGTCGGCGCCGGCGAGCTGCTGCGGGCAGCGTTCCCTGGCGACGATCAGCGGGACGGTGGGGCGCTGCTGATCGTCATTCCAATCGTGCTGTCCGTCACGCTTCTTGCGGCATACCTCCCGGCGCGTCGGGCATCACGGTTGAACCCGGTTCAGGCGCTGCGACACGACTGAAGTCCGGCTAAAGCGGGACACTACGTGCGACGAATCTATCTTCCTCGACAGGTGAAGTTCGCCGCGTCGTCGATGCTGCCTGATCCCTTGTACGTCGCCAGCTGCGGGTAGGGACACAGCGGCCGCGTCCGATCGACCGCGCCGTTCGTCGAGTGCGACGCAACAATCTGATCGGGCGCCTGGCCGTGTTCGATCCATTGCTCGAGCGCCGCGACCATGTCGAAGGTGTTCGGGCCTTCGCCGCCGCCGCAGTGGCCCATGCCCGGCGCCATGAACAATCGATACGAGCCGTGGACCCTGGCGGCGCCGCCGAGCGCCTCGGCGACGCGCGTGTAGTACTGCGCGCTGTTCGCCGGCGAGATCTGCGGATCGGCCCAGCCGTGGAACTGAATCAGCTTGCCGCCACGATCGAGGAACGGTTTCAGATTGGGATCGAGGGCGTTGAGCGTGTCGCGGTCGGCTTCCTCCGCGCGCGCGAGATCGCGGTCGAAATCGAATTTCTGGATGTCCCACGCGGGATCGCCGAACACGAGGAAACGGAACTGATCGAGTCCTGTCGCCCGCGCGGAGGCCGTCCACCCCAGGTCGGTCCATCCGAGTTCGCTGCCCGGCAACAGGCCGCCGACCTCCCGCTTCGTCGAGCGGTTCACTCCCCGCGAGTAGATCAATCGGGCCGTCTCGACTTGCCCGGCCGTGAGGCAGTCCGATCGCGTGGATCCCGCACATTGCAGGACGCCTGGATCGAACCGGCAGCGCTCAGGATCGGAGATCAGGCCGTCCTTCAGGCCATCGCCCGCATCGCAGGCGTCGACGACGGCGCGATGCAGCAGTTGCTGGTCTTTGGTGGAAAGGCGTCCGCCGTCGTTGTGCTCGAGGGTTTTCGCGATCCGGACCGCCTGCGCCGCGCGCCCTGTCCAATCGAGGCCGGGCGCACCGGCAATGATGCCGTTGAAATCGTCCGGGAAGCGCTGTGCTTCCTTCATTGCCTGCCGGCCACCGGCGGAGCAGCCGTTCCAGTACGAGAACGCCGGCGCGCGGCCGGTGTGACTGGCGATGACCTTCTTGGAGGCCAGCGTCATTTCATGAACCGCGCGCCAGCCGAAGTCCACGAGCTTTTCTGGGTGCCCAAGGGCCCAGCCCGCGCCGCCGCCGGTATGCCCCGTGTCGGTGGAACTCGTGGCGTAGCCACGCGTCAACGCGCTCTCCATCGCCGCATAGGCGATCGTCCCGTTGAAGGCGCCATTGCCGACCGCCTGGAACTTGCCATTCCACGTGGTGCTGGGGATCCAGAGCTCCGCTTTGATGTCCGAATCGCTCGACGGCGTGAGCGTCATCACGACGCGGCAGAACGCCGGCAACGCTCGAGGGGCGGCTTCCTGATTTGGCGGCTTGTAGACGCCGGCGGCGACGGCTTCGACCTGCGTGATCGTGCCGTGCGGCAGCGCCAGCTTCGCCACGTCGGCGCAGGCCACTGCGCCGTCAACCGCACGAAGATGCGTGACGGTCGCAAGGACGACCGCGCACGAGGCACCAACGATCAGTCTCATCACGCCCTCTCAGTCTTTGCCCAACGTGAAGGTCAGCTCGATCGTCACCATGACTGGCACTGGTTCGCCGTTTCTCGTCCCGGGTGCAAACTTCCATTGTTTCGCAGCTTTGATCGCTTCCTGATCCAATCCATAGGTGGTATCCAACGACCGGAGGACCCTGACGTCGCCCACAGTGCCATCGGTTTGCACGACGCACTCGAGCAGGACACCGCCCTGGATCTTCGCGCGCATGGCATCCGATGTGTACTGCGGCTTGGTCTCTTTCAGGACCCGTGGGATCGTGACACCAGGGCTGCCAACCCGAACGACGCCCGCCAGCGGCGGTGAGGCAATCCCGCCCCCAGTCCCTGGGCCGATCCCACCAGCGCCGCCACGGACGAAGCGCAGGACCGCGTCGACGTTCTGCCCGCCCTCGTCGACACCATGCTCGGTCAGCGTCAGCGTCCTGCCGTCAACCGAAACGGCGGCACGCCGTCGGAGCGTCACCAGACCGTTGACCTTGTCGGCGATCTCGAACGTGCGATCGTCGACGGTCGTGAACGCGCGCGTCGTCGGCACCTTAAAACCGATCGCCAGCACGTCTGTGCCGTCAAACCTGGCAATCGCCTCGGTCTGCGCCGAGCCACCGCCGAGGTCCGTCCGGTTGATCGCAATCTTGTAGGCGCCGACGTACGGCACGATGGTCATCGTTTCGCGCGCCGCCACCGCGCCGGCGCGATACTCCGACTGCGACGGGTCGAGTTCCCACGCCCCGACCCACGGCGGCGCCTGCGCCTGTCCGGCGAGGCCTGCGGCGATCGCCACGGCCACGATTCCTGTTGCGATGGCGTTACGCATGTTCGTCTCCGTGCGTGCTGTGGAGCGCGTGACCATGCGCGCTCACGTTATCATGCAGATGGCGGCCGTCGAAAGCCACAGTGAGAGCGGTCGCTCGCTCAACATCTGCTATCCTCCGTCCTCTATGATTGACGGACGGACGCGGCTGATGGCCGTATCGATCTCGATAGTCGTTCAGCTGGCTTGCACGACGAAGGAGGCCGCGATTTCGTCCCCGCCAGGAAACCCGTCAACCTCGCCGGCGCGGACCACCCGCGCGCCGTTCGGTACGCTTCCGGACGGCACCGCCATCGAGCTCTTCACGGTCACCAATGGTCACGGCATCGAGCTGCGGGCGATGACCTACGGCGCGATCATTCTGTCGCTGAAGGTGCCGGACCGCGCCGGCGCGCTGGACGACGTCGTGCTCGGCTACGACACGGCGATGGATTACGTGCGCAATAACGCGCCGCATTTCGGCGCCGTGGTCGGACGATTCGCGAACCGGATCGCCAAAGCACGTTTCACGCTCGATGGACAGACGTTCACACTGGCGGCCAACAACGGACCCAACCATCTTCATGGCGGCCTCAAAGGGTTCGACAGCGTCGTGTGGCGCGGAGAGGCGCTGCCGAACGGCATCGCGTTCACCTACGTGAGCGCAGATGGCGAAGAAGGCTATCCCGGCCGATTGTCGGTCCGCGTCACCTACACGCTCAGCGATCGCGACGAGCTCGCGGTCGACTACCAGGCGACGACCGACAAGCCGACCGTCATCAACCTTTCACAGCACACGTATTTCAATCTGGCGGGGCAAGCCGTACGCGATGTCCTGGATCATCGGCTGCAGCTCGATGCGGATCGGTACACGCCGGTCGATGCGACACTGATTCCGACCGGCGAGCTGGCGCCGGTTGCCGGCACGCCATTCGACTTCCGTCAGCCCGCGACCATCGGCTCGCGAATCGACTCGCCGCACCCGCAGATTCAGACCGGGCGCGGATACGACCACAACTTCGTGGTGAACGGCCAGAGCGGTCAGTTGCGCCACGCCGCGCGAGTGGTCGAGCCGTCCACCGGCCGGACCCTCGACGTCGCGACCACCGAGCCTGGTGTGCAGTTCTACTCCGCCAACTTTCTGGACGGCAGCATTACAGGTAAACAAGGACGCGCCTATCGGAAGCGCTTCGGGTTCTGCCTGGAGACCCAGCACTTCCCCGACTCGCCGAACCAGCCAACGTTTCCATCAACGGTGCTGCGGCCTGGCGAGACCTTCGCATCGAGGACGGTGTTCACGTTTGGGGTCGAGAAGTAGCGAAGCGCAGGGGTTTTTCGTAGCGCCAGACTTCCAGCGGAAAGTTGCCATCCGGCGTTTCGAGCTGGCTGAGGACGACGCCGGCCCGGCGCCATCCGCACTTCTCGTAGAATCTCGCGGCCCGATCGTTGCCGATCGCACACGTCAGCCAGGCGGTCTCGACGCCACGCGCCCAGAGTCGGGCCTCCGCATCGGCAATCAGAGCGGCGGCGACGCCCGTACCGCGTGATTGGGCCGACACGAACAGCTGGTAGAGCTCGTCGCCCTTGACCACGCACAGGCCGAGGGGAGCACCGACGGGACCGACGACGCGGAGATCTGAAAAGGCGGCCTCGAGGCGCTGCTTGAGGTTCGGCAACGTGCGCAGTCGCGTGAGTTTGACCGGGACGATCCGCGCGTGGGAGTCGTGCCAGGCGTCGTACCAGAGCCTGGCCAGCTGATCGATCTCGCCTTCCTGCGCCGTTCTCACATCCATGGACTCGTCCGCGCGTTGAACGCGCAGGCCTCAACGCCTGGCCCGCTCACGATCCAATTGACGCACAGCAACGGTCCACGTCAGCGGGACAGACTGCGGAGAAAAGCAAATCCGCTCATCGCACGCCTGATAGGTCAGCGTGGCCTTGAGCGTGAGCGATGACACATCTTTGAGCGCCGCCTGCGCCTCGGTCGACGCGTCGAGCGCCACGTCCTGCGCGATCCGAAACGGCTGCTGATAGACCTTCACGTGCTCGTTCAACGGTTTGAAGTGATAGTCCTCGGGCGCTGGGTACTGCGCGCCCTTGACGACAACCCACGGCTGCTGTTCGACGGCGAGCGCGATCGGTTTGTATCCGGATACGCCCGGCGCATAGACGTGGATGCCTCGCCCTGGCCGTACATCGAGCACAAGGGAGAAGTGCGTTCCGGGCGCCACGGTGGTATCCGTCGCAAACGACGTGATCTCGATCTGGGGCGACGATATCTTCGTGGCCGGCACGTCGATCCGGCTGCCGAGCCGCGCGAGCATGCTCGCGACGGTATTCCGCTCCTGATAGGCCTGCTCGAAGAACCGCGACGTGACGACGCCGCGCTCGTTCAGCATGAAGGTGCCGGGGAACGGTATTCCGTACGTCTGCTGATTCGACTCGGGCACCGTTGTGTTGAAGAGGCCGTATTTCCTGATGGTCAGCGATCCCGGATCAGAGACGAGCGGAAACGCGATGCCGCGGCGCGCGGCGAAATCCGCCAGGACCGAAACGGGATCGTAGCTGACCGCAGCCACGGCAAGCCCCTGTTGCTTCAAGCCTTCGAGCCGGCCTTGCAGCTCCACGAGCTGCGTCTTGCAGTACGGTCACCAATCGGCGGAGCGATAGAACACCAGCACCAGGCCTTTCGGTCCTGTGAGCGACGTCAACGTGCGCGGCTGGCCGTGCTGATCGTTGAGCGCGAAGTCGGGAACGCGTTCGCCCACCTGTGGACCGAGCTTCTGCACATCGGGCAGCGCCGGCGCAGCTGCTGCCTGCTGTGCCGCGACGTAGCGGAATTCGAGAATCGCGCCGGAGTTCTCGACCTTCGCGGCCGGTCTTCCCGAGGCGTCCTGCGTGTTGCCGCCGACGTCGGTGACGATGAACAGCGCCAGGCCGTCCGGCCGCATGGTCACATCTCTGTACCGGTTCACCGTCTTCAACCGCATGTTCTCGTCGGGCTCGCCGACTACCGCCGTCCCGGCCACGTCAAGCTGCATGCGGTAGACCGTGCCATGCTTGAGGCTCGGCATCAGCAGCGAGTGATCCCAGCCGGGGATGCCGTTCTTCGCGGTGTAGACCGCGAGGCTCGACGGCGCGGCCGTCGGCCAGCACTGGTAGTACAGCTCGCGTTCCGCGCATTTGGGGTTCTTGAAGTCGTATCCGGTCGGCACCGTACGAAACGTCTGGATGGGCGGAACGAACTCGTGGTTCCACGCGCTCTCCTTCTGGACGGGAACCGACGGCGGCACCTCGGGGTAGGCCGTATACGTCAGCGACGTGCACGGCACGTCCTTCGACGCCGACCAGTTCGCGTAGGCGTAGGACTGATCGTCCCGATAGCCGGCGACGTGCGGCCAACCATAATTCGCGCCCGCCCGTATCAGGTTGACCTCGTCGTCTGTATTCGGTCCGTGCTCGGATTCGTACAACTTCCCGTCCGGCGCGAAGACCAGCCCCTGCGGATTGCGATGGCCGTAAGAGTAGATGTGGCTCCTGACGCCGCCGAGCGTCGGGTTGTCGGATGGAATCGATCCGTCGGGATTCAGCCGCAGGATTTTCCCCACGTAGAGCGACCAGTCACGCTTGTCCACCTGCGCGACGGTCGGCAGAATCTGTGCGCGATTCGGGTTGCAGAAGTTGGCGAGCTGATTGGCGCCGAGATCGCCGATTGTGAAGTACAGCTTCCGATCCGGGCCGATGACAAGCCGCCCGCCTTGATGATCCGAGCCGGCTGGCAGGCCGGTGAGGATATCTTTCGCGCTGCCCAGCGTGTGCGTACGCGGATCGTAGGTGAAGCGAACGATCTTCGTCCGAGGGCTCACCGTTTTCGGATCGGCGTCGCTGTCGTAGGTGTAGGCGACATAGACGTGATCGTTTGCCGTACCCTTCAGCAGACCGGGGTCGAGCGCCATGCCGAGCAACCCGCCCGGGCCGTCGGCGAGGACGTCGCCGATCGCGATGGCTACTGTCTTCGACCCATCTGCCGGCCGCACGCGGGTGACGCGCCCGGCGGTCCGTTCCGTGATCCACAAATGGTCGTCCGGCCCCCAGACGATCTGGAACGGATTCTCGAGACCGGTGGTGACGACGCGTTTTTCGAATCGGGTAGCTGACGCGCCCGTGGTCTGAGGCGCCGCGCTCAGCCGACATCCGGGCGCGCCGGCGACGACGAGCGCGAGGACGGCTGGAAGACAACGGGTCACGATGCGGACTCGCTCAATACTGGCACCCGTTGGGAGCCGACCTCACGATATAGGTCTTGTAGTTGCGCGCTTTCGGGTCCATGCACCCCTCGAGATTCAGCAACTCGACTTTGCGAAAGTCCGCGGGCGCGGTTTCGGCCTGCAGCGAAATGTAGCCGCCGGTCAGCGGCGTGCCGTCCACCTTCACCTTGGGATCGGTCGGCGACGCGCTCCCGCCGCCAATCTGCGGCCGTGTGTATTCGAGGACGGTTTGTCCGTCAATCATGTGGCGAATCAGCTCGTCGCCGTGCACCAGGACCTCGACGCGCACCCATTGATCGCCGTCGTAGGTTTTCGAGGTGGAATTCGTGCAGTGTGGGGTATGAAGCTTTCCGTTCATGACGACGTTCGTGCCAGGAGTGCACAGGTTCGCCGTCGAGCGCGGCTTGCCGTCGCTCAGTCCGCCGAGCAGCTGGACCTCGATCGAAATCGGAAAGTCCTGGTCCTTCAGCATCGTCTTCGGGTCGGGCGAATGGAGCATCAAGCCGTTGTTGCGCTTGGCCCAGGCGAGCGACGGTCCCGCCCCGGCCACCTGCTCGCCGACGAAGCGATACTCGGCGGCCAGCACGTAGTATGAA
>Ga0193696_1000343_pt1 | contig 16894 bp, 13 predicted proteins | sample L3m1metaG_FD_145074 | JGI IMG/M metagenome (GOLD analysis project Ga0193696, IMG submission 145074) | Soil microbial communities from a riparian zone of the East river system, Colorado, United States - L3m1 | ecosystem: Environmental > Terrestrial > Soil > Riparian zone | place: USA: East River... | reverse complement strand
CGCGCCTCGGACCGAAGCGCGCCGAGGAAGGCGCCTACGTCTGGCAGAAGCTGATGAAGTCGGGCGCCATCATCGCCAACGGCACGGACGCGCCGGTTGAAGACGTCGATCCAATCCCGTCCTTCTATGCCTCGGTGTCGCGCCGGGTCAAGGACGGCTCGGTCTTTTTTCCGGACCAGCGTATGAGCCGGATGGAAGCGCTCCGTTCGTACACGATCAGCGCCGCGTTCGCGGGTTTCGACGAGGCGATCAAGGGATCGCTCGCGGTCGGCAAGCTGGCCGACGTCACCGTCTTCTCGAAGAACATCATGACCATTCCCGAAGATCAGATTCCGACCGCGCGAATTCTCTACACGATCGTCGGCGGGAAAGTGCAATACTCCGCGCCGGCCGAGAACTCATCTCAACGTTGATGTGCTGGAGGGCGTGATGGAAAGCGTCATTGCAGGACTGCTGAAGGACTTCGAGGACGGGAAGATGACGCGCCGGCAGCTCATTCAGAGCCTGGCGCTGGCGGCGGTGGCCGCGGCGCCCGGCGCGAGCGCGCTGGCGCAGACCGCCGCGGCGGCGCCGAAGCCGCCGATTCCGCAGGCGTTCGAACCGACCGGATGGAAGACGGTCTGGCTGGACCACATTTCATTCCAGGTGTCGGACTACCGCCGCAGCGCGGCGTTCTACCGCGATCTCATGGGCTGGACGATCCGGAACGACAACGGCACCTCTCAGGCGTCGATGAACATCAACGGGATTGGCGGCATCATCATTCGCAACGGGCGCGCACCGAACGCTCAGGCGGCGGCGGGCGCCGCGCCGCCCGCGGCAGGCGCGCAGGGCGGCGGTCGCGCCAACCGGCCGCCGTTGACCGGCGTCATCAATCACATCTCGTGGGGCGTGCAGCCGTGGGACACGGACAAGGTGAAGGCGGAGCTCGAGAAGCGCGGCCTGAACCCGCGGCCCGACATGGTCGGCGAGAACTTCAAGAGCTTCCACGTCTACGATCCCGACGGATGGGATCTGCAGATCGGTAATCAGACAAAGGAGTCGAGGGAGACGGTCGGGGACTAGCCGACAGCGACGCGAGCAGGTCTTGTCTTGCGACAAACGCGCCAGCCGTGTCGATCGTTCGCCGCCGGTTCGCGCGCGGCATCACTCGCGGCGCGAGCGGGTCGCGTCTTGCTCCCTTTCGCCGCGTGGAAAAACGGCCCCTTCGCCGCAGCCCTCACGCTCCCGGCGTCGGTTGGGGGTTGCCGATCGCCGGTGAGCCGACTGTTCATCGGCGGGGTTTGCCGATCGCCGTCCGCGTACTCATCGCCGACGCCGCCCGGGACGGCTGCGGGGCCGTTTTACTCCTGTCGCCGATCACGCGGCTCATAGGTCGCGGCGACACGACCCGCTCGCGCCGCTGATCCTGCGGCTTCGAGCGCGGCGAGGACTGGTTGCTCATCACGGGAGCGCAAAACGCCGAATTGGTGGCCCACCCTTTTCCAGATACCGTCAAGAACCTCTCAAGATTTCGGCGGGATCGATTCGCGACGCTCGCCTCGCGGGAATAAGGACCGCTGCGAACGCGACCGCGCACAGAAGAAGCGGCGCGGTTGCAAACGTCAAGAGATCATGCGGAACAATTTCAAAGAGCAGCGTTGTCAGGGTTCGCGCCAGCGCGGCTGACGCCACGACACCAAGCACGACTCCCCATGATGCCAACTTCGCACTATCGAATAACACCATGTTTCGTATGTGGGACCACCGCGCGCCCAACGCGAGACGGACGCCAATTTCATGGCTGCGTTGCTGAACCGCATAGGAGATCACCGCGTACATCCCTATGGCGGCCAGAACAATGGCGCACGCACCGAACACCACCAACACGGTCATGCTGAACCTCGTTGGTGCGATCGCGCGTGCGGCGAGCTGTCGAAGGGACCGCACGTCGACGACCGGTGCATCACCACTTGCGCGAGCAATCTCTCGCTGAATCGAAAGAGTCAGTGCGTTCGACTCGGGGTGCGTTCGAACAATCCACGCCAGCGACGCTGGCGCCTGGGCGGCACTTTCGTGGTCGAGCAGCTGTGCCAGTGGCACGTACACGGTCGGGCGGTCGTTCTGTTCGAGCGGCATCCCATCGCGGACATTCCCGACAATTCCGACGATCTGCCGCGCTGGCTCGTCATCCGGAACACGGCCTGGAAAAACGGTGACTCGATCGTCGAGCGGGTCGCCGGCGGACCACAAGCGACGCGCCATCGCCTGATTGACGATGGCGACGGGCGTCGCTCCAGCGCCATCACCATTTGTGAGCGCGCGGCCGCGGACAATCGGAATGTTGAGGACGTCAAAATACTCCGGCGAGATAATGCGATAGCTCACGATCACCGGCGACGTCTCGAATGGACGATTGCGGATCTGAACGCTCGTCCGCCAATCCGATTCGAGCGGTAAAGTCCGCGTGGCTGCTGCCCCGATCACACCTGGAAGTGCAGTCACCTGCGCCGATATGGTCCGGATGAGCTCGTCGACAGCGGATGTCTTCGAGAAGCGAGGATCGGTCAAGGCCACACGGAATGTGATCACGTGGCGCGTGTCATAGCCCCGATCGACACGATTCAACGCGGCGAATGTTCGAATGAGCAACGAGGCGCCCACTAGGAGCACGAGTGCGAGTGCCATCTCGCCAACGACCAACAGCGCACGAACTCGACGCTCTGCACCGGTTGATCCAGAACGCCCGCCACCCGCCGTGTGTAGCGCGTGATTGCCACCCGACAGGCGCATCGCTGGCCAGACGCCGCACACAAGTCCGGTTATTGATACGACCGCAGACGTGAACGCGAGAACGCGCCAGTCCATGGTGACGCTCACCGCGTCCGGTCCGACCCGGGGGAGGTCCGCAGGATTCATCACGAGGAGCGCTCGAATACCCAGGTGCCCGAACGCCAGACCGAGGAGCCCGCCAATGACGGCAAGCGTCAAGCCTTCGATGACTAACTGTTGAACAATCTGCCATCGGCTCGCACCGAGCGCCGCGCGAATGGCAATGTCCCGCTGCCTAACCGAACCGCGGATGAGCATCAGATTCGCCACATTGGCACACGCAATCAGCAGGACGAACATCACCGCGCCTACCAATACGAGCAGGGACGCTCGCACATGTCGGACCAGCGCATCCTGGAACGGTGCCACCGTGAAGGTGTCGTTCGATCCGCTGACTTGGGGGAACCGTCGATGAAAGGCTTCGCCCGCAAGTCGCGCCTGCGACTGAGCAAGTGCGATCGACGCGCCTGGTATGAGGCGAGCGGCGGCAATCAGAGACGGCGGATGGTCGGCGCTGTTGGGGTCGAGTTGCAGTGGAATCCAGACGTCTGGCGCCTGGTTAAAGATGGCGGTGTCGACATGCGCATCAAGAATCCCAACGACCGTCGTCATCGCTCCATCGAAACGGAACTGCCTTCCGACGATAGAAGGGTCCGATCCGAATCGGCGCTTCCAGAAGCCGTCGCTCAGTAGCACCACGCGAGTGCCGCCGGGGCGATCTTCGGCAGCCGTGAAGACACGCCCACGCGCCACCTGAACGCCAAACAGTGTGAAGTAGGCGCTATTGGTTTGAAGCGCGAGCACTTGTTCCGCGCGCGCACCCGCGCTCAGGGTGACGCGCCGCCAGCGTAAACCGGCGACGTCTTGCCATGAGGCTTGCTGCTCCTTCCACACATTCAGCTTCGTTTCCGATACGAAGGGCACAGATGCGCCGGAGAACGTATAGCCCAGAAGGACGAGCCGATCCGGGTCCGGGTACGGAAGCGGCTTCAGCAGGACCGCATTGACGATCGAGAACACCGCGGTGTTCGCCCCAATGCCGAGCATGAGCGACAGAATGGCGACAGCAGTGACGAGAGGTGACGCGCGAAGTGCCCGAATGGCCAGACGAAAATGCAGCATCGTCTCTCCGCAGGTAGCGGCGCGAGCGGGTCGTGTCGCCGCGACCTATGAGCCGCGTGATCGGCGACAGGGGTAAAACGGCCCCGCAGCCGTCCCGGGTGGCGTCGGCGATCAGTACGCGGACGGCGATCGGCAAACCCCCGATGATGAACAGTCGGCTCACCGGGGATCGGCTAACCCCAACCGACGCCGGAGCGTGAGACACGGGCGGAGGGGCCGTTTTTCCACGCGGCGAAAGGGAGCAAGACACGACTCGCTCGCGCCGCTGGGGCGGTCCTGCGACGAACGCACTCGCTCGCGCCGCGTATCACACGTTGCCGCAATCCACTATTGTGCGAGGCCGAAGCAGTACAGCCAGCCGCGCGTGCGCAGATAGATCTTTCCGTCCGAGATCGCCGGCGTGGCGTAAATGTCGTCGTCGAGATCGTTGACCGCGATCGGCTCGAGGCCGCCGCCGGGTTGAAGGACCACGACCTTACCTTTCTCGCTCGCCATGTAGATCTTCCCGTCCGCGGCGACCGGTGACGCGTAGTAGTGATCGATGGCACCCTTCAGCCGCCCCTGGCCCAGTTCCGCGCCGGTTTCCGGATGCAGCGTGGTCACGATCCCGCCGTCATTCACCATGTAAAGGACGTTGCCGTAGACGATCGGCGACGGCAGCTGCGGCACCGCCTTGTGGTACTTCCAGCGCACGTTGGTGTCCGTCACGTCGCCGCGGCCGCCCATCCGGATCGCGAGCATGCCGTTCTCGCTCGCCATCGCCGCGCGGTAGTACTCCCATTCGTCCGCCGACACGTTGCCGTCGCCGTCGAGATCGATCCACGAGCGCCCCCGTCCGTTCGGCAGGTTCGCCAGCGTCACGACGCCGCGGGCGTCGGCGTGCTGTTTCCTGATGTCGTCGAAGGGTTCGATCGCTTTCTGCGCGCCCGGCTGGTTTTCCGGCGTGCCGAAGCCGTTGATGTACAGGGTGTCGCCGCTGACGACCGGCGTCGACTTCAGCTCGAACGACAGGCCGCGCACCCACCACAGCTTCTCGCCGGTCGCGACGGCGTACGCAGTCAGCAGGAACGAGCCCGGCACGATGATTTGCGTCGCGCCGCCGGCCGGCGTGTACAGGATTGGCGTCGAGTGTCCGCTGTGCGCCTCGGGACGCGGCGTGCGCCAGCGCACGCGTCCATCGCGCTGGCCGACCGCGACGATGAACGAGCCGGTGTTCTGATCGCAGGGCAGCACGACGAGATCGGCGACGAGCACCGGTGACGCGCCCATGCCGTACAGGTTGTTGAACGGTCCCAGCGGCAGCCGCCAGCGTTCGCGGCCGTCCATGTCGTACGAGATCAACCCGAAGTCGGCGAAGAACACGTAGACGTTGGTCCCGTCGGTCGCCGGCGTCGGTCCCGCGGGACCGTTGCGGCTGTCGAGTTTTTCGACCCGCGGCCGCGGCGCGTCGCGCTCCCACAGAACCCTGCCGGTCCGGCGGTCGAGGCAGATCGTGACGAGACGGTCGGCGCGCACCGCCGTCAGGAAAATCCGATCGCGCGTGAGGGCCGGCGACGAGTGCCCGAATGGCAGCGCGGTCTTCCAGACGACGTTGCGCGTCGGATCGAACTCGGTGGGAAGCCGGGTGCTGGTCGAGATGCCCGAGCCGTTCGGGCCACGGAATCGCGACCAGCCGCCCGGGTCGGCGCTGTCGGCGGCGGTGACCGTTCCAACCAGCAGCAGCGCGCTAACAATTCCAGGGGCGCCACGAAAGCACGAAAGCACGAAACCTAATGAATATTTTTCGTGTTTTCGCGTTTTCGTGGCTATCGTGTGCATGCTACGACGCCGCCTTTCCCTTGTTCGCGATCGCCTTCTTGATCGCCGCCACGGTGCTCGTCGCGCGCATGTCGACGATCTTCTTCGCGGTCTCGAGCGTCTTCGCCTTGTCGGCGATCGACACACCGTTGATGGTCGCCTTGCCGGCCTTCACGCGCGCATCCCATCGCACGCTCTGCGGATCGGTGATGAACATGTTCATCGTGATGCCGGGATCGTCGTGGAGGTTGTCGCCGGCCTGGCCTTCCTTGGTGACACCGATCTGATCGAGGAACTTCCCAACCGAGTTGTAGTCGTAGTACTCGGGGATGTGCGCCACGACGGGGCTGCCGTTCCATTGCGCGTTCAGCTTGTCGGCGACCGCCTTCATGCCCGCCTGGTTGCCGCCGCTGTCGCCAATCAGGATGATGTTCTGGAAGCCGTGCATCTTCAGGCTGTGCACGACGTCGGTCAGCATCGCCTGAAACGTCTCCTCGCGCATGCTGATCGTGCCGACCGTGATCATGTGCGAGCTCTTGGGTTCGATCGACCCTTCGGGGACCAGCGGGATGATCGGCGCGCACAACGCGTTTCCGAGCTTGCGGGCGATGGCGTCGCAGTTCGCGCGCAGCACGTAGTTGTGCTTGCCGAGCGCCAGCCACGGCCCGTTCGGCTCGATGCCGCCGGTCGAGATGACGATCGTCGTCTTGCCGGCCTTCATGGCGTCGCGAACGTCCATCCACGTCATCTCTTCGAGCCACACTGTGTCGGGGGGCCGCAGCGGATTCGCCGTGTCGACGCAGTTGTACGGGTTCGCGGCGCACTGACCGCCGCCGGCGCTGCGCGGATCCGGTGGCTGTCCCCGGCCGCCGCGGCCCTGACCCGCCGGTTGGCCGGGCGCCTGAGCCGAGAGCGCCGATGCCAGAACGACGACGACGCCGAACGCGCCGATGATGCTCTTCATGATGTCGCTCCTCCGGAATGATTGCGCCCGGCTGCCGCCTTCGCACCGGGGGGCTTCCACCGTCGCGCTCGGGCTTCGGCGGACAGGTCGGCGGGCCACGAAAGCCGTCGCGCGCTCCTGAACGCTAACGCGGGTCTCGGGGGAGACGCAATACCGTTTTGTGATTGGAGCGGCAGTTTTGTCGGTCGGCGGGGGCTGAATCGCGAATTTCGTCAGTGAATGGGGAGGTGCGCGGCTTGCACACCGCGCCGGCATGGATTCAGGGTCGCCCGTCGATTTTTACGAGGCGCTGCAAATCAGCGTCAACGCCGAGCCTGAGACCGTCCACCGCGTCTACCGGCTGTTCGCCCAGCGCTTTCATCCGGACAACAAGGAAACCGGCAGCGAAGGCCGCTTCCGCCTGGTCACCGAAGCGTACCGTGTCCTGAGCGATCCCAAGCTGCGCGCGCAGTACGATCTGGCCCACGAGAAGCAGCAGAAGGAGCGCTGGCGTCTCGTCGAACACGGCGCCGACGCCGGCAACGACTTCCTCTCCGAGCGCGCCGTCCGGGCGACCGTTCTGGAAGTGCTGTACACCAAGCGCCGCCTCGAGCCGCACGAGCCAGGCATCTTCCTGATGGACCTGGAGAAGTTCACGGGGCGGCCGCGCGAGCACCTCGAGTTCACCGTGTGGTATCTGGTGCAGAAGAAGCTCATTCAACGGGCCGACAACTCCGTCCTGGTGATTACCGCGGATGGCGTCGAATACCTCGAATCGCAGGAACAGACGGCGCAGCCCGCGCGCCGCCTGCACGCCGTGAACGAATAGCGGCCGAGTGCCCGGGGACGGAGGTTCGACACCGGCCTCCGTTCCCGGCATCACTCGTCATCCCAGGAAAAATCAGTCACTTATACGGTCGGACGGGTGTAGGATCAGCCCGTTCTGGGCGGCCACTGACCGCATTCAGGGAGCACACGCATGTCACAGCATGATGGGCTGAATCGCAGATCGTTCCTGCGGAACGTCGGCATGACGGCAGTCGCCGGCGCCGTCGGCTCCAGCACTCCGCTTGCGGCCGCCGCCGCCGGTTCCGCCCCCACGGCCGAACCGCTGGACGGCAAGTACGACTTCGACACGCCGTACAACCGCTTCGGAACCGATTCCACCAAATACGACTCGCCGAACCGGACCTACGGCGCGGGCAGCGTCGTGGTGGGTATGGGCATCGCTGACATGGACTTCCGCGTCGCGCCGCCGATTACCAAGGCGCTGATGGATCGCATGCAGCACGAGAACTGGGGTTACCTCGATATGGGCGGCCCCGCCGTGAAGTCGTTTACCGACGGGATCATCGCCTGGAACAAGAAGCGGCACGGCATCAACGTCAATCCAGAGTCCGTCGTGATCACCACCGGCGTGCACCCCGGGATCATCGCCGCGCTCAAGACATTTTGCCCTCCGGGCAGCAAAGTGCTGCTCAACACGCCGACCTACAACGGCTTCTACGGCGATCTCCGGGCCAGCGGCACCAAGGCCGAAGAAAATGTGATGAAGGTGGTCGACGGCCGCTACTCGATCGACTTCGAGGACTTCGAGCGCCGCATCAGCTACGACACCAACGCGTTCATCCTGTGCAACCCGCAGAATCCCACCGGCAATGTTTGGTCGCCCGAAGATCTGATGCGCCTCGGCGAAATCTGCCTCCGCCGCCGAGTCGTCGTGCTCGCGGACGAGATCCACTGCGACTTCGTCAACAAGGGCCATAAGTACACGCCGTTCTCGACGCTGCCGAACAAGGCGGTCGTCAACAACAGCATCACCTTCAAGGCCGCGAGCAAGTCCTTCGGCCTCGCCGCGATGAAGTGCGCGTGGTTCTTCTCCGACAACATGGACTACATCAACCGGGTCAAGGCGAACAACCGCGCCGACCTGACGACGATGGGGATGATTGCCAGCAAGGCGGCGTATGCCGGTGGCGAGGACTGGTTGAACCAGTGCGTCGAGTACATCGACGGCAACCACGACTTCGTCGACAAGTTCATCCGCGCCAACATCCCGATGATCAAGCACGTGAAGCCGCAGGGCACCTATCTGACCTGGCTCGACATCAGCGCCGTCGCCAACAAGATCAACGCGAAAGCGCTGGCCGCTGAAGCGAACAAGGCGTCGGCCGCCAATCCGGTGACGCCTGAGACGATGGTCGAGCGTCATCTGGTCAAGGTCGCCAAGGTGCATTTGAACCAGGGCGGGTCCTACGGCGCCGGCGGCGAGAACCACATGCGCATGAACATCGCCTCGTCGCGCAAGACGCTGGAGGTCGCGCTCAACAACCTGGCGAACGCGCTCCGCGGCGGCGTCGGCTCGGCGGCAATCGGCTAAGGTTTCGACGGTCGTCGGGGCGGACTCGCGTGTCCGCCCCGGGCCGACACACAGGTCGGCCCCTACACGTGTTCTCCCTCCTTCAGGTGTGCCATGAAATCAGATGCCTTTTCGCGAAGAGGATTCCTCCACACCGCCGGTGCCGGAGCAATGGGCGCCTGGCTGCCGCGGACGCCGCGCGTGCGCGACGCTGAAGCGTCGCTGGTCGGCGTCTCGAAGTGGGACCTCGACACGCCCGCGCTGTGCGTGGACCTCGACAAGCTGGAGCAGAACCTCGCGACGATGAAGGCGAAGCTGGCCGGCACCGGCGTCGCGACGCGGCCGCACGCGAAGACGCACAAGTGTCCCGCGATTGCCAAGCTGCAGCTGGCCGCCGGCGCGGTTGGCGTCTGCACCGCGAAGGTCAGCGAGGCGGAGGCGCTCTTTGCGAACGGCGTCGATAAGATCCTGATGACGACGTCGAACGTGACGGCGAACAAGATCCGGCGCGCGATGACGATTCGCAAGACGAATCGCAACTTCATCCAGGCCGTCGATTACGAGCCCAACGCGCGTGAATTGAACGACGCCGCCAAGGAAGCGGGCGTCGTCGCCGACGTCGTGATCGATGTGGCGGTGGGGACGCGAAGCGGCGTGCCGGCCGGCGCACAGGCGCTGGCGCTGGCGAAGCTCGTGGACAAGCTGCCGAACCTGAAGCTGCGCGGCATCATCAGCTACGACGGCGGCGCGCAGCACATCAAGGGATTCTCGACGCGCCTCGAGCGCACGCTGCAGAACTTCGAGCCGTCCGTGCAGACCCACGACATGTTCAAGCGCGCCGGTCTGAGCACCGAGATCTTCAGCGGCGGCGGCACCGGCACGTACAACATCATGACCAAGGTGCCGGGGTTCACCGACCTCCAGGTCGGCAGCTACATCTTCATGGACGCGCAGTACCTGGAGATTGGCGGCGAGAGCGGCGACGTCTACACCGACTTCGTCCCCTCGCTGACAGTCATGACCACGGTGCTGAATACCTACTTCCCCGGGCGCCTCACGACCGACGCTGGCGCCAAGGCGCTGACGCTGAACAAGCCGGACGCGATCGTGATTGGCGAGAAGGGGTTCGTCTACAACGCCGGCTCGGACGAGTTCGGCTCGATCCGCTACGAGACCGCGGCGAAAACCTACAAGGTGGGGGACCGCCTCGAGCTGATCGTGCCGCACTGCGATCCCGCGGTGAACGAGTACGACGTCATCCACGGCACCCGCAAGGATCGCGTCGAAGTCGTCTGGCCGATCTCAGCGCGCGGACACTCGCAGTAGCGTCCCGCCCGGCACCGCGCCGCGAGCGAGTCGTGTCTTGCTCCCTGTCGCCGCGCCAGCGGTGTCGATCGATCGCCTCCGGTTCGCGGTGCCGGGAAGTTGCTCTCCGCTCGAACCCTGCCGCTCCCGCGTCGCCTAAGGGGCTTTCCCATGGACGGTTATCCGCGGAATTGGGCTTCGGGTTGTCCCGGCGGAGTGGATCACGCTTGAACGAAGGCGACGCGAACGTCTCGCTGCGAGCAACTTCCGGCTTCGCTCCACATCGGCACGCTCACAGTCGGCTTTCGATCGACACCGCTGACGCGGCTCCGGACTAAAACAGGCGGCGGCGCGAGCGGGTTGTGTCGCCGCGACCTAGGAGCCGCGTGATCGGCGACAGGAGTAAAACGGCCCCGCAGCCGTCCCGGGCGGCGTCGGCGATGAGTACGCGGACGGCGATCGGCAAGCCCCCGATGATGAACAGTCGGCTCACCGGAGCCCGGCAAACCCCAACCGACGCCGGGGATCGTCAGCGCAGCGGCGGAGGGGCAGTTTTTCCACGCGGCGACAGGGAGCAAGACACGACCCGCTCGCGCCGCCGCCTGTTTCATTTTCGACATCGCTGACGCGGCGCAGCGAGCAAGACCCGACCCGCTCGCGCCGCACTGGAGGTTCCTCAACGTGTCGACCGCGGTCCTGATACTTTCCTTTCTTGCACAACGTCCCGTGCAAGTGAAGAATCCGGCGCATGAGCCCACAGCCTTATCGACTCCACGTTCAGCCGCCGGATGATGACGCGGCGGAAGGCAGGATGGGGTTCCTGGAGCACCTCGACGAGCTCCGGACCCGGCTGATTCGTTCCTGCATCGCAATCGGCATCGGGATGGCCGTCGCGTTCGCGTTCTACGATCGTCTTGCCGACATCGTGCTCGATCCGATCATGCGGACGCTGCCTCCCGGCAGCGCGCTGGTGTTCATCCGCCCGGGGGAGGGGTTCTCGTTCTATCTCAACATCTCGCTGATCGGTGGCTTCCTGCTGGCGGCGCCATTCGTCATGCACCAGGTGTGGCGGTTCATCGCGCCGGGGCTGTACGCCAACGAGAAGCGGTACCTGATCCCGTTCGTGGTGCTGACGTCGGCCGGCAGCGTCGGCGGCGCCCTCTTCAGCCAGTACGTGCTCTTTCCTGGACTGATGAAGTTCTACGGCGCGTTCAGCTCGCCGCGCATGAAGTTCATGCCGGGCGTCGAAGATACCGTCGACCTGTACATGAAGATGATGATCGGCATGATCGTCGTCTTCCAGATTCCTACCGTCGTGTTCTTTCTCGCGAAGATGCGGCTGGTGACGGCGCGGTTCCTGTGGCGCCATCTCAAGTACGCCATCCTCCTCATCTTCATCCTCGCGGCGGTGCTGACGCCGGATGGCAGCCCGTGGAACCAGGCCGTCGTCGCGGCGCCGATGATCGGCCTCTACCTGGTGAGCATCGTGCTGGCCTGGCTGGTCGCACCCGCGCCGCAGAAGCCGGACGCGAACGACGGTGGGTCGGCGAAACTGCGGCTCGTATTTGCCGCGACGGTCATCGACCAGGCGCGGCGGCGGCGGTGAGCGGCAGTAGCCGGGACTGCGCAGTTTTTCATCTAGGTACATTGGCTGAGCCGCCGATATCTTTGGTGTGGAACACCAGGGCCCCAGCGCTGTGCCGAACGCTGAGCCGGCGGCCGAATCAGACAATGAGACGGCGGCGGCGCACGATCCGATGTGGACCTTTTCCCGGCAGGCCGACGAGCTGACGATCGTGCGTCAGGCCGCGTCGCAAGGATGCGCCCTGGTCGTCGTGCTGAACAACTCGCCAAAGACCTACACCTTCCGCGACGAGCGGTCGATGGTTCGCTTTCAGACGGATATGGAAACGCTTCTCACCCACACCGGCTGGTCGTTCGTGGGCTTTCAGCCCGAGCGCCGCGGCCGCCGAGACCGGCGAACGATGCCGCGCATCAATGAGCGGCGCCGCTGGTGGACCGACGGCTGGCTCTTCTCAGGAAAATAATCGACGCTATTTCGGCGCCACGCACGCGCCGGTTCCGGTATCCGTGAACCGCGAGCCAGGCATCCCCACGAACTGCCACGCATAGCGCCCGGGGCCCAGCGTCAGTTTCAATACGCCATACGTCGAGTTATCGCGGACTTCGCTGTTGGCGGCGGTCTTGCCGAACTTGTAAACGCCGCCGCCGCCGACGCCGACCGTGAACTGGCGGATGCCGTGTTCGGGATCGGCCTTGCCCCTGTCGTCCTGCGGCGCGAACCGCTCGTAGATGTGGTCGTGCCCGTTCAGCACGACGTCCACGCCCGCCTTGTACAGAATGGACCAGGTGTCTTTCATCGTGGCGTCCGGGGCGTGCGGGCCGGAGCTGAAGATTGGCGCGTGCCAGTAGGCGAGCACGCAGTCGACCGGATGCGCCGCGAGATCGTCGCGCAGCCACTTCGCCTGGGCCGGCAGCGCGGCGACGACCGAGCTGTTGAGCGAGATGATGTGCCACGCGCCGAGGTCGAAGCTGTAGTAGCCGCGTTCTCCAGGGCCTGCGTTCTCGCCGAAGTATTCGAAGTACGGCCGGCCGTGCGCGGTCAGGTAGTCGTGATTGCCGGGTGTCGGGTGCGTGCGTGCCTTGTGGCGCCCCCACGTCGGGTCGTAGCAGCGTTTGAATTCCGAATCGGTTCCGCGCAGGTACGCGTGATCGCCCAGCGTGAAGACCGCCCCTTCGATACCGTCGAGCAACGCGGCCGTGGCACGCGCGCCGGTCAGGAGCTCGCAGTTGGCGATGTCGCCGGCCCCGACGAAGACGACGTCTTCCGACGGGGGCGGTTGCGCCGGCGCCTGCTGGGCGTCTGAACGGTTGGAAAGGCTGGGCGCGGCCACCAGTACGAGCGCTGCCAGGATCGCAGAGGTTCTGGATTCGAAAGGCATGAGGTATCAGACTACCTCAGTTGCCGCCTCGCGCAGCTGCCGATGAGGTCCGAGCGGCGCTGTTTATCGCGCAGCGACGCGAAAGGCCTCTGAGTGCCTCTGCTGGGCGGGCGGCAGAGACGCCTGGCTGCCTTCTTCCATCCGCTCGTCGAGCAGATAGCGGCGCAGCGAGCGGAGGTCCGTGAGCAGCCGACGGCTGGCGACGAAGTGCTGACGCAGGCTCTTCAGCTTGTAGTCCGCGAGCCGCAGCGCGTCGAGGTGCCGGGCGCCCGTGAATTCGCAAGGATCGGCAATTTCCTGCCCAATTGTGCGGTGCGCGTCGTCGAGCGCCTCGCACAGCAAGCCGATGTATTCGTGGGCGCTCTCGATGCTGTCGAACGGTGTCGAGGTCTCGAGCATGTTCCCTGAGACGTCGGCAATCAACGTACCTCGTGAAATGGTTGGCTTTCCGGGGAAATAGGGGCCGTCCGCCCCGCAGGATCCTGTTTCGGACCAACAGGATTCGCGGTCGAATTTCGGTTTTGGTACGCGCTGTGCTCTCGTTTCACGCGTGAACGAGAGCGGCCACGACGTTGCCCACATCAGGCCGGCGAGCCAGGACGATCTTCGCATCTGGACATTTGCCAAAGGCGCCGACGAGCTGACGATCGAGCAGTGGCTCGAAGGCGAAACAGTCGTGGTCGCGCTCACGCGCTCCGACGAGAAAGGCGTTGAAACTGTCCACGCCTACGAGTTCCCCGACGAGTCAGCGGCGGACGAGTTTCACGCGGGCGTGGACTCGTCGCTGCTCAAGTTCGGCTGGTCGTTCGTCGGTCATCTTCCCGAGCGCCGAATGGCACCAGACCGGCGAAGCCAGGTCCGCCGGAGCGATCGGCGGCGGTGGTGGACGGACGGCGCGCTCATCCTCGAATAACGTTGGGATTATCATGAGGCCCGAGGATGTCGGGTCGAACGACGCTGGCTCTTGCGATGGCCGCCTGCGTGTGGGCACGTGCGCTCTGGGCGGCGGCGCAGCCTCAGCCGCCAGGCGCCGCAACCATCGACTACCAACGCCAGGTCCACACGATTCTGGCGGCGCAGTGTCTCGGCTGCCACAGCGGCGAGCGCCGATCCGGCGGCTTGTCGCTGGCCTCATACGCTGACGCGCTCGAGGGTGGACGCAGCGGCGCCGCCATTCGTCCCGGCAACGCCGCCGGCAGTCTCCTGATGGGACGGATCAGCGGTCAGGTACCGCCGTCGATGCCGCTCGGCAAGCCAGCGCTGTCAATCGGCGACGTCGCGACGATCCGTCTGTGGATCGACGAGGGCGCGCGGGCAACGCCGGCCTCCGCGGCGGCGGCGCCGAAATGGGAAGCGCCGCTTGCGCTCGAGCGTCCGGCGATCCCCGATGTCGTTCGCCCCGGCTGGACAACGCCGGTCGATCGATTCACCGCCGCCTATCTGGTTGGCACGGACGGTCCGCTCCCGGAGCTCGTGGGCGATGCCGCGTTTGCGCGGCGGGCGTTCCTCGACATCTGGGGGCTGCTGCCGCCTCCGGACGATCTCCGGGCGTTTATCGCTGATGCGAACGCGGACAAACGCCGCGTCCTGATCGAACGGCTCCTTGCCGACAACGACACCTACGCTCAGCATTGGGTCTCGTTCTGGAACGACGTCCTGCGCAACGACGAAGGCGTCAACTACCACTCCGAGACGTCGTCCCGCAAGAGCATCAGTACCTGGCTGCTGTCGGCGCTGAACAGAAACGTGCCCTACAACCGCTTCATCGAGCAGTTGCTGAATCCGGCGGCGCCGGGCGATCCCGACGGGTTCCTGGTCGGCGTCAACTGGCGCGGCGAGGTGAGCGCGAGCCAGACGCCCGCGATGCAAGCCGCGCAGAACAGCGCCCAGGTCTTTCTCGGGATCAACCTCAAGTGCAACTCGTGCCACGACAGCTTCATCAGCAAATGGCAATTGAAGGACGCGTACGGTCTGGCGAGCTTCTTCTCCGAAGATGGACGGCTCCGTCTGTACCGGTGCGATGTGGCACAGGACGTCTACGCCACGCCCGCGTTCCCGTTCCCCGAGCTGAATCGCGTGCCGCCGTCCGCGTCGCTGCCCGATCGCCGGCGCACGGCCGCGGCCATCTTCATCGATCCGCGCAACGGACGCATGCCGAGGACGATCGTCAATCGGATGTGGCATCGCCTGCTCGGGCGGGGCCTGGTCGAGAACCCGGACGAGATGGATGGCGTGCCGTGGAGTCCCGGGCTGCTCGATTGGCTCGCGAGCGATTTCGTCGACAGCGGCTACGACCTGAAACGGCTGATCGCGACGATCGTGTCGTCGAAGGCGTATCAGCTGCGCGCGGTGCCACGGATCGGCGAGCAGCCGCGCGACTACGTCTTTCGCGGTCCGGAAATCAGACGCCTGACGGCAGAGCAGTTTGGCGATGCCATTGGCGCGATCACCGGCGACTGGAACGTGTATCAACCGCCGGCCTCGTCCGCGCCGGGGGGCGCGGGGCCGCCGCCCGCGCGCCATTCGCGCGAATGGCAGACGCCGGCCAGTCCGCTGGCGCGCGCGCTCGGCCGGCCGATTCGCGATCAGGTGTTCACGAGCCGCAGCACGACGGCGACGATGCTTCAGGCGCTGGAGGTGGTGAACGGCGAGCGACTGTCGAACTGGCTGCTTCGTGGTGCGCGAAACATGCTGGGCGAATTGCCGCCGCCGCCGGCGGCGTTGTTCGTCACGCCAATCAATGCGCGCGGCGCGGCTGCAGGACAGACGGCGCCACGGGTCGCGGCGGCGCCGTTCGACGTCGGCGTGTTTGGCGCGACCCGGCTCTGGCTCGTCGCGCAGGACGCGAACTCCACGGCGGTCGACAAGGCCGAGGCGGTGTGGGCGGACGCTGCATTGATCGGTGCTGACGGTGTGGCGACGCCGCTGAGCGCGATCGTACCGCTCGATGCGTCGGCCGTCCGCTCGGGGTCCGGCGCGGCAGTCATCGACGATCAGACTTTCCAGTCGGCGGTGCGCGTCAAGACACCGTCACGGCTCGTCTACGACATTGCAGGTCGCGGATTCACCAGGTTCCGCGGGGTCGTGGGTCTCGAACACGTGTCCAGGCTGGCGCAAGCGGAGACCGTCCTCGGGCGGTTCCTGATCTTCGGGACCGAGCCCGATATGGATCGCCTGGTGCCGCCAGCGCCTGGAGGGCCGCTGCCGCCAGGTCCACGGCTGACGAGGGCGACGGACGTGGTCGATCGCGTCTACCGGTATGCGCTCGGACGGGCGCCGTCCGCCGACGAGCGTGCGATCGCGCTCGAGGCGCTTGTCGATTCGACGCGTCCGGGCCGCATCTCTCCGGAAGGAGTCGCGGACCTGCTGTGGGCGGTGATGGTGAAGCCCGAGTTTCAGCTGATTTTCTGAGAGTGATGGTCATGGCCGACGACAATCCGCACCTGACGGGTGAAGAGCAGAGGGCCTTGTCCCGGCTGGTCGGGCGCCGCGCGTTTCTGGGAGTGACCGCCGGCGCCACGCTGTCGGCGCTCGCCGGTCGCGAGCCGCGACGGCTGAAGGCGCAGAGCAGCCGCCCGACCGCTACCGCCGATG
>Ga0193696_1000342_pt1 | contig 16901 bp, 10 predicted proteins | sample L3m1metaG_FD_145074 | JGI IMG/M metagenome (GOLD analysis project Ga0193696, IMG submission 145074) | Soil microbial communities from a riparian zone of the East river system, Colorado, United States - L3m1 | ecosystem: Environmental > Terrestrial > Soil > Riparian zone | place: USA: East River... | reverse complement strand
ACAGAGGTTGTTGAGGTGAGGACGCACGACGGCAAATCTTGCGTCTGTGACAGGTTCAGATATATCAGATTGTGATACAGTCGGCCCGTGCCCACGGGCCGGTCTCTACCGCTCGCGATCTTCCACATCCTCGTCTCGCTCGCCGATCAGGAGCGCCACGGCTACGCCATCATGCAGGACGTCCACGCGCGCACGGACGGCCAGCTCCGTCTGGGTCCGGGAACCCTCTACGGATCGATCAAGCGGCTGCTGCACGACGGGCTGATCGAGGAACTCGACGAGCGCCCGGACCCGGAGAACGACGACGTCCGGCGGCGCTATTACCGGATCACCCCGCGCGGACGCAAGGCTGCGATCGAGGAGTCGTCCCGCCTCGCCAAACTGCTGCGCCAGGCCCGCGCCTCCGGCCTCGCGCCCAAGACCGTGTGACGCGATGCGCTGGCGGAAGCGCTTCTATCGAGCGTTGCTGCGCTGTTATCCCGCGGAGTTCCGCGACGAATACGCGCGCGAAATGCTGCAGGCCTATCACGATGGCTGGCGCGCGGAACCCGCTCCGCGGCTGTGGATCGATCTGCTCGCCGACGTGTTCCTGACGGCCCCAAAGGAGCATCTCAACGTGCTGCTGCAGGATCTTCGCTACACCGTTCGAATGATGTGGAAGGCGCCCGCGTTTACGGCGGCTGTCGTGCTGACCGTCGCGCTCGGCATCGGCGCCAACACCGCGATCTTCAGCTTCGTCTACGCGGTGATGCTGCGGCCGCTGCCGTTTGCGGAGCCGCAGCGCCTGATGCAGGTGAACGAGAAGAATGACAGGCTGAACTTGCCGAATTTCAGCGCGTCGGTGCTGAATTACCTCTCCTGGTCGGAGCAGACGCAATCCTTCGACCGGCTGGGCGCCGTGTCGTTCTCGTCGTTCAACCTGAGCGGACAAGGCGAGCCCGAGCAGTTCACGGGCAACCGCATCAGCCCTTCGCTGATGCCGCTGCTCGGCATCCAGCCGGTCGTCGGCCGCGCCTTTCTCGACGGCGAAGACAAACCGGGCAGCGCGCCGGTGGCGATGGTCAGCGAGGGACTCTGGCGGCGCCGCTTTGGTGCGGATCCCTCGCTCGTCGGCAGGAACGTGACGCTGAACGGCGTCGATTGCACGGTCGTGGGCATCGCGCCCGCGCCGCTCGCGCTGTTGACCGGCGGCGACATCTGGATGCCGCTCACCATCGATCCCGGCCGCGAGATGCGGTTGAACCACGTCATCAGTGTCTTCGGGCGGCTCAAGCCTGGCATCACCCTGCGGCAGGCTCAGGCCGAGATGGACACCATCGCTGCGCGAGTCGGACAGCAGCATCCCGAGGTGAAGGACTGGGGCATACGCCTCCTGACGATGACCGACGCCTTCGTCAGCCCGCAGCTCCGCACGGGTCTGCTGGTGCTGCTCGGCGCCGTCGGCTGTGTCCTTCTGATTGCGTGCGCGAATATCGCGAACCTGCTGCTCGCTCGCGCTTCTGCGCGACAGCGGGAGATTGCGATACGCACGGCGATGGGCGCGAGCCGGCCGCGACTGCTGCGGCAGCTGCTCGTCGAAAGCCTCACGTTGTCGCTCGTCGGCGGCGCGGCCGGCATGGTCGGTGCCGTGTGGGCGGTTCGCGGCATCAACGCGGTCCTGCCTCCGAACCTTCTGCCGATCCCGGACGTCAGCGTCGACGCGGTCGTTCTGTTGTTTGCCTTCAGCATCACGGTGCTGACAGGCGCGGTCTTCGGCATCGCGCCGGCGTGGCACGCGGCGAAGGCCGACCTGAATGCGATGCTGAAGCAGGCCGCCCGGTCCACGGGAAGTTCGCGACCACGCCTTCGCAACGGCCTCGCGGCGGCGGAGCTCGCGCTCGCGACGGTGCTGCTCGTCGCCGCCGGTCTGCTGGTGCAGACGCTGTTCGAGCTGCAGCGGGTCAAGCTCGGTTTCCGCCCTGCGGATCTGCTGACGTTCCAGCTGTCGCTGCCGTCAGGCAAATACGCCGGCGCGAAAGGACCCGCCTTCTATCAGGAGCTGCTGGAGTCGTTGCGGACCGTTCCGGGCATTCGGGCGGCCGGTGTCTCCAGCGGCATTCCGTTCGGCGCGGGCAACTACACGACCACGCCCGTCACGACCGTCGGCAAATCGGTCGTGCCGCCGGACACCGCCATTCCCACCGACTGGCGGATTGTCAGTCCCGGATTCTTCCGTGCGATGGAGGTGCCGTTGCTGCGCGGCCGGGACTTCACCGACGGAGACACGCGCACGGCGCCGCCGGTGATATCGTCAGTTCAGGCGACGGCGCAGAAGTTCTGGGGCAGCGACGATCCCATCGGCCGCGTCATCAAGCAGCTTGGCCCCGACGGGCTGTCGTGGACGGTCGTTGGTGTCGTCGGCGATGTGAGGAGCACAGCGCTCGTGCGCGAGTCACCGGCGATGTATCTGGCAATGGCGTCGCGCGTGTGGCCGGTGATGGACGTGGTGGTTCGTGTGGATGGCGGAACCGAGTCGGTGCTGCCAGCCATCCGTCAGCGCGTGCGTCAGCTCGATCCCGAGCTGCCGCTGGCGACGGTGCGCACGATGGACCAGTGGGTGTCGAACACCGCCGCCCAGCCTCGGCTCAACGCGATTCTGCTGGCGGTGTTTGCCGGCGTCGCGCTGCTGATCGCCGCCGTCGGGACGTACGGCGTGCTCGCCTATTCGGTCAGTCAGCGAACGCGCGAAATCGGTCTGCGCCTCGCGCTGGGCGCCACGCGCCGGCGAGTGCTGCGGCTCGTCATTCGGGAGGGGATGACGATGGGCGTCGTCGGTATCGGAGCGGGGTTGATCAGCGCCGTCGGTGTCAGTCAGGTGCTCGGCAGTCTCGTCTTCGGCGTCCCCGTCCGCGATCCGGCGACGTTCGCCGCCGTGGCCGTGGTGTTGACCGTCGTCGCGCTGGCGGCGTGCGCCGTGCCGGCGCTGCGGGCGTCGCGTGTCGATCCGATGGTGTCGCTGCGGGAAGAGTAGGTGTCAGAGAGGGGTCAGAGTGGGGTCTGACCCCGGGGTGCGATCTCAGGGCGGATCGCTGACAGAACTTGTCAGAGGCGAGCCCGCGACTCGTCAGCCCGACGGGTGCGGTTGCATATAATCCACCCCGGAGGGCCCATGCGCCTGGCAGTTCTTTCGATCGTTGGAAGTGTCCTCGTCGTCGCGACCGGGTTGGCGGTCGGCCAGGCGCCGCCACACAAGCGACTCAATCCCGTCATCGCCCTGCTCGAGCAGAACAAACCGGTGTTCGGCGTCTACGCGCCCAGCAACGGCGGACGCCGCGGCGAGCCGGCGATGGCGCGCCCCGCGCTCGATCTCGCGAAGGACGCCCTGGCGTATCAGCAGGCCGACTTCCTGTTCAGCGGCAGCCTCGAAGGTGGACTCGATCGCGGCTATCCGGCCGTCGCCGAGTTCTTCAAGGCGATGGACGAATCCACCGGACCCGGCCGCCCGCCGGCGTTTGGCGTCACGCGGCCGATGATCCTCAAGGTCCCCAAGATCGATCCGGACCGGTCGAAAGCCGTCGACAACATCAGCCGCGAGCTGAACCTCGGCGCGGCCGGCCTGATGTTCGTCGAAACCGAGAGCGCCGAAGAAGTGCGTCAAGGGATCGCGGCGATGCGCTTCAAGTCGAAGGGCGGCACGCGCGCCGACGACATCGGCACCGCCGCGGCGCACTGGAACATGACCGCGGATCAATACAGACAGAAGGCCGATCTCTGGCCGCTGAACCCCGACGGCGAGCTGATCAACTGGACCATCGTCGAGAGCAAGGAAGGCCTGGCGCACGTCCGCGAGATCGCGGCGGTCAAGGGGATCGGCGTGCTGTGGCCCGGCGCCGGCACGCTGCGCGGCGTGTTCTCGTCGACCAACGCCGCGGGCGAGCGTGTCCTGGATACGGCCGGGTGGGAAAACGCGATTCAGCAGGTGCTGTCAGCGTGCAAAGAGTTCCACGTGCCGTGTGGCTTTCCGGCAACCGCCAACGACATCGAGCTGCGGATGAAGCAGGGCTTCAGCGTCTTCGTGATGAATTGGGGCGACGCGGGTTTCAAGACCGTTGACGTCGGCAGAAAGGCGGCCGGCCGGTAGTTCAACACCTCCCGCCTTCGCTCGCGTCGAAGATCGCCGAGCTTCCACCTGCGCGCTGTGCGCTTCGGCGGACAGGTCGGCGTGGCAGGCCTCGCTCAGCAACGTCCGTCCCTCGAGGTGGTGACGGAGGTGTATGCTGTCGCCGTCATGCTTCCGCGACACCGTGCGTTTCTCGCTGGCGCGACACTGGCCGCCGGGATCGTCTGCGGCAGCACGCAGATCGACAGCGCCGGCCAGGCGACTACACCCAGACCCGCTGCTCTCTACACCGACGCGCAGGCCACGAGCGGGGCCACGATCTATCGCCAGTCGTGCGCGTCGTGTCACGGCGCCGACCTGACCGGCGGCAGCGCGCCGTCTCTCGCCGGGCCCCGGCTGGCCACCGCCTGGAGCAATCCACAGGTCACGCTCGACGATCTGTTCTTCGTCCTCCGTACCACGATGCCGCCTCGCGCGTCGAGCGCGTTGTCGGCGAGCGATCACGCCGCGGTGTTTGCGTACATCCTGAAAGCCAACGGATTCGCTCCGGGTGCGACGCCGCTCGCGGCGGAATCCGCGGAGCTGAAGAGCACGCGATTCCAGACGTCGGCGCAACCGACTGCGCGCGCGACCGCCGCCCCGGCCCAGCCGCCGGCATTCCTGCCTGGCGCCGCCGGCAGCGAACCCGCGTCCAGCGGACCCGATCAGGCGACGCTGACCGCGGCCGCGCGTTCCACCGACTGGCTCTTTCACAGCCACGACTACGCCGGCACGCGGTTCTCGCCGCTGAAGGACATCGACGCCGGCAACGCCGCGCGTCTCGCGCCGGCGTGCATGTTCCAGATGGGCGAACGCGACAACTTTCAAACCGGTCCGATTGTGTACAGCGGCACGATGTACGTCACGACGATGACGGCCACGGTGGCGCTCGACGCGGCGACGTGCCGCACCAAATGGCGTCACACCTGGGAACCGAAGGATACCGGCGGCTGGGCGCGCAATCGCGGCGTCGCAATCAAGGACGGCCGCGTCGTGCGTGGCACGCCCGACGGTTACCTCGTCGCGCTCAATTCAGAGAGCGGCGCGCTCCTCTGGGCGCGACACGTGGCGACGGTGGCCGAGGGCGAAACGTTCACGATGGCGCCGGTGATGTTCGAGGATCTCGTCCTCATCGGTCCAGCGGGCAGCGAGAACAACCTGCAGGGCTGGGTCGGCGCGTTCCGCGCTACCGACGGATCGCCGGTGTGGCGCTTCAACACCGTCCCGAAGCCGGGCGAGCCTGGCTCCGAGACGTGGAAGAATCCGAAAGGGATTCCCGTCGGCGGCGGGTCGGTCTGGACGACGTTCGCGATCGACACCGATACGGGAGACATGCACGTCGCCGCCACCAACCCGGCGCCCGATCTGCCAGTCCATCTCCGTCAGGGCGACAACCTCTACACCAACTCGTTGATCGTGCTCGACGTCCGCACCGGCACGTTGCGTTGGCATCGTCAGCTGGTGCCGAACGACTCCCACGACTGGGACGTGACCCACTCGGCGCCGATGTTCAGCACGACGGTGAACGGCGCGCCGCGGCGGGTGATCACCACAGCCGGCAAAGACGGGATGCTGCGTGCGATCGATCGCGACACGCATCGCGTGCTGTACGAAACAGCGATCACCACTCGCGAGAACGCGGACGTCCCGGTGTCGTTTTCTCCGCTGCGCGCGTGTCCTGGCGTGCTGGGCGGCAGTCAATGGAACGGTCCCGCATACAACGCCGGCACCAACGCGCTCTACGCGCCGGCCGTCGATTGGTGCACGACGTTCTCGGCCTTCGAGCAGGTGCGCTACATCCCGGGCCGGACCTACATGGGCGGCAAAACCGATCTCGATCCGCCGTCGAAGGCGCAGGGCTGGCTGACGGCGGTCGACGCGTCGACCGGGGCCGTGAAATGGAAGTATCGATCGCCGCGCCCGATGGTGGCGGCGGTCACGACGACGGCGGGGAATCTCGTGCTGACCGGGGAGTTGACGGGCGACTTCGTCGCCTTCGACGCGCGAAACGGCGACGTGCTCTATCGCTTCAACACCGGCGGTCCGATCGGCGGCGGCGTCGTGACGTATTCGGCAGGTGGCCGGCAGTACATCGCAGTCGCGTCGGGCAGTCCGTCGAACTTCTGGACCGAGAGAAACCCGGGCTCGCCGACGATCGTCGTGTTCGCGCTGCCGCGTGAGACGGCTGGTCGCTGACGTGCGGTGGCCGACCGCGCAGGGAAGTTGGCCACAGAGACACCGAGACACGGAGGGTCGATTCGACGGCGTGGGCCTGCGAAGCAGGCCCACCGGGCTGCCGTAAATCGGTTCGCGGAAACGAACCGCATTCGCGATCTGGCGGCTCGTTTCCGCGAACCGTTTACGGCCGTCCGCGCCGCTTCGCGGCGCGCCGTCGAATCGATCCACGTTCACCGCTGCGCGGTCGGGCGCAGTCGTCGCGCAGGCCTCTTAGGCGTGCGGTTTTTCTCAGTGACTCTGTGACTCTGTGGCAACCGTACGTGGACTCGATCGCAGCGGCCCGCCACGCCGGAGCTCGCGAGCATTGGCGGAGCGAAGGCGGGCGACAGAATTTCATGCTCGGCAAGGCAGAACAAGGGAGGACATGATGCGACGGTCACTGACGTTCATCGTGGTCGCGTGGCTCGCCGGCGCCGGACCGGCCTTCGCCCAGGGCGGCGGCGCGCCGGCCAAGGCGAAAGCCACGACGCCGGAGATCCCGTTCGAATCGGTCGCGAACTTCTTCAAGATGCCCGCCGGCCTCTACATGGGCGAAGGCGTCGGCGTCGCCACGAACTCGAAAGGCCACGTGTTCGTGTACGTGCGCAGCGGCGAGACGCGGCTGTTCGAGTTCGATCAGAACGGCGCGTTCGTGAAGGAGTTCGGTGTCGGCAGCTACGGCTTCTCGTTCGCGCACGCGGTGCGCGTCGACAAAGACGACAACGTCTGGGCCGTTGACGAGGGCACCAACGTCATCCAGAAGTTCAGTCCCGACGGAAAACTGCTGATGGTGCTCGGCAAGCGCCCGGATCCGCTCGACCAGCTCGCGCAGTCGCCGGGCGGAGGACAGTACTCGGGGGCCAACCGGCCGTACTCGTTCCACCGCCAGACCGACGTCGCCTGGGATCCGCAGGGCAACATCTTCGTCTCCGATGGCTACGGCGATTCGCGCGTCGTGAAGTACGACAAGAACGGCCGATTCATCAAGTCGGCCGGCACGCGCGGGAACGGCCCGCTGCAATTCAGCACCCCGCACGCCATCGCGGTCGACGCGAAGGGTATCGTCTATGTCGCCGATCGCGGCAACTCGCGTATCGTCGTCCTGGACAACGACCTGAACCAGAAGGCGGTCTACGACACCGTAGGCGCGCCGTGGGCGGTCTGCATTTCGCAGGGACCGCACCAGTATCTGTACAGCTCCAACTCGTTCCCGACCGGCAACAACTTCGACCAGGCGCCGACGACCGGCGAGGTCTACAAGATGGAGCTCGACGGCAAGGTGCTCGGCCGGTTCGGTAAAGCCGGCCACGCGTTCAAGGAGTTCAGCAGCATCCACCAGATGGATTGCCGGAATCCCGACGAGCTGTACGTCGCGGAGATCACGGCGTGGCGCGTCCAGAAGATCCTGCTGCGGCCGCAGCAGGCGCCCAGCTCCGCAGGAAAGTGAGGAGTGCCATGAAACGCTTACTTCAGTGCCTCGTCGCGTCCGCCACGCTGGCCGTCACTGCCGCGCCTGTCGCGCAATCCGTCCGTGAGCTCACTTACGACGCGAACGCCGATGTCCTGACGCTCCCATCGTATGGCGAAGTGGCAGGCGTCGCGACCAACTCACGCGGCCAGGTCTTCGTCTACGCACGCACCGGTCATGCGGTCGCCACGCTCGGCGACGAGCGGACGTTCTATCACGGCGGCTCGCGGCTGTTTCAATTCGAGCCATCGGGCAAGCTCGTGAAGGAAATCGGCCAGGGCGTCTATGCCGTGAACTTCGCGCAGCAGGTGCGCGTGGATCCGCAGGACAACGTCTGGATTGTCGACTCCGGATCGAATCAGGTCGTCAAGTTCGATGCTGACGGACGATTCCTGCTCGTGCTCGGAAGAAAGCCCGAGAACATCACGCTGCGCGCCGGCGCGGGCGCGCCAGCGCGCCAGATCGACGTCATGCCCGAAGCGGCGGCCGCGGCCGGTGGTCGCGGAGGGGAAGGCGGACGCGGCGGCGGCTTTGGCGGACGTGGCGGCGCTCCCGGGGCAGGCATTCCCGGCGACAGCTTCAATCGACCGGCTGATGTCGCCTGGGATCGCGCCGGCAACATCTACGTCGCCGACGGATTCGGTCCGAACAACCGCATCGCCAAGTTCACGAAGGACGGCAACTTCGTCAAGTCGTGGGGACAGACCGGATCCGGGCAAGGCCAGTTCAACCGGATCCGCGGCATCGCGAGCGATGTGGCCGGCAACCTCTACGTCGCCGACGCCGGCAACAACCGCATCCAGGTCTTCGACGGCGAGGGCACGTTCAAGTCGCAAATCACCGGCATCGGCACACCACAAGCCATCTGCGTCTCGGGCGGCGCGACGCAGTATCTCTACAGCTCCAACTCCAACGATCCAGAGAGCATGGACAACGGCGAGATCTACAAGGTGCAGTTGAACGGCCAGATCGTCGGCAAGTTCGGCAAGGCCGGCAAGCTGCCGAAGGAGTTCGGCATCGTCAACGCCATCGACTGCCGGACCGAGAACGACCTGTGGGTCGGGGAAGTCTGGAACTGGCGGGCGCAGAAAGTGACGCTGCGGAGATAAGGAGAAGAGGATCACAGGAGAGCAGGAGATCAGGAGTTTTTTCTTTTTGAAAAACAAAACCTCCTGACCTTCTGGCCTCTTGTGATCCTCTCTCAGTAGCTGACCAAGCGGATCGGGCCCGTCAGTCCTGAAGGGACGGGCCTCACCTTATCCATGTCCTGCGGCTCGAATCGGGTGCCGTAGCGCAGATTGAGCAGCCGGTAATCTGGCAGCGCGCGCCCGGCCATGTGATTGATGGCGACGTTCGCCACCTCGATTCGAAATGTGTTCGAACCAGGCCGGAGGAAGTCAGTCACCGCCAGCGTGTAAGGCGGCGCCCAGAGCGATCCGGCGCGTCGGTCGTTGACGAACACGGTTGCCGCTTCTCGCACTGGCGGATCCAGCCACGCGCGCATGCCGTTGGTCAGTCGTTCCTGCGGAATCGGTCGTCCTTCGCCAAAATCGAGCTGAACGGCAATCCCGTTCGCGACCATTGCCCCTGGCACGGTGACGCTCTTCTCGTACGTCGCCACTCCGGAAAAGTAACGCGTCGCGTCGTCGTCGGTCCACGAACGGAGCGTGTCCATCGTCACGGCCAGTCCATGGGATCCGAACGTGACCTTCCAGCCGCCGCTGATGTCGAGCGGCGCGGGTAACGGTGCCGTCGCTCGACGCTGCACCGGCGGCGCGGCGGCCAGTTTGGAAAAGACGATCACGCGCGAGCCGTACGGCTCGATGTCGAGCGCGATCGTGGTCACCGAGGCGGCGGCGGCTCGCACCTGCGCCGACGTTATGGCCCCGCTCATGGGATTCCACCACTCGGCGGCCATCCCCTGGACGCGGAACCGGGCGTCAGTGCGAAGCGGCTGGTTGCTGGTGTTCGCGATGAAGTAGATCTCCGTCGCATCCGTGTGCCGGTGCACGAATCCGAAGTCGGTGGACGGCGACGACAGCGCCACGTCGGGCGCGAGCCGTTGGACGAGCGTGGTTCCGAGCGCTCCGCGCTCGTCGTTCACGATCACGCCGCGGGCGCCGGCCGCCCGAAACAGCCCTTCGGTCAGACTGCGGACGCCGGCATGATCGGCTTCGGTCGATCTGAACCCGGGCGCAAGTGCCGGCAGACGTCGTGTGGCGATGACCAGACCGCCGCGCTGGGCGAAATCGCTCAACGCGCGAAGCGTCGCGACGGGCATGCGTTCGACGCCTGGGAGGATGACGGCGCGGTACGATCCGGCTCCCCGCCGGAGCGCGTCGTCATCCACGAAGTCGAACGCGAAGCCCGCGTCGAGCACGCCCGGCGCGACGTCGCTGCCCAGACGCTGGCGTAGCGTTTCGATCGTGCTGACGTGTCCGGGCGAAAAGTGCGCCCAGGCGTCGTCCGTCGGCAGATAGATCGCCACGTCGCTGACCGGCGCGCCCTGCCGCATCAGAAAACTGACGCGCTGCAGGTACGACGCCACGTCCGGCATCACCGTCCACCACGGGTTCCTGTCATTGAACACGGCGGCGGCGTAAAAGCGCCAGCCCGGATAGTCGACTCCTTCCGCCGTGTACGGCCAGCCGTGGCCGATCAACTGATTGACGCCCTGCAGGAAATGGAGATCGGCCTCGGCTTTCACGTCGAGTGGTGTGGCGCGAAACGACGGCGAGTGCAGCCACGTCCAGGTTTCGGACGAGGTGATCGGCCGATCGTAGACGTGACTGGCGGACGAAGCCCAGCGCGTGGACGACAACGACTTCCACTGAACGCCTTCGCCTTCGGGGAGATCGACGCGCGCGCTGGTCGCCAACGTCGCCGGCGGAATGCCGTACGCCTGCATTCTGAACCTGGTGCGGTTGGTGCGGGCCCAGTTCTGCATCGGCTCGACAAAGCGTTCGTCGAGCAGCTCGGTAAGCGTCTGACCCCAGTCGTGGCGAATCGCCTCGGCTGGCTCACCGGCGCCCGACGCCAGCGCCGGAAGGTGAGGGGTGAGATCGTAGCCGCGTCGCGCGCGGAACTGTTCGAGAAAATCGGTCGTCCAGTCCGAATCGTACACTTCGAGGCTGTCGCAGAAGATCGCAAACGGCGGGTGGCCGTCGAACGCCTGCAGCAATCGGTCGCCTACTTTCTGCAGGTAGACGTCGAGCGCGCCGCGATCGTAGTGGTTCAGCACGAATCCCTCGGCGCCGACGGCCGCGCGCTTGACCATCATCCCCGTCCGGCTTGCGATGAAGAAGCGGACGTCGCCCCCTTGGTGACGTTCGGGTAGACGCACGGCTCCGTCCTGCACCGCTCCGAGGTCGGTGTGTTCCAGAAACGCCGCGATGAATCGTTCGCCTGCGCCGATGCCCGGCGCGGGCACGCGCCGCGCCTGTGGCGCCGCCGGCACGCGCTCGATGCGCAGCTTCCCGGCGGCCTGCGCCGCGCCCACCTGCGGGCCGCCGTACGGCCAACCGCTGCCGAGCGTGAGATCGAAGCGCAGTCCGAGCTCGCGCGCCTTCTCCGCGGCGAAGCGCAGCGCATCGATGAAGTCGTCGGACAAATACGGGAGGTTGCGAATGCCGGCGCCAGGATCGTCGAGCACGACGGGGTAGACCGGCTGGACCTCCACGCCACCAATGCCGCCCGCCTTCATCGCCTGCAGTTCCCGTTCGATCTCCGGCTTCGTGACCGCCGGGCCGAACCACCACCACCGCATCATGATGCGGCTGTCGGCGGGTGGGGCCACGAAGGAACGCCGCAGATCGTCCGGAGCGCTCGCCGGGCGGGGCTGCGCGCTCGAAACGATCGACGCCGCGACGGAAAGAACGAGCGCGATCGCGCGGGCTCTCATGGTCGGCCGGGTGATGCTACATCGAGTAGGCTCTAGCGCGCGCCCATGAGCACCATCGCAACCGAAGAAGGACTCAGACGCCGCCTGCGTCCGCGCCAGATTGCCATGATGGCGATCGGCAGCGCGATCGGCGTCGGTCTGTTTCTCGGCAGCACCGTCACGATTCGTCTGGCCGGCCCGGGGGTCATCCTGACCTACGTGATCGGCGCGGTCATCGCGCTCGTGATGGGATACGCGCTCGCCGAGATGGCGGTCGTGCATCCGGTCGCCGGCTCGTTCGGCGTCTTTGCCGATCGCTACCTGTCGCCGTGGTTCGGGTTCGCGGTGCGCGCCACCTACGCCTTTGTTCAGATCCTGGCGATCGGCGCCGAAGTGACTGCGGTCGCCATCTATTTCGCTTTCTGGTTTCCGAATGTGCCGCCGGCCGTCTGGATTGTGGCCATAGCGGGGGCGCTCGTCGCGGTCAACACCGCGCAGGTCGGGCTCCTCGGCGAAGTCGAGTACTGGTTTGCGCTCGTGAAGGTGCTGGCGATTGTGGCGTTCATCGCAGCAGGATTGACCGTGATCACCGGATTGGGGGGGAGACCAGCCGTCGGATTCCGCAACCTGCTCGATGGTCCCGGCGGGTTTCTCCCCAACGGCTGGCGAGGCGTCTGGCTCGCGCTGACGCTCGTGATCACCAGCTACATGGGGATCGAAGGCGTCGCGATCATGGCTGGCGAAGCCGAGCACCCCGAAACGTCGATCCCGCGCGCGATGCGGACGATGGTGTTGCGGCTGATCCTCTTTTACGTGGTGGCGATCGCCGTGATGCTGATGATGACGCCGTGGCGCGAGCTCGCCGAGGGCGGCGGCGGTCTCACCGGCAGCCCATTCGTGCGCGCGTTCACGGCCATCGGGATTCCTTATGCCGCCGGCGCGATGAACGTTGTCGTCATCTCCGCGGCGATCTCGAGCGCGAACTCGAATCTCTACTCGACGTCGAGAATGCTGCTGTCGCTGGCGCGCTCCGGGTTCGCACCTCCGTCGCTGGCTGCGGTCGGCGCCAACGGTGTCCCGTTTCGTGCGCTGGCGATGGCCAGCACCGGTGTGGGCGCCGCCATTCTGCTGGCGTTGTACGCGCCGGCCAACGCCTTTCTGGCGCTGTATGGCACGGCCGTCGCCGGCATGCTGTTCATCTGGGTCGTGATCCTGATCACATTTCTGCGCTTTCGCCGGGCGCTGTCAGCGGATCAGCTGTCACGGTTGCCGATCAGGATGCCGGCGCACCGTGTGGCGGCCTGGGGTGGCATCGTGGCGCTCGTCGCCATCGCGATGACGTCCTTCTTCGTCGACGGCCTGCAGTACAGTGTAGTGTCCTTCGTGCCGTTCCTCCTGGTGATGTCCATCGTCTACGCACGCCGCCGCGGTGAGTTTCGTGCCTGACGGCGGACCGTTTCCCATAACCGAAGTGCGCCGGCGATTCCCGATGCTCGAGCGGGAGGCGCCGTTCGTCTTCTTCGACAACGCTGCTGGTGCGCAGATTCCCGCGACGGTGCTCGAGGCGGTGACCGATCACCTGTCGACGCGCAACGTCCAGCGCGGCGGGCCGTACCGGCACTCGCGCGAAGTCGACGCGATGATCGCGCGCGCTCGCGACAGCGTGGCGGCGTTCGTCAACGCCCGCACCGCCGACGAGATTGCGTTCGGTCTCAACGCGACGTCGTTCATCCGCTCGATCAGCCTCGCGATCGGGCAGACCCTGGGGTCGAGGCCGGAGATCGTCGTCAGCGAGCTCGATCACGAGGCGAACGTGGCGACGTGGCTGGCGCTCGAGCGCGCCGGCGCGCGCATCGTCTGGTGGCGGCCGGACAGCGCGGGCCGCCTGAACCCGGCGGATCTCCAATCGCTGCTAACCGAGCGCACGCGGCTCGTCGCCTGCACCGTCGCGTCGAACGCGACCGGGACCATCGTCGATGTCACGGACGTCGCGCGGCGCGCGCATGCGGTCGGCGCCGAAGTGTTTCTCGACGCCGTCCATTACGCGCCACATGCCTCGATCGACGTGCAGGTCTTCGATTGCGACTACCTGGTGTGCTCCGGATACAAGATATTCGCGCCGCACATGGGGTTCGCGTGGTGCCGGCGCGAGTCGATCAATCGCTTGCCGACGTTTCGAGAGGACTTCATTCCCGACGTAACGCCCGACAAGCTCGAAGCCGGCACGTACGCCTATGAAAACGTCGCCGGTATGGCGGCGGCGATTGCCTATCTCGAGGACATCGGACGTGGATATCTGGCCAATGTCGGCGTCCCGGAGGAGGGCGTCGTCCGTTCCGTGACGCTCCGGGCGGCGATGTTTAAGATCGCCGAGTACGAGCGCACGTTGTCCGCCGCGCTGCTCGACGCCGCCGACCGTATTCCCGGCGTGACCGTTCACGGCGTGACCGACCGGGCCCGCCTGCAGGAGCGCGTGCCGACGCTCTGCTTCACCGTCGCCGGCCGCGAGTCGTCCGCGGTGGCCGACGGCCTGGCCGCGAAGAACATCGGCTGCCGCAGTGGGCACATGTATTCTCCGCGGTTGATGAAGCGCCTCGGGCTGATGCCGGCCGGCGTCGTCCGTGCGTCGCTGGTGCACTACAACACCCTCGATGAAATCGCGCGATTCGGCGACGCGCTCAGTGAGATCGCCGGCCGTTAAGCACGGCTGTTTGTCGTTGGCGATCGCGGTGTGTCTGTCGGCCTGCCGCGGCTCGCCGACGGCGTCGCTGGATGCGGCCGCGGAGTTTTATGTCCGCGCGGCGCTGGCGCTCGGCGAACGCGACGCCGATTCCCTCGACATCTATTACGGTCCCGTCGCCTGGCAGGCGGACGCACGTGCGCGCCATCTGCCGCTCGACGACATCCGGGCCGCGACGAACCCGTTCATCGCGTCGCTCGACGAGCGGCCTTTCGATAACGCCGAGGCCGAGGCCCGGCGGCTCTTCCTCCTCCGACAGACGCGGGCGATCGTGTCGCGGGTCGACGTCGTGCGCGGCGCGCGGCCGACCTTTGCAGAGGAATTGCGGACGCTGTTTGGGCTGGATGAGTGGGATAGGCAGGATAGGTCCGCCTCCGGCGCTTACGCGGCTTCCGCCTCCGCGCAGGAAGCGCTTCGGCGGGACAAGACGGCGAGGCAGGCTCAGACCACGCGGGAGTTGGCAGTCCGTTCGGAGCTCGAACGGTTGCTGCCGGGGGCCGGCGATCTAGCGACGCGCTACGCGACGTTCGACCGGCGATTCCTGATCCCGCGGGATCGGCTGGCAGCGGTGGTGTCGCGCGCGATTGAGGGCTGTCGAGCGGCCACACGCGAGCACGTCATGCTGCCGCCGGGCGAGCGCGTCGACGTCGAGTATGTGCCCGACCTGGCGTGGAGCGCATACACGCGCTATCAGGGTCATGCCACGAGTCGCATTCAGATCAATACCGCCCTGCCGCTCACCGTCGATCGCGCCCTGGATCTGGCCTGCCACGAGGCGTATCCGGGCCATCACACCATCGACAGTCTTCTCGATGGTCGTTTTGGTGGCAGGCGCATCGAGTTCGCAGTCCGGCCGCTCTTCAGTCCTCAGTCGCTGCTGCACGAGGCCGCCGCGTCGCTGGCGGCCGAGGTCGCGTTTCCGGGACAGACGCGACTGGCATTCGAGCGCGACGCGCTGTTTCCCCTGGCCGGCCTCGATCCGTCGGACGCTGAACGGTACGTTCGCGTCGGACGACTCGTGGACCAGCTGTATGGCGTCCAGGCCCGCGTCGCGCGGCAGTATCTCGACGGCGAGCTCGACTTCCCTCGTGCGTCGGCGGCCCTCGAGCGCGATGCGCTGATGCCATCCGCCGATGCCACGCTCAAGTTCCTGAACCAGTTCCGAAGCTACGCGGCGACCTACACGATCGGGCGCGACGCGCTGTCGCGATACCTCGACGCCCACTCCGCGGCCGACGATCCGGCAAGCCAATGGCGCGCCTACATCAATGTCGTCACCGATCCCGTGCAGGTCGTGCCATCCGACGCGCGATAACGTAGCGCAGCCCTTTAGGGCTGCCCGCAGTTAAGATAGACCCTCCATCAAGGAGCCCACCTATGCGCTGGCCTCTCACCGCTCTCTGTCTATTGGCTGTGGCGACTCTCGGGTGCTCGCGCGATCCGTCGACCAAAGCGACCGCGGCGGCGGCGCCGGCCCAGCCGAAGCTGGGCATCCGGCCCAACGGCGACACGGAGATTCAGCCGGATCTGACGAAGATCCAGTCGGAGGATCTGAAGAAGGTGTTCGCCTATATCGACGAGCACATCGACGATCACGTCGTGAGGCTGCAGAAGTGGATTCGCCAGCCCAGCATCTCTAACAGCGGGGAAGGCATTCCCGAGAGCGCCGAGATGGTGAAAGGCTTCTTCGAGGAGCTGGGCTGCCAGGAAGCGCGCGTCTACGACGTCGGCATCACTGAATGGGGCGCACCGGGCAACCCGGTCGTGTACGCGCGTTGTGACGAGGGCGCGCCGCGGACGATCGCCATCTACTGGCAGTACGACACGATGCCCGTCACCCAGCCCGACGCGTGGAAGGCGCCGCCGTTCGAGGCGCGCATCGTCGAGCAGGCGCCCTATAAGAAAGTGCTGATCGGGCGCGGCGCGACGAATTCCAAGGGACCCGAGATGGCGCAGCTGAACGCGCTGATGGCAATCAAGGCGGTGACGGGCAAGCTCCCGGTCAACATCGTGTTCGTCGCCGAAGGCGACGAGGAACGGATGGACGTCGGCGTGCGCAAGTTCGTCAAGGACCACCCCGACTTCTTCAAGAACGTCGATGCGCTGATCGGCGAAGCGGGTCAGCAGTCGCCGAGCGGCGGCGGCAGCGTCGGCGGCGGGTCGGAAGGCTGCGTCTATTTCGAGCTCACCACGAGCGGGAAGTCGTGGGGCCGCGGCCCGGTGCAGTCCGACATCCATGGCTCGAACAAACGCTCGGTGGACAGCCCGGCGTGGCGCCACATGAGGATGCTGGCGTCGCTGGTGTCTGAAGATGGCAATACGCCGCTGGTCAAGGGTTTCACCGACGGCATCGAGCCGCTGTCGGCTTCCGAGACGGCGCAGCTGAAGAACGCCGCCGCCAAGACTGACATGAAGGTCGCGGCGGAAAATCTCGGTGTCGCGCGCTTCATCTCCGACG
>Ga0193696_1000340_pt1 | contig 16989 bp, 11 predicted proteins | sample L3m1metaG_FD_145074 | JGI IMG/M metagenome (GOLD analysis project Ga0193696, IMG submission 145074) | Soil microbial communities from a riparian zone of the East river system, Colorado, United States - L3m1 | ecosystem: Environmental > Terrestrial > Soil > Riparian zone | place: USA: East River... | reverse complement strand
CGTGCTCGGACACGCGCTCGGCGTGCCGGGTCTGCCGGTCGATCGCCATGTGCTGCGGGTCGCGAACCGCATCGGCATCGCCGAGTCCGACGACCCTGTCGTCGTCGAGCAGCAGCTGGGCGACGCGCTGCCGAAGGAACGCTGGACGCGTACATCGGACACGCTGATTCTTCACGGCCGGCGCATCTGCCGTCCCAAACCGGTCTGCGACGCCTGCGTGGTCCGCGACGCGTGTGACTTCTACCAGACCGTCATCGCGCGCGAGCGTGGCCGCGCCTCCAAGAAAGGCTCAGCCTCCACGCACGCCGCTTCGAGCGAGCTGCGGCCTGGCAAGCGCAAAGGCCGCAAACGCCGCAGCGATCGCAAACCCCGGAAAACGACTCGAACCTAGCAGCTAGCCGTTGGACCGCAAACAATTCGAGCAGCTCGTCGCCGAGGCGCTCGCCTCGATTCCCCGCCGCTTCCGCGACGCGATGAAGAACATCGCCATCGTCGTGGAGGACGAGCCGTCGCGCGAGCTTCTGGCCGAAATGGAGATCGAACCGCCGGACACCTTGCTGGGGCTGTATCAGGGGACACCGCTGACCGAGCGGACGTGGGGCTACGGCAACACGCTGCCCGACCGCGTGCTGATCTTCCAGGGTCCGCACGAGCGCGACTCCGAAGACGAAGACGACGTCGTCGTCGCGATCGGCGAGACGCTCATTCATGAGATCGGCCATTACTTTGGTCTCAGCGAAGAGGAGATTGAGGAGATCGAAGAAAAGTACTGGCGGGGGGAAGAGTGACGGACCGCGCGGGTGCTGGGTGCTGGGTGCTGGGTGCTGAGTGCTCGTGCCGAGTGCCGGGTGCTGAGTGCTCGTGCCGAGTGCTGGGTGCTGGGTGTTAGATGCGAACGCGCAAACGGTTCGGCCAGCACTTTCTCGAGCCGGCGTGGGTCGAGAAGGTCGTGCGCGCGATCGATCCGCAGCCTGACGACACGTTCATCGAGATCGGGCCGGGCCGCGGCGCGCTGACCCGTCCCCTCGCCGCGCGGGCGAAGTGCGTCCTCGCATATGAAATCGACCGCGACCTCGCCGCCGACCTCAGGGCCGAAGCCATCCCGAACGTCACCGTCGTCGAGGGCGATGTGCTCGGCACGTTGACCCTCGATCAGCTAGCCCCTAGCCCCGAGCCCCTAACTGCGAATCAGCCAGCCCCGAGCCCCAAGCCCCTGCGCGTCGCCGGCAACCTTCCCTACAACGCGGCGTCGCCCATCATGTTCCGGCTCGCCGACCTCTTCGCAACGGGCGTTCCGATCGGCGATGCGACGCTGATGCTGCAGCGCGAGGTCGCCGACCGCCTGATGGCGGTACCAGGCACCCGCGAGTACGGCGTGCTCAGCGTGCTGCTGCAGCACGTGGCGACAATCGACATGCTCCTGAAACTGCCGGCCGGCGCCTTCCGGCCCGCTCCCAAGGTGCTGTCCGCGCTCGTTCGATTGCGCTTCCATCCGCCCCTGCCGATGGTGGCGAGCCCGCGGACCTTCACCGGGATCGTGCGGGCTGTTTTCACGCGCCGCCGCAAGACCCTCGCGAACGCGCTGCTTGCGGTCGATACAGCAGGGCAACGGTCGTTTGGCCCGGCCCTGGAACAGGCCGGCCTCGACGGCCGGCGCAGACCGGAGACCCTGACGCTCGCCGAATTTGCGCGACTCGCCGATGCGTATACAGCCCAGAAATGAGCTGTGCTATAGTTTCGCCGTAAGTTGTACGTAGGTCGTGTCTTGTAGGCTGCGACCGACTCGACATCCCGCCACTTGAATTTCAGGCGCGCCCAGCAGCCTGAGTGAGCCGCAGCGCGGCTCCCTGCGACCCGGTCGCCTCCGCCAGGAGTGTACCGGGCGAAGGTGCGTACACCCGCTTCACTGATGCTCGAAATCGTTGCGCTCGGCGGACTCGGCGAGTTCGGCATGAACATGCTCGCGATCTCGTGGGCGGAGACGACCATCGTCGTCGACGCGGGTGTCATGTTCCCGGACCCCGAGCTGCTCGGTGTCGATCGGATTATTCCGGATCTGACCTACCTTCAGCAGCGCCGCGCGGCGGCTTTGATCCTGACGCACGGTCACGAGGATCACATCGGCGCCGTGCCGCACGTGCTGCCGGTGGTCGACGGACCAATCTACGGCACGCCGCTGACGCTGGCGCTCGTCGAACCCAAGCTCGAGGAACACGGGATTGAAGGCCGCCAGCTGGTGCCGATGAGGCCCCGCGAGCGCGTCACGATCGGACCGTTCATCGTCGAATTCATCCGCGTCACGCACAGCATGCCCGATTGCGCGGCGCTGGCCATCCATACGCCCGCGGGCGTCGTCGTCCATACCGGCGACTTCAAGATCGACCAGACGCCGATCGACGGCGAGCATTTTGACGTGCACCGCTTCGCGCAGCTCGGGGCCGAAGGGGTGCTGGCGCTCTTCGCCGACAGCACCAACATCGATCGCCGCGGGTTCACGGGCTCGGAACTCGACGTCGTCGAAGCCTTCGAGGAAATCTTCACGAGCGTCAGCGGCAAGCTGATCGTGGCGGCGTTCGCCTCGAGCATCTACCGCATGCAGATCCTGGTGGATCTGGCGGTGCAGTTCGATCGGAAAGTCGCATTCGTCGGCCGCGGGATGCTTCGGAACTCGGAGATCGCACAGCGTCTCGGCTATCTGCGCATTCCCGCCGGGGTGCAGATTCGCGATTCGGAAATCGGCAACTACCCGGCGCAGGACGTCCTGTGCCTGGCGACCGGATCCCAGGGCGAGCCGATGTCGGCGTTGTCGCGCATCGCGATCGACGACCACCGCTCGGTCAAAGTCGGTCCCCAGGACACCGTCGTGCTGTCGGCGCGCTCGATTCCGGGCAACGAGAAAGCGATCGGCCGCGTCATCAACCACCTCGCGCGCCGCGGCGCGGATGTGATTTACGAGGGCATCAAGCACGTCCACGTGTCGGGTCACGGCAGCGAAGAGGAGTTGAAGTTGATGCTCTCGCTGGTCAAGCCGCGCTACTTCGTGCCGGTGCACGGCGAGTACCGCCAGCTGTCGCAGCACGCACGAATCGCCGAGCGGGTGTTCGCCGGACGCGATCCGAAGCCGGAGATTCTCCTCGCCGAGAACGGCGATCTGATTCATCTGGACGCCGACGGCGCCCGGATCGCCGGCAAGGCGCCGGTCGGTCGCGTGCTGATCGACGACACCCGCACCGGCGAGGTCGGCGACGAGGTGCTACGCGACCGACGTCATCTCGCGGAGGATGGTCTGGTCGTGCCGGTGGTGGCGATCAACAAGCAGACCGGCGCGCTCGAGGGGGTGCCCGAAATCATCACGCGCGGATTCGTCATGGAGAACAGCCAGGCGCTGCTCGCCGACGGCGCGCGCTTCATCAGCGACGTCGTGGAACAGGCCAGCGTCGAGGAACGGACCGATCAAGGGCTGATCAAGGAGAAGCTGCGCGTCGAGCTGCGCCGGTTTTTCCGCAAGCGTTCGGGACGGCGGCCGTTCGTGCTGCCCGTCATCATGGAGATCTGATACGTGAGCCGATCGACCGTTTCACGCCGGGTCAGCGAATTCGTCGGCGTGGCCCTCTTCGCGGCCGCGCTCATCTGGATTGTCTCGCTGGCCAGCTACGAACCCGCGGATCCGGTGTGGTTCTTCAGCAGCGGCGCGCATACCGCGCCGGCCAACTTCGCCGGACGGGTTGGCGCGTTCCTCGCCGAACTGTCCTTTCAGCTGTTCGGCTACGCGTCGTATCTGGTCCCGGCGCTGATGATGATCATCGGCTGGAATTACTTCTGGTGCCGGACGCTCGACGCGCTTGGCACCAAGGCCACCGGCGCGGGCCTCCTCGTCGGCTGCATCAGCGCGTTCCTGGGCCTCGTGTTCGGCACGCTTGACGTCGCCGGCAAGCCGTTTCGCGCCGGCGGCTACGCCGGCGAGTTTCTCGCCAGGGCGATGTCCGAGTACCTGAACCGGACCGGCTCGATGATCGTTCTCCTCACGATGATCTTCCTGGCGATCATCATCTCCACGCAGTTCTCCTTCGGACGATTCTTCGCCGCGCTCATCTCGGCGGTCCGGATCGGCACCGTGCGCGGCATCGAGAACCTTCACGCGTGGCGTGAGGAACGGCGGCGCGAGAAACAGCGCCGTGAAGTCATCGCCAAGCATACGAAGAAGGGGCTCGTCCCCGCAGGCGCGGACGCCGCCGACGCCGCCGCCGTCAAGGCGAACCAGGCGCCGGAGCTGCCGCGGCCCAAACCGCGCCGCAAGGCCGAGGACGACGAAGATGAGGCGGCGCCGGCAAAGGCGCCGCTCTTCGGCAGTCTCAAATCGTTGGCGCCGCCGAAGCCGCCGAAGGTCACCATGCCGGCCCCGGCGCTGCCGCTGCCCGACCCGGAACCGATGACGAAGGCGCCGGCCGAGCGCCGCAAGGGCGAGTATGCGCTGCCGCCGCTGGCGCTGCTCGACGCGCCCAAGACCGAGCGCAAGATCGACGAGCGCGAGCTGATGGACGGCGCGCGCCTGCTCGAAGACAAATGCCGCGAGTTCTCGGTCGAGGGCACGGTCGCGCAGATTCATCCCGGGCCCGTCGTGACCACGTTCGAGTTCAAGCCCGACGCCGGCGTGAAGTACTCGAAGATCACCGGCCTCGCCGACGACCTGTGTCTCGCGATGCAGGCCGAGTCGGTGCTGATCGACCGCATCCCCGGCAAGTCGACCGTCGGCATCCAGATTCCCAACCGCACGCGCGAACAGATTTCGCTCCGGGAGCTGCTGGAGTCGGAAGCCTACCGCCGCTCGACCTCGAAGCTGACGCTGGCGCTCGGCAAGACGATCCATGGCGAGCCGTACGTCTTCGACCTCGCGCAGATGCCGCACCTGCTGATTGCCGGCTCGACCGGCGCCGGCAAATCGGTCGGCATCAACGGCATGCTGACCAGCATCCTGTATCGCGCGACACCGGACGATGTGCGGATGATCATGATCGATCCGAAGCGCCTCGAGCTCGGCATGTACGACGACATCCCGCACTTGATGACACCGGTGGTCGTCGATCCCAAACAGGCCGCCAATGCGCTGCGCTGGGCGGTGCGCGAGATGGAAGAGCGCTACAAGACGCTCGCGGCGGCGGGCGTGCGCAACATCGAACAATACAACCGGAACATCCATCAGGAGATCGCCGAGAAGCGCACCCCGCAGGATGGCGAAACGCCGAAGCCGCTGTGTTTCATCGTCGTCGTCATCGACGAGCTCGCCGATCTGATGATGGTCGCCAGCAACGAGGTGGAAGAATCGATCGCCCGCCTCGCGCAGATGGCGCGCGCCGTCGGTATCCATCTGATTCTGGCGACGCAGCGACCCTCGGTCGACGTCATCACCGGCCTCATCAAGGCGAACCTGCCGACACGAATCGCGTTCCGGGTCGCCTCGAAGATCGACTCGCGGACGATTCTCGACGGCAACGGCGCCGAGCAGTTGCTCGGGAGGGGCGACATGCTGCTGCTGCCGCCGGCCTCCTCGCGGTTCATCCGGTTGCACGGGCCGTACATCTCGGAACAGGAGAGCGCGCGCCTCGCGAGCTTTCTCCGCAAGCAGGGCAAACCGGTCTACGACGAAACGATCACCGCCGAAGAGAAATCGCCGACCGACGCCATCGAGATGGACAAGGACGACCTCTACGACGAAGCCGCCCGCATCGTGGTGCAGAGCAGCCAGGCCTCGATCTCGTACCTGCAGCGGCGGCTGCGCATCGGCTTCAGCCGGGCGGCGCGGCTGATCGACATGATGGAGATGGAAGGGCTCGTCTCGCCGGCCGCCGGCGGAAAAGCGCGCGAGGTGCTCGTCGACAAGCAGTACTTCGACGAAGTGGACGCACAGCTGAGGTGAGGGTAGCTATGACACGCGCGCGAATTCTCCTGCTTGGCGGTCTTGCCGGCCTCTGTGTTCTCCGGGGAGTGACAGTGATCGCCGCACCGCCCGTCGCGTCGATGTACGTGGACACGATGGCGCGCGAAAAGGCGATCCGGGTCGCGCTCGCGGACCCGGACGCGCCGCTCAAGCTCGAAGAGGTCCGCGCGGTCGTCCGCGCCTACGAAGCGATCGTCGCGCAGTACCCGGCGAGCGGCTACAGCGACAACGCGCTGTGGCAGGCCGGCCACCTGGCGCTCGATGCCTTCTGGCGTTTCGGCCAGGCGCAGGACAAGGACACCTGCGTGCGCTTGCTGCAGCGGCTGGTCGTGGCCTATCCCACCAGCAAGCTCACGAAACAGGTCCCGGCGGAACTGCGTCAGGCCGCCGTCGCCGGACCCCGCGCCGCGACCGCGACTGTGCCAGCCCCGGAGCCCTCGCCGGCGACGGCGAGCGGCACCGACGCACGCGTCGCCCCGCCGCGTCCCGCGTCAGGCTCGATCGCCACGATTCGCGACATCCGCCGCAGCGTGCTGCCCGATGCCGTTCGCGTCACCATCGAGCTCGACGGCGAAGTCCCGTTTCGCGACGAACGGATTCCCGATCCGTCGCGCGTCTTTCTTGACCTCCCCGGCACGCGGCCGGCCGCCGCGCTCCTCGATCGGACGCTGCGGTTCGAGAGCGACGCCGATATCGTGCGGCAGGTGCGCCTCGGCCGGCATCCGAACAACACGACGCGCGTCGTGCTCGACGCGGACGGAGTCACGAGCTACAGCGTCTACCCGCTGTACAACCCGTACCGTCTGGTGATCGATTGCGTGCGCGGCAAGGCTGTGGAGACTGCCGGCGTTCGAGGCAAGACTGTCGAGACTGCCGCGGCGAGTCTGGCCGCGCGACATGTCGCGATCTGGCTGCGGTCCGCGCCGGCCGTCACGCCACAGCACAGTGTCATCATCACCGCCGCACGCTCTTCTGTTGTAGACGTCGTCGCGCCGCCGCCACCACCGCTACCGCCGAGCGTGCCGATACTGGCGACGACGACGGCGTCAATCGTACCGGCAGCCATGGCGCCACCGCCGGTGGACCCGCCGGCCAGGAATGTGGCGGGCGGACTGTCGATGGCGCGTCAGCTGGGGCTGGGTGTTTCGCGGATCGTCATCGATGCCGGACACGGCGGTCACGATCCGGGAGCGAAGGGCAAAGGCGTCACGGAGGCCGAGCTCGTGCTCGACGTCGCGCTTCGCCTCGAGAAGCTCCTTCAGAAAGTCCCTGGCGTCGATGTGATCCTTACGCGGCGCACCGACGACTTCATCCCGCTGCCCGAGCGAACTGCGATCGCCAATCGCGAGGGCGCCGACCTGTTCCTGTCGATTCACGCCAACGCCAGCAGCAGTACGCAGGCTCACGGCATCGAGACCTACTTCCTGAACTTCGCGAACAATCAGAGCGAGGCGGCGGTCGCGGCGCGCGAGAACGCGACGTCGGCGCAGGCGATGGGCGCACTGCCCGACTTCGTGAAAGCAATCGCGCTGCACAACAAGCGCGACGAGTCGCGCGATTTCGCCACGCAGGTACAGCGCGCGATGATTGAACGGCTGAGTGCCTCGAATCGGACGCTGCGAGACCTCGGCGTCAAGCAGGCGCCATTCGTGGTCCTCATCGGCGCGGTGATGCCGAGCGTGCTCGCCGAGGTGTCGTTCGTGACGAACCCGCAGGAGGCGCGGCTGCTGAAGGGGAATGTTTATCGGCAGCGGATCGCCGAAGCGCTCTTCAACGCGATTCGGAAATATCAGACCTCGCTGAAGGGCGCGACCAGCGTCGCGTCGCAGTAGGCACCAGACGTCTAACCGCAGAGTCCGCGGAGGGCGGAGAAAAAATATTCTCTCTGCGATCTTTGCGATCTCCGCGGTTTCTTGCTGTTACAGGCCCTGGCGCGAGCGGATCCAGAACAGCACGCTGCCGAAGATCACCGCCGCCACCAGCGCTCCCAGCACCAGGACGCCCGTCAGCCCGAGCGAGCCGAGGAGAACGTCCGCCAGGCCGCCGAGCTCCTTGTTGGGCGACTCGATGATCTTCACGACAATCGGTTTCTGCTGGGATTGCAACATCGGCTATCGGCTAAACCTCTAACCGCACAGCCCGCTGAGCGCGCAGAGAAAATATTCTCTCTGCGATCTCTGCGACCTCCGCGGTTTCTAAGCCCCGGCTTGTCAGCTCTCACCCTTCATCGCAAACGCCAGCTCCGCGAGTGTTCGCACGGCGACGCCGCTGGCCCCCTTGGGTTGGAACGGCTTCGCCTCCTCCATCCACGCGGTGCCGGCGATATCGAGATGCGCCCACGGCAGATCGCCCGCGAATTCTTTCAGAAACATCGCCGCGGTAATCGATCCGGCCGGGCGGCCGCCCGTATTCGTGAAGTCAGCGATCTCGCTCTTCAACTGCTCCTTGTAATCGTCGAACATTGGCATCGGCCAGACACGATCGCCGGCGCGATCGGCGACCCTTCGTACGCGGTCCACCCATTCCGGCGGCGTTCCGAACAGGCCGCTCGTGCTCTTGCCGAGCGCGACGACCACGGCGCCCGTCAGCGTCGCGACATCCACGAGGTGTGTGGCCCCCAGTTGCCGCGCGTACCACAGCCCGTCGCCGAGAATGAGGCGGCCTTCTGCGTCGGTGTTGATCACTTCCACCGTCTTGCCGGCCGCGCTCTTCAGGATGTCACCGGGCTTGATCGCCCGGCCGCCCGGCATGTTCTCCGTCGTCGGCACGACGCCGATGACCCGTACCGGCGCCTTCAGCAGCGCAATCGCGCGCATCGCGCAGGCGACCGCGGCGCCGCCGGCCATGTCGTCCTTCATCTGCTCCATTTTTTCCGCCGGCTTCAGCGAGATGCCGCCGGTATCGAAGGTGATGCCCTTGCCGACCAGGCCGAGCACTGGCGCATCGGGAGCACCTGGCGGATCGTGGCGGAACACGATCAAGCGCGGCGGCTCGCTGCTGCCGCGCGCGACACCCAGCAGCAGTCCCATACCCAGTTTCTCGATCTGTTGCTCGTCGAGAATCTCGACGTTGACACCCGCGTCCCCCGCGATGGCCGCCGCTCGCTTCGCGAACTCGCGGGGGGTCAGCGTGTTGCCCGGCTCGTTCGCGAGCTCGCGCGCGAGGTTGCACGAATCGCCGAGAATCCGGCCGCGAGCGACCGCATGTCCGGCCCGCTCCACCACGTCGCCGCCGCCTTCGACGACGACGGTCCAGGCGGGCGGCGGCGCCGGCGGTTGATCACCATTCAGCGACGTCTTGTAAGAACCGCTGTAAAACTCCGACAGCGTCAACCCTTCGGACGCGGCTTGTGCCAGCTCCGCGACGTCGCCCCGCCCGCGAATGACGAACGCCACACTGCCGACACGTTTCTGCCGGGCCGCAAGACCAGCGGCAGCCGCCAGCTTTCGGATGAGCTCGCCGCCACAGTCGTCGCTTCGCCCCGCCCCGATGAGCACCACCCGCCGCGCGCGCCATTGGCGATCGGTGAAAGGCGTCACGAGCATCTCGAACGGTTTGCCCTGAAACTCGCGGCTCGTCAGCGCGCGCGCGATTTCCCCACCCGTCGCGGCATCGAGTCCGGGTACGGCGGAGCTGGAATCCTCGAACCACGGGACGACCAGAAGGTCCGCCGTTGCCGCCGAAAGTGGGTCGTTGACGCAGCTGATCGAGGTCGAAGTCGTCGCAGTGGGCATCACTCGTATTATCCCTGATGCTGCTTGCCCGCGACCAATGCGGACGGTACAATTGATTGCAGTTCCTGCCGGCGAGGATTTGAGTTCATGAACCACCTGCGGCGTTACGCGTCGGCCGGCGCTGTTTGCCTGGGACTGGGCGCTGCATCGTTGTCCATCGCGGCGCAGAAGCCCGATACGAAAGAGTCGCCCGAGGCACAGCGCCCGAAGCTCTCGCTGAAGGCGCAACCGATGATCGCGATCTCGCCGGCGCGCGTCGTGCTGACGGCGGAGCTTTCGGGCGGCGCCAACGACTACGAGGAGTACTACTGCCCCGCGGTCGTCTGGGCGTGGGGCGACGGCACCGAATCGGAGAATTCGACGGACTGCGCGCCGTACGAACCCGGCAAGTCTGAAATCAAGCGACGCTTCACCGTCCAGCACGTCTTCAACCGGCAGGGCATGTACCGTGTGACCTTCCGGCTGAAGCGTCATGACAAGGCCGTGGGCTTCGCGACCGTGAACGTGCAGATCCGCCCCGGCCTCCGCGAAGGCGGTCAGTAGCGTCCCACAACCGGACAGTAACCAGGCCGGCGCCGACGTGCCGGCGGTTTTTCCAGCCATTTCCGTCGAATCGCCCGTGCCAACCCTGGCACGCCCCTGGCCTTCTAATCCGCTGATGGACACCCTGCTTCAAGACATTCGCTATGCCTTCCGGATGTGCGTGCGCACGCCGGGTTTCACCGTCATCGCCGTGATCGCGCTTGCGCTCGGCATCGGCGCCAACACGGCGATCTTCACGATCGTCAACGCCGTGCTGCTCGAGCGGCTGCCGTTCCGCGAACCGGACCGCATCGTGTCGTTGTGGGAGGAAGGCGCCCACCGCCCTGGGAAGAACAATACGCTCGGCCCGGCGAACTTCATCAGGTGGCGCGAGCGGAGCTCGTCGTTCGACGCGATGGCGGCGATGGTCGACCTACGCGCCAACCTGACCGGGCGAGGCGACCCCGAAGAAATCGTGGCCCAGAGGGTCGAAGCGCAGTTCTTCCCCATCCTCGGCGTCTCTCCGCTCGTCGGGCGCACGTTCACCGACGAGGAGAATCGGGATCCGCAATCAAGCGTCGTGATCCTCGGCTACGACTTCTGGCAGCGCCGATTCGCCGGCGACCCCGCCATCGTGGGAGGCACCATTCAGCTGAACGGCCGGCCGCAGACCGTGGTCGGCGTCATGCCGCAAGGCTTTCGGCTGTTCGTGAAGGAGTTCTCGCTTGCCGGCAAACCGTCGGATCTATGGGCGCCCTACGTCCTGCCGGCCGAGGCCCGCGACGCCGGCGGCCGGTACATGCAGGCCATTGCCCGGCTGAAGCCCGGTGTCCCGGTCGCGCGCGCACAGACGGAACTGAGCGCGATTGCGGCTGCCCTCGCGACCGAATTTCCCGCGCGGAATGCTGGATGGGGCGCGCGCGTCCTTCCACTCCACGATCAGCTATCGGGCGAGTACCGTGCGGCACTCCTCGTGCTGTCCGGCGCCGTGGCGTTCGTTCTTCTGATTGCGTGCGCCAACGTCGCCAACCTGCTGCTGGCGCGGGGCGCGGCGCGGCAGCGCGAAATCGCCATCCGCTCAGCGCTCGGCGCCGCGCGCTCGAGAGTGGTCCGCCAGCTGCTCACCGAAAGCTTCGTCCTCGCCGCGCTTGGCGGCGCCCTCGGCCTCCTCGTCGCCCAATGGGGCATCGCCTTGCTGATCGCACTCAGTCCCGTCGATCTCAATACGACGAGCACAGTCAGCCTCAGCTATCCGGTACTCCTCTTCACGGCCACTGCGTCCCTTCTGACGGCGATCGTGTGCGGCCTCGCGCCGGCATTCGAAGGATCGCGCACGGAAGTTCAAGAGACGTTGAAGGACGCAGGGGCACGCCAGGTCGGCGCCGGCGTGCGGCACCGCCGCCTGCGGCAGGCCTTCGTGGTTTCGGAGATCGCGCTGGCGGTGGTCCTTCTCGTCGGCGCCGGACTGATGCTGCGCAGCTTCGGATCGTTGCGGCGCGTCAATCCCGGCTACAGCACGAGCAACATCCTGACGATGCGATTGCAGCTGCCGAACGTGAAGTATCGCGATGACGCGCAGCGCATCCGTTTCTTCCGCGAGGCGATCGCGCGCATTCAGGAGGTGCCGGGCGTTCAGTCGGCGGGCGCCATCAGCTACCTGCCATTGACCGGCCTCGGCGCCGGCACCGGCTTCACCATCGAAGGGCAGCCCCCGCCGCCCCCGGGCCGCGACTACGTCGTGGACGTCAGCGTCTGCGACGATGGCTATTTCCGCGCGATGAACGTGCCGCTCAAGAGTGGCCGTTTCTTCAGCGAGCGCGAAATGCAGGAGAAGTCGAACGTCGTCATCGTCAGCGAGTCGCTCGCGCGCAAGTACTTCCCGCAGGGAGATGCCCTCGGCAAGCGTCTCGTGATCGAGATGACCCGCCCGAATGTGCCCACCGAGATTGTCGGTATCGTCGGCGACGTCAAGTTCGCGGACTTCATCACCGAGCCGCACCCGACGACCTATTGGCCGCACCCGCAGCTGGCCTATTCGGGGATGACGTTCACCGTCCGCACCGCCGAGGATCCGTTGTCGGTCGCGCCCAGTGTCGAGCGGGCGATCCGCACGCTCGACAAGGATCAGCCGGTCGCTGAGGTTCGATCGATGGACCAGTGGGTCGCCAAGTCGCTCGCTCAGGCGCGCTTCAGCTCGACGCTGCTCACGATCTTCGCCAACCTCGCGCTCGCGCTCGCCGCGATTGGCATCTACGGCGTGATGTCGTACGCCGTCAGCCAGCGGACGTCTGAAATCGGCATCCGTCTGGCGCTGGGCGCGACCATGGGCGACGTGCTGACGATGATCGTGCTCGACGGTCTTCGGTTGGCCGTGTTCGGGTTGGCGCTTGGCGTGCTGCTCGCCCTGGGTCTGAGCCGCACGATCGCGGCACTGCTCTACCAGACTACCGGCACCGACCCGGTCACCTTCGCCGCAGTCATCGGCGTCCTGGGCGCCGCGGCGCTGCTGGCCAGCTATCTGCCGGCGCGGCGCGCGTCGAGAATCCCGCCGGTGGAAGCCTTGAGGGCGCAGTGATGGAGCGGATCTGGCAGGATGTCCGCTACGCGGGGCGCACCTTCGTGCGGTCGCCCGGTTTCGTCTCCATCGCGATCGCCACAATCGCGATCGGCGTCGGCGCCAACGCGGCCATCTTCAGCGTCGTCAACGCCACGCTGTTACGGCCACTGCCGTATCCGCGCGCTGGCGAGCTGGTGCTGGTCAGCGGCTCGAACCGGCAAACCGGTCAATCGACCGGCGACGCCACGCCGGCAAACTTCCTCGATTGGCGCGCCCGCAATCACAGCTTCACGGGGATGGCCGGCTTTCGAGAAGCCAGCGTGACGCTGACCGCGGGCGATCACCCGGAGCGCCGCCGCGCGTCGATCGTCAACGCCAACTTCTTCGACGTTCTCGAGATCACGGCGGCGCTCGGCCGCACGTTCACACCCGAGGATGAAGTGCACGGGGCACCGCGCACGGCCGTGATCAGCGACACGCTCTGGCGGGAGCGCTTCGGCGGCCGGCCGGACGCGATCGGACAGCGTGAGCGCTTCGACAATGAGACGTACACGATCGTCGGCATCATGCCGCCCGGCATCGATTACCCAGGCAAAGCGCAGGTCTGGATTCCACCTCACTGGCCGGTGCCCGACGATCCGCTGCTGTCCGCGGCCCAGGATCCGTCCACACAGCGCAATCACGGGTATTTCTTCGTGCTCGCACGACTCAAGCATGGCATCACCCAGAAGGGTGCCGCGGCGGATATGGACGCGGTCGCCGTCTCGATGGAGCGCGACTATCCGAACACCAATCAAAACGTCGGCGCGGCGCTCGTCGGGTTCCGCGAGGATCTGCTCGATGGCGACATCCGGACGACAACGCTACTGCTCTTTGCCGCCGTTGGCCTGCTCCTTCTAATCGCCGCCGCCAATGTCTCCGGCCTGCTGATGGCACGCGCGTCGGCGCGGCATCAGGAAATTGCATTACGCGTGGCGCTCGGCGCCTCGCGCAGTCGAATCGTCGGACAGCTGCTCACCGAAAGCCTGCTGCTCGCCGCCATCGGCGGCGTCTCCGGGGTGCTGCTCGCGATGTGGCTGGTGCCAGCGCTGGTCGCGCTGAGCCCGAGCGATCTCGCGGCGGCGGGCGACGTGACGATCGATCGGAACGTGCTGGTATTCGGCCTCGGGCTGTCGACGCTGACCGGCCTGTTATTTGGCTTGGCGCCCGCCAGGCAGATGAGCCGGCTCAACGTCAACGAGGATCTCAAGCAGACCGCGCGTGGCAGCGCCAGCGCGAGACAGCGGCGTCTCCGCGGCGTCCTCGTCGCCGGAGAAATCGCGCTGTCGCTCGTCCTGCTCGTGGCCGCAGGGCTGACCGTCCGCAGTTTCATTCAGGTGCAGCGCGTGTCCAGCGGCTTCGTCCCGGAGCAGGTGCTGACCGTTGGGATCGCGCCGGGCTCGACGCGCTACACGCCGGCGCAACGGGCGGAATTCTGGGAGCGGATCGTCGCGGCCGTGGGTCAGGTGCCAGGCGTCCAGCGCGCCGCCGCGATCAGCCGGCTGCCGCTGCTGCCGGGCAACAGCACGCGCGGCCTCGCGATCAAGGACGTACCGCCGAACGTTCAGGCGACCGCCAACTATCGGACAGCGTCACCTGATTACTTCGGGGTCATGGGGATCCCGCTGCTCCGCGGCCGACGGTTCGAGGGCGGCGACCGCGAAGGACGGCCGAAAGTCGCCATCATCAGCAGCTCGATGGCGCAGCGGTACTGGACCGGTCGCGATCCGATCGGCCAGCACTTTCAGATCGACGTGCCCGGCCCGGAATACACCGTCGTGGGTGTCGTCGGCGACGTTCGCTCCGCGTCGCTCGAGCTCGCGCCGCAGCCGACGTTGTACGTGCCCTACCGTCAGGACGCCTTTCCATCGATGGTGATCGTCGCGAAAACGCCGGCGCCCGCGTCATCGATGACCAACGCCATCCGCGCCGCCATCTGGCAGGTCGACAAGGATCAGCCGGTGGGGGCCGTGCTGACGATGGACGAGCAGCTGTCTCACTCCCTGCAGCGGCGGCGTTTCAGCGTCACCTTGCTGTCGATTTTCGGCGCGGTGGCGGCGCTGCTGGCGGCGGTCGGCCTGTATGGCGTGCTGGCCTTCATCGTGGCGCAGCGGCGTCGCGAGATCGGCGTGCGCATCGCCCTTGGTGCGACCGGGGCCGACGTGATCCGCGATGTCCTCGGGCACGGCTTGCGGCTGGCCGCTCTCGGCGTGTCGATCGGCCTCGCGCTTTCGCTGGCGATCACGCGGCTGATGTCGGCGCTGCTGTTCGGCACGAGCCCGACGGATGTCGCCACCTTCGCGGGGGCCGCGACGCTTCTCACCCTGATCGCCGCGATCGCCAGCCTGATCCCGGCGCTCCGCGCGAGCCGTGTCGATCCGCTGGTGGCGCTGCGGGATGAATAACCGCTCGGAAGCACCTGCGGGCAGCCCTAAAGGGCTGCGCTACTTCAGTAAGTCCGCCCCTGACAGCTTCCGGCTACGCGTCTCCGACGTGACACTCTGCAGGTAGTCGCTCACCTGCAGCACGGTCCGGAACACGAGACGGCCGAGCGATCCGAGCCCGTTGGTCTCGGATTCCTTTCCGAACACCGCATCGCCGGCGGCATCGACCTCGCGCTCGGCGAGCGTGCCGAGTGTGACGACGGCGTGAACGTAATACTTCTGCGAGGCGCTGATGCGATCGCGATGGCCCAGGTCCAGCTGCAACGGCAGCGGATTGGGCACGGCGGCATAGCGCGTCGACGAGCCGGTGCTGTCGGAGATCGACACGTCGCCGCCCGAGACCGCGCGCACCAGCCGGAACACGCGGGTGATCGCCGGATACACGAGACGGTCCCAGACGGGCCGGCTTTCCCACAGTTCGGCCTGCAGACGCAGGTGCAGAACGTTGCCGCCGTCCAGCATCTTCTTGAAGCGCTCGGGCACGACGTCGCGGACTTCGAGCGTGGTCTGGACGATGGTGGATGCCGCGCGCACGTCCTTCACCTGGAGGTCGATTGCCAGCACACGCGAGGCGAGCAGGAAGGCCACGACGAATGCGCAAGCAGTGCGCATGCTGATGCGTGAGGTCAGAAACCCCGGCCGAGCCGGACCAGCACCTGAAGCGAGCCCGGAATGTCTTTGACCTTGTAGCCGAAGTCGACGCGGACGTCGCCGATGCCGATGCCCCAGCCGATGCCGTTCAACCACGGCGCGCTGGCGGCGGGCGCCGGCGGGCTGGCGCGGCCGAAGTCGTAGAGGCCGAACAGCTTCAAGCCGTTGCGCCAGCCGAGCGAGTACTGGAGATTGACGAGCGCCATCGAGTCGCCGACCTCCTGCTTGAAGTCGTAGCCGATCACCGACCCGATGCCGCCAATCCCGAACTGACGTTGCGGCGGCAGGACGCCGCTGGACCAGCCGCCGATCGCGCGGACACCGAAATTCTGATGGGGCGACAACGCGAACCACGCCCGGCCGCTGATGATGTGCCGCTTGAAATCGAAGTCGCTGTTCAACCCCGGCGTCGAGATCTCCGACGTCCAGTCGATGCTCCACAGCGGCGACCGATCGCGCCCGTAATCCGAATCGCTCAGGCGCTCGCCGAATGGCGTCTCGAGCTGATGCCGGCGATACGTCGCTTCGAGCGATTCCTGATCGAAGCCGCGTCCGTCGATCGACACGCCGACCTCCACCGCATTCATGCGACCGTCAGTCGCGACGACGTTCGGTCGGAACGGGTCGTCGTCGTTCCACAGGCTGAAATCGCTTTCGTCGACCAGCGACTCCTGGCGCTCGCCACGCCAGGCGAACAGGAACTCCACCTGCGGGTGCACGCGCAGCGCCCCGCCGACCTGTACGCCGGAGCGGCGATAGTAATCGCGGTAGCTGTGGCGCGGCCCAACCGCCGCGAGGCTCGCTTCTGTCGACGAGATCTGCCAACGGTCGTCGGTGGCGGTCAGGTTGTAGAGTTCGCTGCCGAGAAAGAGCCGCGGCGCCGTAAAGAACGGGCGCTCGAAGCCCAGCGCGTACCCGCCATGCTCGGACGCCACTTTGTAGGACAGGTGCCCGGCGACGTAGGTGTGGTTGAAGCGGCCATGATCGAATAAGGCGGCACCGAATCCGAGCGACGGGACGAAGCCGTCGACGGCGGTGAACCAGTCCTCGCGCTCGCCCAGGTCGGGAACCACCTTGAAGCGCCCCGGCGGCTCGCGCAGGCCGACG
>Ga0193696_1000339_pt1 | contig 17199 bp, 20 predicted proteins | sample L3m1metaG_FD_145074 | JGI IMG/M metagenome (GOLD analysis project Ga0193696, IMG submission 145074) | Soil microbial communities from a riparian zone of the East river system, Colorado, United States - L3m1 | ecosystem: Environmental > Terrestrial > Soil > Riparian zone | place: USA: East River... | reverse complement strand
AGTTGCGGGTGGCATTTTCGCCTCCTGGCTTGAACTAGTGGCAAATCGACGCCCAGCGGAACGGCCGCGCGACCAGCCGATCGCCGGTCTTTTGCGCCGGAAATCGTGACTCCAAGAGGCTGAAGCGCTGCGACCCGGCTGCGGTCACGAAATACCGTCACCGGCGCGACCGTCTTCGGCTACCGGCTGTACATGCCTTGACACGAATATGCCCTGTGACGTATATAAAAAGGGTGGAATCTGTGTTCGAAATCATCGCGGAGCCGAACCGCCGCGCGATCTTGAGCCTCCTGGTCTCGTCCGAACAGTCGGTTGGAGAAATCGAGCGTCAACTCGGTATGGCGCAGCCGACCGTGTCAAAGCACCTGCGCGTGCTGCGCGACGCCGGTTTCGTGGAGGCGACGGTGGACGCACAGCGACGTCTCTACCGGCTGAAGCCAGAACCGCTTCAGGAGCTGGATGCCTGGCTGGCTCCGTTCCGTCAGTTCTGGTCCGTTCACCTCGATGCGCTCGAACGCCATCTCGATCGCATCGATCAATCAACCCGAACGAAAAGGAAGACGAAGACAAGGAGGAGAAAGTGACGGCTCGCGAGCAGTACACACCGGGTCCGGCCAGCGGGGCGCAGGTGCGAAAGGACGGAGAGAAGTGGACGCTCATTCTCGTCAGAGAACTGCGCCACCCGCCGGAAAAAGTCTGGCAGGCGATTACCGACCCGGCGCAGCTGCGCGAATGGGCGCCGTTCGACGCCGATGGCAGCCTGGGTACGGTTGGCAGCACGGTGAAGCTCACCACGGTGGGAGCGCCCACGCCGATGGTTTCCGAAACGACGGTGACGCGAGCCGACGCTCCCAAGGTGCTCGAGTACAAGTGGGGTGGCTTCGACATGCGATGGGAACTCGAAGCTTCTGGTGGCGGCACGCGCATGACGCTGTGGACCAACATCGATCGCCGCTTCATCGCGATGGGTGCTGCCGGGTGGCACCTGTGCTTCGATGTGCTCGATCACCTTCTCAGCGGAACCCCCCTCGGCCGCATCGTGGGTCCCGATGCGATGAAGTTCGGTGGCTGGCAGCGGCTGAACGCCGAGTACGCCAGGCAGTTCGGGATTGAGACGCCCACCAACTGGCCGCCGCAGGCGGCCCAAAAGTCGTGAATCGACGGAGGTCACCTTGAACTGGAACAAATGGGTGCGGCAGATCCACCGCTGGGTGTCGATTGCCTTCACGGTGACGGTCATCGCCAATTTCGTCGCCCTGGCGCAGGGGAAGGGAACGCCTCCGCCCTGGGTGACCTACTCGCCGCTGCTCCCGCTCGCCTTGCTCCTGTTCACCGGTTTGTACTTGTTCGTGTTGCCGTATACCACCAGGGGGCGCGGCGGGCGAGTTGAATCCCGCGAGGACCTCAGCTCCAGGATGAGAACATGAAAAAGTCAGACGCGGGCCAAGGCCAGTCAGCATCGGCGCTCATCTCGACAAGGATCGCTGAACTCGGGGACTGGCGCGGGAAAACCCTGAGCAGGATGCGGACGCTCATCAAGCAAGCAGACCCGGACGTCGTCGAGGAGTGGAAGTGGGTCAAGCCCACCAAACCCGGCACGCCGGTCTGGTCGCACGACGGCATCATCTGCACTGGCGAATCCTACAAGAGCGTCGTGAAGATGACCTTCGCCAAGGGCGCCTCTCTGAAGGATCCGGCCCGTCTCTTCAACTCGAGTCTCGACGGAAATGTCCGCCGCGCCATCGACATCCACGAGGGCGACAAGGTCGACGAGGCGGCCTTGAAGGACCTGATCCGCGCCGCGGTGGCGCTCAATCTCAAAGGCAAGAGCAGGCCGAAGGCCCGGCGAGCGGGCAACAAGCGGGCCGACTAACGTCGGCGGTCGCCTCATCGAACAGCGCGTATCGAGATCTGGTTGCTCGATCGCGGCCGGCTGTGTGACTCGCTGGATGAAATTGCGAAGACTGCCCGGTGAATGCTGGCGCATTCTTTGAATCATTCGTCCAAGCGCGCAAATCCCACACGTGGGAAGCCGCAACAATCGTGGAGTCCCTACCGAGCCAGAGATGGCTGAGAGCCGGCATCGAGGAAAACCATGAGCGCGCACCAGACACAGCTGACCGACGAAGGGATCGTGGAAGTTCTCAGCCTGCTGAAGAACACCGACAGCGTAGAGTTGAAAGTCACGGTCTCGGACGCCGACCGTCATTCTGCCGTGCTCGAGCTGGACCTCGACGTGCTCGATTGTGATCTGCGCCAGGTGGTGTTCTTCGATACGCCCGACCTTCAACTGAGCCGCGCCGGTGTCATCGTGCGAGCCCGGCGAACTCGAAAAGGCGGCGACAGCGTCGTCAAGGTCCGGCCGGTGGTACCTGCGGAACTTCCGCGCCGGCTGCGTCGTGCGGACGGCTTTAGGATTGAGCTCGATGCGATGCCGGGTCGGTTCGTCTGCTCAGGGTCGCTGAAGGAGCGCGTCGACAATGCCGACGTCAAGGAAGTGCTGCTGGGAAAGCGCCTGATTCATAAACTCTTCTCTAACGAGCAGCGTGCTTTTTACGCGGAGCATGCGCCGAAAGGCCTCGAACTCGCGGCCCTCACACCGTTCGGACCGATCAATCTCGCAAAAACCAAATTCCGGCTCGACAAGGCAATCGACCGCCAGTCGGTGGCGGAGCTGTGGTTCTACCCGGATGGGACGCGCATCCTGGAGCTCTCGGTGAAATGCATGCCTGAGGAAGCCTTTAACCTGGCCGTCGCGACGCGCACCGTGCTGACGCGGCACGGCATCACTCTCTCGGGCGAGCAGCAGACCAAAACCCGCAAGGCGTTGCAGTACTTCTCGCGCCTCCACGGCCACAACCGTCATTGACAAGACGCCACACGACTACTCCGGCCAGCCAACATCGGCGAAGGCGTCGGCTTCTCCAGGACCTGTGGGCCAGAAGCCGACGCCATCACCGTTTCACCGCGTAGCCGTGATTACGCTCGCACCGCCACCTGACGGTATATGAACAGAATCAGCACCGCACCGAGCGTCGCCATGATGTACCCGGCGCCCTCACCGGCCTGGTAGAAGCCCAACAGCCGACCGAGAAAGCCGCCCAGCATCGCGCCGACAATCCCGAGCGCGATCGTGATGACGATACCTCCTGGATCGTGGCCCGGCATCACGAGCTTTGCCACAAGACCGACGATCAGGCCGAACAGAATCCAACCGAGAATCGCTAACATGGGAAGCCTCCCTTCCGTGCGTTGTCGCGTGTCTTCATCGGACGGTGACTCCCAGCTCGACGCGCCGATTCTGCGCTCGCCCGGCTTCCGTCGCGTTGTCAGCGATCGGTCTCTCGCTGCCATATCCCTCAGCGTGAAGGCGCTGCGGTTGCACGCCGTCGGCCGTCAACTTGGCCGCCACGGTGTTTGCACGTGCTCGAGACAGCACGACGTTCGCGGCGTCGCCCCCCATGCTATCGGTATGACCCGTAACCGCCACGTGCGCCTGTGGATAGGCGCGGAGAATCGTCGCGATGTTGTCGAGCTGCACATTGGAATCCGCCGTGAGCACGGCCGAATCGGAGTCGAACTCGATGCGGTCGAGCGTGATGGTGGTCTCTCCAGGACTGGCCGAAGCCAGGTACAGCGACAGACGATCCTCAGCGCTTCCCACCGCCGGAATGGTGATGGTCGCGTTCCCGGGCAGCGTTCTCACAAACGTTCCCGCGAGCGTCCCTGTCGTGCCGACGACCCTCGACGGCGGTTCAACTTCAACGAAGGCGACGCGATCCATCTCGACAGGCGTCTGGCGAGCCCACCAGATCAGTCCACCGATACCGAGTGCGGCCAGCAGCGCCATGAGCGGAACCGACATGCCCTTGCTCGCCATCTCCCCGGCTGTCCGCGCCCTCTCGTAGGGCGCGCTGAAAACCTCCGGCATCTTGAAGCCGGTTGGCAGGGACGACACGAGTCCAGCGCGTTGTGCCCGGAGCACGTCGGCAAGATCAGAGACGCTGAGATTGTCGCTTCGCACCAGGCGCCCGATGTATCCCAGGACGAGCGGCGCAGCGATTGAGAGGAGCCATGTGGCCGATGCTCCGCTGATTCCCGCATACCGAGCCATGCGCTCGGTGACCGCAGAGAGGTTGTGACCAAACAGGCCGGACAGCCACCCCCCGATCGGGCTTGTGGTATCGATGCCCGTTGGCGACGTCGTGAACGCGTTGACCGCGTCGAGCGGCGGCCTTGCAGCAGTCTTTGTGGCGAGATCGAAAAGATTCTTCACGAATCCCTGATCGTCAGCGCGAGCGGCGATGGTCGACGCGATCGCCGGAATGGCTGCGCTGAACCCCCTGGAGATGCCGGACTCCGACTCGCCGGTCTGGCGGGATACCGCTGAAATAATCGCCGGAGAAACCAGTTCCCGCAAACTGTCGATGATCGTGGGCATAAAGTCCTCCCGATATCAGACGAGTCGACTGTCGACGGATCGACTGTCGACGCGTGCTCTGGTGGCGCTTGACGTTCGCCGCCGCCAGTCTTCATCGGCAAGTTCCGATCCTCGAACACGTTGGCGTGCTTCGGCCTGTCCACGGGCACCGGCCCGCTTTTTGTCTCGAACGGCTGTTACTGGGTGATGTCCGGCAGGGAGCGGCCGGCGAGCGGACGCGCCGTGCCGTTCGCGAACGGCTGCTCTCAGCATGTTGTCACTCTCACGATATTTCGTGAGACGTGAGGTCTCGTCGACACAGGTTGCTTTGCAGTTCGTGCCGGCGCGATGCCGAATCGGGGAACCTTTTGCGGCAGCCCCCTTGCACCGGTGGCAAGCTTTCGCGCCGATCGATGCTCGGTTGTTATCGTGAAGAGCAGATCACGAACCACGCAGACGTGCCCTTACTGAAGGAGGAATGCCATGGGACTTCGAGACAAGTACGCGTACGCCATCCAGACCGCGAAGAACCTACGGATGCAGGGCTCGGCGGACGAGCGCGACGGCAAGCTCTTCTTCCACGGCACGGTGCCGACGCAGGAGGAAGCGAACAAGATTTGGGACGCGATCAAGACGATTCCTGACTGGCCGAAGGACATCGTCGCGGACATCCAGGCGACGGGCCGCAGCGCCCCCGCTGTCAGCCACGAGAGCACGTATACGGTGAGACCGGGAGATACCTTGAGCAAGATCGCCAAAGAGAAGCTCGGCGATCCAAGCGCGTACACCGAAATCCTCAACGCCAATCGCGATCAGCTGAGCGATCCGAACAAGATCAAGCCCGGCCAGGTGCTCAAGATCCCGCAGTCGGCGAGACCGTAGCAGAGCTGTCGGCCTGCAGTCATGATTCCTCGAGTCGCTCGCCAGCGCCGTTGTGGCGCTGGCGATGCCGACTAAGGACCCCAATCCGGAATCTCCCTTCCTCGAACACCTCGATCTTCAGTCGACAGCCTTGACGAGCTTGCGTCCACGCCGCCGCGGCGCAAGTGACGTGCTATAAGTTGCAATCGAGGGCTGTCTACGAGCTCGAACCGATCGCCGGGAAACCCGAAGTGATCGAAGGACATCAGGAGATCATGCGCACGTATCGAGTCACCGTCGTCATCCTTGTCGTGGCGCTCACGTCGACATGTGCGAAGGGGGTTCCCAAACCTGCCGGTGTTCCTCAAGGGACCCCGCATATTTCGTGGGTTCTGATGTACGGCGACCGGGACAACGCGGACAGGGAGTTCGCCTGCCAGTCGGACCCGCGCACGGAATGTGTCCTTCCTGCGAGCAAACCCGACGCGCAGGTGTTTTCGGACATCCACTTCTATTTCCACGGCGCAGGCGCCGAAACCCGATACGAGGGCACCATCACCATCGGGTACTTGCAAGGCGCGCCCGAAACGCACACCTCGCGAACCAACATCACCGTACAGAAGAACGGATCCATCACGAATTCAAGCACCACCGGTATCGTGACGTCCACGCCGGGGACTTATGCGGTGAGCATGTCGGTGACCGCCACGGTCAGCGACACGGGCAAGACCCAGGAGATTCGTGAGCCCATTCCGGTGGTCGTGAAGTAAGGAAAGCCCGTCACCGATGGCGCAACCTGTCGTGTCCACGTCAGCCCCGCCGCGCGGCCTCGATGGTGGCGACGTCGATCTTCTGCATCGGCATCATCGCCTCGAAGGCACGCTTTGCCTCAGCGCCACCAGCCGCAAGCGCCTCGGATAGCACACGCGGAGTGATCTGCCAGGAGAGGCCCCAGCGGTCCTTGCACCAACCGCACTGGCTCTCCTTGCCGCCATTGCCGACGATCGCGTTCCAGTAGCGATCCGTCTCTTCCTGATTGTCCGTCGCGATCTGGAAGGAAAAGGCCTCGCTGTGCTTGAACGTCGATCCGCCGTTGAGGCCGAGACAGGGAATACCCACAACGGTGAACTCCACCGTCAGGACATCGCCCTGCTTACCGCCTGGGTAGTCACTGGGCGCCTTGTGAACAGCGGTCACCTTACTATCCGGAAAGGTGGCGGCGTAGAAGCGCGCCGCCTCCTGCGCGTCCTTGTCGAACCAGAGGCAGATCGTGTTCTTTGGCTTCATGCTCATCTCGTCGGCTCCTTTGAGTTCACTGCTCCTCGATGCAACCGGCATCGACGTCACGCCACCGGATCAGTAACGTCCCGAAGGACGGACCATGTCAAGGGGGTGAGTGCGGCCAGGGCACGGGCTCCAGCTACGGCATCAGACACACGATGCTCACGCTGGCGTCATCGGCGGTGGACTCGCAAGACCATCCGTCCCAGCGTGTGTCCTCGATCCAACCGCCGATGCGCCTGAGCGGCTTTCCCCAGCGGATAGCTGGCCGCGACCGGCACGCGGATCCGGCCGTTGCCGAGGTGACGATTCAGCTTGGCGAATTCACGCGGGCTCGCGACCGCATCGAAGGGACGCACGCGGAATGTCGGCCGCTTCATGGGAACGGGTTCGATGCCGTTCGGGAACACGACGCGTCCCTTGGGCCGCATGAAATCGAGACACCGCTCGAGCTCATGGCCTCCGGCGAGCGCAAGCACCCCATCCAGCCCGTCGGGCGCGAACTTCCTGAGTTGCTCGATCGATGCCGCACGCCGCGCGTCGATCACGTGATGAGCGCCGAGCTTTTGGACCAGCCGGGCGGGCGCGGCGCCGGATGCGGTCGCGATGACGTGCGCCCCTCGTTGAACGGCGAATTGAACCGCCATCGTGCCGACGGCACCCGACGCACCGAAGATGAGCACGGTCTGTCCATACCGCAGGTCGAGCGCGTCGATGCCCTGGAGTGCGGTTAACCCAGTGGCCGCAACCGCTCCGGCATCGCCCAGGTCGAGTCCCTTCGGCACACGGCCCACGTGCGCAGCGTGCGCCGCGGCGAACTCAGCGTAGAAGCCACCCAGGCGATTGCCGAACTCGTAGGCGTAGACGCGGTCACCGAGACGAATGCGCCGGACTCGTGCGCCTTTGGCGACGACAACTCCCGACCCGTCAACGCCCGGCACCAGGGGGAATCGTGTTCGTCCGGGGTTTCGCAATGAACCGTCGCGAATCGAGGCATCCCAGCTGCCGATGCCGGCCGTATCGATCGCGATCAGCACCTCTTGCGGTCCTGGCCGCGGCACTGGAACCTCGTGCAGAGTCAGAGCCGATGGCGGACCGAATCGATCCAGCGCCGCGGCTTTCATGGTGTCGGGGATTACCTGCGGCGATCTGTTGGTCCTGCTTGAGATTCGACGATGAGCCATAAATAAGTGGGACGAGATCGGTCCGGTTGGTCCCTGGGTGCCGGACGTTCTTGACGAACAGCCCAGACTATTTTGATGCACGATCATCGCCAGAGTGACCACTCGGCTGCTGAGAAAAACGGTGAATGTTCGATGTCCATCGATAGGAAGACGAATCGCACTGGGGCGTCAGGCCCGAAGGCTATTTAGGGGTATAAAGTCGCCAGTGGATCCGGGAATGGCTGGGAACAAGGGTGGGGGCTCTGGTCGGCAGGCCAGCACCACGATCACCGCCACGCTGCGCAGCATAGGAGGGCTTCAATGCTCGAAAAACTTCTCATCGGTGCTGCGGGTGTCTTGGTCATTTTCGCAGCGGTGGTGGCCACACGGCCGTCCGCCTATCACGTCGAGCGCAAGCTCGAGGTCGCTGCTCCAGCCGATCTCGTGTTCGGTGTTCTCAACGACCTCCATCAGTTTGCGGGTGTCTTGTTCCTCTTCGGGTCGCCGTTGGAGACGCGCGATCCCAACATGCAGAAGACCTTCGAAGGCCCCGCGGCGGGCGTCGGTCAGTCGTATGCGTGGAGCGGCAACAGGGAAGTCGGCAAGGGCAAGATGACGATCGACGAGAGCGTCCCTGTGCAGAAGGTGGGCGTGAAGCTCGAGTTTGTGAAGCCGATGGCGTCCACGGCAACCTGCGCGCTCACCCTCGCGGATACGCCGGCCGGCTCGTTTGTGACGTGGTCGATGGATGGGAACCACAATTTCATCGGCAAAGCCATCGGCATGTTCATGGACATGGACAACATGCTCGGCGCCGACATCGAGAAGGGGCTCGCCCTGCTGAAGACCGTCGCCGAGGGAAAGAAGAAGTAGTGTGGATAGAATCTCGTAGCTGTCATTCGGGGATATCCTCCCTGGAGCAGTCCCAAACTGGTGAGCATTCCCGCGAGGGGCATCATCGAATGCTGAGCCAGTTCTGACACAGTCCGTGTTCCATTTCCTCGATGCGTACGGACGCGTACCGCTGTGGGGAATGAGGTCGAGATGCCGAGCCGAAGATCCATCCTCTCAGCTTCCATTACCCTGGCGGTAATCGTCGCGTTCCGGCTCGCATCGCCGCAGGCGGTGAGTACCGTGCCCGAGCAGCGAAGCGTCGGAAGACGCGTGGGCACTCTGCTGACAGCGGGGAATCTCTCGTTCAAGGATCTGAACCGAAACGGCGTTCTGGACCGCTACGAAGATTGGCGACTGCCGCACGGCACGCGCGTGACGGACCTGCTTTCTCGAATGACCCTTGAGGAGAAAGCCGGTTTGATGCAGATCACATCCTTCAACGCCGATTCGCTGAACGAGTACATCAATCAGCGCCACATCCGCTATCTGATCCTGCGCGACAACCTTGGTGCCCGTGAGCTGGCGGAACGCGCGAACGCTTGTCAAGAGATCGCAGAGCGCTCCCGGCTCGGCATTCCCATCGTCTTTGCATCGAATCCACGGAATCACATTCGAGACAACCTGGTGTACGAAGAAGCCGAGGCTGCCGGCGTGTTCTCGAGCTGGCCGGGCACGCTCGGCCTGGCGGCAACGAACGACTTGAAGCTCATTCGCGCCTTCGCCGAAATCGCGCGCGCTGAGTGGCGTGCGTCCGGAATCCAGAAGCTCTATGGCTATCAAGTGGACGTCGCGACCGAACCGCGGTGGTACCGCATTCAGACCACGTTTGGGGAGAGCCCGAAGCTGAATGCGGAGATCGCCCGCGAGCTGGTTCTGGGTTTCCAAGGCAACGCCCTCGGTCCAGAGTCTGTCGCGCAAACGATTAAACACTTCCCCGGTGATGGAGCCGTCGACAAGGGCCTCGATCCGCACAGCGATTGGGGCCAGTGGGCCGTGTATCCGACGCCCGGCAGCTTTTTCAAGTATCAGCTGCCGCCGTTTCAGGCCGCTGTGGAGGCTGGAACGAGCTCGATCATGAGCTACTACAACAATCCTTCCAACGAGAAGAGCGCTGCGCAGTTTCCTAAGGAGTGGTGGGCCTCGGGCGAGCAGCAGTTCGAAGGAGTGGCCGCAGCTTTTAACACGGCGATTCTCACGCGGCTTCTTCGCGGACGCATCGGATTCAAAGGGTATGTGAATACCGACTCCGGTGTTCTGACGAACAATGCGTTCGGTGTGGAGAAGCTCACGACACCGCAGCGATTCGCCAAGGCGGTCAAAGCTGGCGTGAGCCTTTTTTCGGACAACAACAACCCACAGGGACTCCTTGATGCCGTGCATCAGGGCCTGCTGGCGGAGGCGGACCTCAATTCGTCGGTGACGCTTCTGCTCACGGAGATCCTCCAATTGGGACTGTTCGAGAACCCCTACACGGATCCCGACAGCGCACAGAGAATCGTCAACGCACCCGGTTCCGCCGCCCGGGCTGACGAGGCGCATCGGAAGTCCATCGTTCTCCTGCGTAACGACACGAAACTGCTGCCGCTGACGGGCGCGAGGAAGATTTACGTCGAGGTGATGACCGGCGACGGCGGCGGTGCGGCGCGTGGCGGCGGAGGAATCCGCGGCGGCGGCCAGCGCGGTGGTCGTCAGGCCCCAGCGGGGGTGCCGGCACTGCCAAATGCACCAGGAGGGAATGGACCGGGCGGGCGCGGGGAGCCCGCCCCAAACCCTATCAGCGCTACTGCGGCACTCAAGACTCTCTTAGCGAAAGATCCCTCGGTGCAGGTCGTGGACTCCCTCGAACAGGCGGACGTTGCCTTGCTGTGGTTGCGTCCGAGCGTCTACCAGCGGCCCGAGCACGACTACGCCGACATCGCCTTGAACCCGCTCACAGGCATCGACGTCGCCAAGGTGAAAGAGATCGAGGCAACCAAGCCGACGGTGCTCGTCATCAATTTCATCAATCCGTGGGTCATCAACGACGTCGAGCCTGGAGCGGCGGCCCTCTTGGCGACCTTCGATGTCAAGGCCGAGGCGCTGCTCGATGTCTTACGGGGCCGCTTCAAGCCCACCGGGAAACTCCCTCTTACCGTTCCGGCGGATCAGACGGCGGTGGATAAGAATGCCCCGGACATTCCCGGTTACGCGGAAACCTTCGATTACGCGTACACAAACCGCGTGAAGGACAGGTACGTTTTCGGTTTCGGCCTGAGCTACGGCAAGTGAGCGCGAGACGCGGCGTGAACGGCCAGCCAAATCACTGACGGCAGGTGGCGACCGCAACATAGAGGTCCAGCCGTTCAAAGCATGTTCTTGGCGTGCAAGGGGTTCGCCCCACGGCGACTCTCTGCCCGGTCGCATCCAAACAAAGAGATCCTCCTGGCCGTTGCGGCCGGAGGTGAAGAGCAATTCCTTGCATCCGCCGACACTGTGGGGCTGAGATCAGAGGCTGCGCAGAAACGCAATCAGCGCTGTCTTGTCTGCAGGACTGAGTTTCGTCAGAAACTCCAGGCCGGGAACCGCGCCCTTGGTGACGCCAGGCGGACTCCAGGCCTTTCGTTCATACTCGGGACCGAGGCGCGCCGGATCGAACAACTCTTCGAGAGTGAGGATCGACGCGTCGTGCAATAGGCGCGGGCGGTACCACAGCCCGCGCGTTGCGTCCGGGGGGCGGTCAGCGCCGTCCGAGTTCCGTTGCCGTCGCCTTCAGAATCTCGTCGGACAGCGCGGGATCGTCGACGGCGCGCGACAGGATGAGTGCTCCGACAAGACCAGCCATCGTAGCCAGCGCCTTTTCACGTCGGGCGTTCTCAATACCCCTGCAAACCCTCGTCGTCTTCTGCGCTGAAGTATGCGCGAGAATGCACGCTGGAATCGTCATGGCTTAGTCAGCGAGCACCGCATGGGGTACGAGCGCCAGGGCTGCGCTCGCGCAGTCGATGTCGTTCTGCACCGTGGGCGCTCCGCTCACCCCGATCGCCCCGACAAGTTCCCCATCCACTTTGATCGGAAGACCTCCCCCGTACGCGGCCACACGCGCCAGCGTGGGGATGCCGGCCAAGAGCGACGGGTCGCGCTGGATGAAGTCGAAGAAGTCCTGCGTGGGCACGCCGAACAGCGCCGTGTACGCTTTATTCTGCGCAATCTCGATGCTCAGAATCGGCGCCCCATCCATGCGGTGAAACGCCTTGAGATTGCCGCCGTCATCGAGCACCGCGACGTTCTCGGACACGCCAATCGTTCTGGCCTTCGCCACGGCTTCATCCACCATCCTTTGTGCCAGCTCAGAAGAGATGCTGTGTTTCTTGATCACGTTGGTCATTGGACCTTCTCCTTTTCATCCATTCATTTTGGAGTCTGCTACAGCGGACACCGATCGCCGAACATCGGCCGGCCGCTCTTGGAATCGGCCTGCGGATTCCTAAATCGCGGTTCGGCCGCCGTCGACAGCCACGATTGCTCCGGTCATGTAGCTGGCACGCGGCGAGGCCAGGAATGCCACGACCTCGGCGATCTCCGGAGGGTCGGCGGCACGCTTCATCGCCGTGGCGGCGCCCAGCGAGTCGAAGAGATCCCGCGCCTCGGGCCGTGTGTAGATCGGCCCCGGCGCGACCGCATTGACCCGGATGCCTCGCGGGCTGTACTCCGCCGCCCATGCCTGAGTGAACGACGCCAGCGCCGCTTTGGTGGCGCCGTACGCCGCGCCGCCGGCGAGACCGAGGCGGCCGGCCATGCTGCTGATGTTGATGACGCTCCCGGTCGCACGCGCCACCATGCCTGGCGCAAATGCGGCGACGAGGAGGAACGGCGCCCGGACATTGGCGGCGAACATCGCATCGAAGGACGCGAGCGCAAAGGTGTCCGTGGGTCCCCACACTGAGAACCCGGCGTTGTTGACCAGGATGTCGATGTCGCCAACCTCGTTGGCGAAACGCGCAATGCTCGTGGCGTCGCCGAGGTCAGCGGCGACGAAGTGGGCGCGGCCGCCCTGCAGCTGGATTTCTTCGACCGTCTGGACGCCGCGCCCCGCGTCGCGGCCGTGCACGGTGACCTCGGCGCCATCCCGCGCGAGTTGAAAGGCGATCGCGCGGCCGAGGCCGGACGTCGCTCCCGTGACGAGGGCCTTCAGGCCGTCGAGATCGCGTTGTTGAGTCGTCATCGTCCCCTCCTCATTGCAGACTTCAGCCTACCGGGAGGGGTCGAACGCTTCTTGCGCGATTCGGCCAGGCTTGTCAGTTATTGCTGCGCATTGCTCTTCTGCAATAGGGATGCGGCAATCGTCGCGAGAAGCACCACGCCGATGATCGCCACGGACACGCCGGCGCTGACATGCACCCATTCACTCGCCAGCATCTTCGCGGCGGTGAACACGAGGAGCGCCGCAAGGCCGATGCGCAGATATCGCAACCGATAGACCGCATCCGACAGCACGAAATACAGCGAGCGCAGTCCCAGCATCGCCAAGACATTCGAGCTGTAAACGATGAGCGGATTCCGAGTCACGGCTAACACCGCAGGGATCGAATCGAGCGCGAACACGATGTCGGTGGTTTCGATGACGACAAGTGCCACGAGTAGCGGCGTCGCGACGAGCCGCCCGCCCTCGCGCCGCCAGAAGTCATGTCCGTGCAACACAGGGCTGACGCGCACGACTCGAGCGATCCAGGTGCCGCAGACATCGCAAGCCTCTTTGACGACCTTTCGTTCACGTTCAGCGCCGAAGAGCAGCCGCCAGGCGGCGAACAGAATGAGGGTTGCGAATGGATAGGTGATCCATTGAAACCGTTCGATGAGCGTGAGCCCGGCGAAAATCGCCAGCGCCCTGAACACGAGGGCGCCTGCGACGCCAAAGAGCAGCACGCGTCGCTGATACTCGGCGGGAATGTGAAGCTCGGAGAAGATGACGACGAAGACGAAGATGTTGTCGACCGACAGCGACTCCTCGAGCAGGTACGCCGCGAAATATTCCGTCGCGGCGCTCCTACCGTGAGTGGCAGCGACCCACAGCCCTACCGCAAGTCCAAGTCCAACCCACAGGATGACCCACGCCATGTTTCGGGACGAAGAGCCACCCGCATCCATGTTGGGACGGCGCCCGGCTGGACGTTCCACCAGTTTTGTCAGGGAGAGCGCAGGAACACTTTATGCGGGTCCCTGGTAGTCTCGCCTCCATCGACCCGGACTGACGCCCACGATCTGATGGAAGGTGCGAGTGAACGCCGCTTGATCCGCGAAGCCTGCCTGTTCCGCAATGTCGGACAGCGACTGTCGCGTGTGTATCAAGAGCTCCTGGGAACGCTCAATCCGGCGCTGCACCAGCCATCTGTGAGTGGAGACACCGAAGCTCGCCTTGAATGACCGGGCAAAGTGGCTGATCGACAGGCCGCACTCTTGTGCCACCTGAGAGAGCCGTATTCGACCGGACAGATTCTCGCTCAGCAACTCTGTCGCACGGCGCTTCTGCCACGGGCCCAAGCCGCCAACCGAGACCGTGGGCGGTTTTCGCAAGCCTCCGTACTTTTGGAGCAAATGCGCGCCGAGGATGAGATTGAGGTGGTCCAGTGCCAACGGGTACGGCCAGCCTGGCCGCCCGATATGGGGAAGAATGCTCTTGGTCAGTTGGCTCAGAACGAGATCTTCTTCCAGCATCGACACCCGGTAGGTCTCCACAGGACCCACGCCGAGATCTGCCGCGATGTCGTCCAGCTCTTTGCGAGGCACGTGAAACAGGACGTAGTCGAAGGCGTTTCCCACCCAGCAACCGGGTTGCGCATCAAGATCGATGACGTTGGACCGGAACGATGGAACGTAGGGGGTGGGGAAGGGCTTGTCGTCGACCCAGAACTGACAGTCCTTGATCGCCAACGACTTGATCGACACCGCCACGAGCAGTGCTGGGACGCTCGAGACCTTGGTGATGCGCTCGGGCAGTCCACTCGAAGACTCCAGACGCGTAATCGTGAACGCGTCTGCACCGCGCAACAGGGACGGGATCGATGAGCCCTCCCGCAGGTGAAAGTGTTTCACCGGTGCTTCATCAAGCGACGCGAGGGGCGCAGAGGCAGAATGCAAACGATCTCTGACCACGTTGCTACTCATCATGTGCCCCCAGACGAGTTGACCGGTCGGTCTCGAACGCTACCACGCGGCGATGGTGCCGTCCAATTCTAGCGACCTGAGCGCGTCCCTAGTGGTCCAACAGAAGAGTTTGATTGACGGCGTTGATGTCGTCCTCCGTCAGACCAACACGTGCGGCTCCCACGTTCTCGACGACGTGGGCGACGTTGGAGGTTCCGGGAATCGGCAGGATCACCGGGGATCGTGCGAGCAGCCAGGCCAACGCGACCTGTGACGGCGTCACGTTCTTTCGCGCGGCCACACGACGAAGGGGACTATCCGCGCCCGTCAGTTGGCCAGCCGCCAGCGGAAACCAAGGGATGAAGACGATGTCGTGTTGCTCACAATATTCCAGGACGTCCTCGGCGCCGCGATCGGTCACGCTATAGCGATTCTGTACGCTCGCAATGGACACGATCGTGCGCGCGTCATGAAGCTGGCGCACGCTCACTTCCGATAGACCGATGTGCTTGATCTTGCCTTCCGCTTGCAAATCCTTCAGCGCGCCGAGCTGACTCTCCATCGGGACTTGTGGGTCGATCCTGTGCAACTGATAGAGATCGATCCGTTCGAGGCGCAGCCGCCGCAAGCTCCCTTCGCACGCCGACTTCAGATGGTCCGGCCTTCCGTTTTCAACCCATTGGTCAGGACCCGGCCGCTCGAAACCACCCTTCGTCGCGACGACGACGCCTTCCGGATAGGGATACAGAGCCTCCGCAATGATCCTCTCGCTGACATGGGGGCCGTACGAATCCGCGGTGTCAATGAAATTGACCCCGAGTTCGACGGCGCGTCTCACGACGCGAATGGCCTCGCGCCGATCCGCGGGTTCGCCCCAGATTCCCTTGCCGGTGAGCCGCATCGTCCCCAGTCCGAGCCGAGCCACGAGGAAATCGTCACCGATCAGCAATTCGCCGCCGAGGCGTGCCGTTTCGTGTTCGCGCTTCCCTGATGCATCCATGGTGCTTTCACCGATGACTGTTGCCCCTGAATCACTTCATGCGTTCAAGAACAGCGTCGCATGTCCAACGAAGAGCTCCGGGTACTGGTGCTGCGAGCCGTGATTGGCGTCGGGGTAGATGATCAGCTGCGCATCCGGGATGTGCTGTTCCATGATGAAGGAGTTGACCGTGGGCATGATCACGTCGTGGCTGCCGTTCACGACGAGCGTTGGCTGCGTGATCGTCTTCAGATAGTCGTAAGACCCCTCTCGCTGAACGCCCCATTTTTCCATCGCTTCGACCTGGGCGGGCGACACCTTGTCGTTCACTTCGGGATCGCGCCCATCCTGCCGGAGGTGCGTGCGCTTCAGGAACGCCCGTCCCGCGGCCTGGCCCGACTCGGACGGACTGAATTGGACCGCGAGCCAGACGTACTCGGGCGGATCATAGGTGGCGCCGAAGAGGCGCCCGGCAGCCTGGGTCAGCGACTCCATCCCCTGACCGCCGCGCGGACCGGTGCCCACGAGGATCAACTTCCGAACGAGATCGGGCGCCCGCAGCGCGATTTCCTGCGCGACCATGCCGCCGATCGAGAAGCCGAGCACGTCCGCCTTGTTCAGACCAAGTGCTCGGGTGAAGGCCACCGCGTTGGCGCCCATCTGCTCGAACGTCGTCGGCACTTCGCCGGAGCTGCTGGAGACACCGGCGTTGTTGAACAAGATCACCTCACGGTCACGGGCCAAGCCATCCGTCACCGTCGGATCCCAGTAGTCCATGGTGCCCAGGTAGTGCTGGTTGAAGACGAGCGGGACGCCGTTGGCCTTGCCAAACCGGCGATAGGCAAAGCGGATCCCGTTGGCTTCGACAAACTGCGTTGGTGCGGTCTGATGCGTGTACTTCATGACAAATCCTCCTGGACGTCAGCCTACGAGGACGGGTCGAGCGCTTCTTGCAGGATCCGGCCGGTTTTGTCAGTTGTTGCTTCGGACTGGGTCGGTGTGAACGATCGAGCAGATTTCGCGAACGGCCAAGCATTCAACGTTCAGTCCTCGGAGCATATCGTTTCTTCAGGTCAGAGAAACTGAGGGAGGACGCTATGTCAGGAACGCCGCCAGGCGGGATGCATCGTCGGCCGAATGCCGGCGCATTTATGAGATGAGTTCTAGAGTTGGCGATCAGCGCCAGCCAAGTTCCGGAGCGACGTACTTGAGGATGCTTTCGAGCACGTGGGCGTTGTAGTCCACACCCAACTGGTTCGGGATCGTGAGCAGCAACGTATCGGCCGCCTTGATCGCCTCATCGCCGGCGAGTTCTTTGACCAGCACGTCGGGTTCGGCGGCGTACGAGCGGCCGAAGATGGCCCGCGTGTTCGCGTCGATGTAGCCGACCTGGTCCTGGCCTCGGGCGTCGCGACCGAAGTACGCCCGGTCGCGGTCGTCGACGAGCGGGAAGATGCTGCGGCTGACGGACACGCGTGGCT
>Ga0193696_1000338_pt1 | contig 17216 bp, 11 predicted proteins | sample L3m1metaG_FD_145074 | JGI IMG/M metagenome (GOLD analysis project Ga0193696, IMG submission 145074) | Soil microbial communities from a riparian zone of the East river system, Colorado, United States - L3m1 | ecosystem: Environmental > Terrestrial > Soil > Riparian zone | place: USA: East River... | reverse complement strand
CACGACAGGTGATGATCACCGGCCGCGTCCGCCCCTCGAGGGCGCCGGAGACGCTCGGATCGCGCACTTTGTCGAGGCGGAGTTCGACGAGATCGGCATCCACGATGGCGTCCCGCTGCCGACGCAATTCCGCCATCGTGGGCGCCGTTACGACTACGCACAGCTCGAGTGTCGCCATAAACGAAAAAAGCCCCTTCAACCGTTGGGCTGAAGAGGCTCTAAAAATCCGTTCGCGCGGTGGCAGGTCAGGCCAAGGCGGATGCCTCTTCAGTCGGGGCCCAATACCACCACCACGCACTCGTCCCGGCGTGTGACTGAAGAATCCCTGCCTGACCAACCATTGGAGCCGTCACCATAACAAACCGCACCGTTCCATGTCAAAATGAAGGTGATGTTCCACCGCAAATTGTCAGTCCTGCTCGCTTTTGCCGTCATCGGTGCGGCCGTGCTGTCGCTGGCGTCGCCCGGCCTGCGCGGGGCGACCGTAGAGATGGCGGTTTCCGAAATTCGTCCCGGGATGGTGGGCATCGGGCACACGGTGTTCGACGGCGTCCATGTCGAGGAGTTCAAGGCGCACATCCTGGGCGTGCTCGAGAACGTCATCGGCACGCAGCGAAACCTCATCCTGGCCCGGCTGGAGGGCGGTCCTCTCGCCAACACCGGCGTCATTGCCGGGATGAGCGGGAGTCCGGTGTACATCGAGGGCCGGCTCGTCGGCGCCGTGTCTTATGCGCTCGGCAGCTTCTCGAAGGAACCGATCGCCGGCATCACGCCGATCGCCGAGATGACGGACGCGACCACGCTGAACGCGCCGCGGCCGCCTGGCTCGCGCGTGCACCTCGACTATCCGCTCACGCGTGAGAACCTCCAGGCGGCATTCCGCAAGGCCTTGAACTGGAATCGACCGTTCGCCGATCGACCCGGCGACGCACAGTTCTCTGGCGTGACCGCCGTCGCCGACGTCGGCGGAGCGCAGCTCGGCACGCTGCTGCGTCCGATCGCGACGCCGCTCGTCATGGCCGGGTTCGAGCCGGACATTGCCGACATGCTCGGCAGCGCCTTCCGGGAACAGGGCTTCATCCCGATGGGCGGAAACGCCGCCGGCTTCCACGCTGGCGAGAAACCGTTCGAGGGACCGTTGAAGCCGGGCGACGGCGTCGGCGTCATGCTCGTCAGCGGCGATCTGACGCTTGGCGCGACCGGCACGGTGACGCATATCGACGGCGACCGCGTCTATGCGTTCGGTCATCCGATGTACAACCTCGGCCCGACCGAGTTTCCGATGACTCGCGCCTACACCTACACCGTGCTGCCGAGTCTGTTCTCGTCGATGAAGCTCTCGAGCACCGGGGAAATCATCGGCACGGTCCTCCAGGACCGCGCCACGGCGATCGCCGGTAAGCTGGGCCCCGGCCCACGGATGCTGCCGGTCACGGTCGCGCTGGAATCGAACCGCCGGCCGACGCGGACGTTCACGTTCGGCGTCGTCAACGATCCGCTGTTCGGGCCGCTGATGACCTACGCGACGATCGTCAACACGCTCACCTCCTACGAGCGGCAGTTCGAATCGATGACGCTCAGCGTGCGCGGCTCCGCGAAGGTACGAAAGCACGACGCGATCGGCTTCAACAACCTGTTCTCCGGCGAGCAGGCCGCGACAGCCGCCGCGGCGTATGTCGTCGCCCCGATCACCTATCTCCTCGGGAACGACTACGAGAAGATCGACATCGAAGGCGTCGACATCACCATCGGCACGACCGAGGCTCCTCGAACCGCGACGCTCGAGCGGGTCTGGCTCGACGATCCACGTCCGCGCGCCGGACGCGCCACGCCGCTCAAGGTCCTGTACCGCACCTATCGCGGCGAGGAAGTCGTTCGCACCGTGCCGATTGCCATCCCGGCAAACGTGAGCGGCTCGTTGTCCGTGCAGGTGTCCGACGGCAACCGCCTGGGACTGTCCGAACAGCGCGAGGCGCGAGGATCGCAGTCCCGTAGCGTCGACCAGATGATCAAGGCGCTCAACAAGGGTCGCCGCAACAACACGCTCTACGTCAAACTGCTCGGCTCGGATGCCGGCGCGGTGGTCAACGGCGAGCTGCTCTCGTCGCTGCCGCCGTCGGTGCTCGGCGTTCTTGAAGGCGATCGCAACGGCGGCAACTTCAACCCGCTCCACAGCGCGACGCTCGGCGAATGGGAACTGGCAACCGATCACGCCATCTCCGGCTCCCGCACGCTCACGATCACCGTGTCGCAGAACTGATGCGATATTTCACGGCGGCGGTGGTCGTGGCGCTGGCAGCGCTCTCGCTGCACGCGTCGTCACCGAAGTTCTTCCAGTCGTCGACCCAGACCGATTTCCTCAAGGGCGACGTCGAGAACCTGTCGATTGACAGCCACGGCCAGCTGACCCTCGGCCCGGCCACCGAGCTCGTGTTCGAGACGTCGGCGCCGTTTCTGTGGTCGATGATCGCGGAGTCCGACGGCTCGCTGTTCGTCGGCACCGGCAACGAGGGCAAGGTCTTTAAAATCGATCCGCAGGGCAAGGGAACGCTGTTCTTCGACAGCACCGAGCTCGAGGCCCACGCGCTCGCGCCCGCGCCGAACGGCGGGATCTACGTCGGCACGTCTCCCGACGGCCGCATTTACAAAGTCGATCGCAACGGCACCGCGTCGCCGTTTTTCAGCTCCGAGGACAAATACATCTGGGCGCTGGCGGTCGACACGAAGGGCAACCTGTTCGCGGCCACCGGCGACAAAGGGATCATCTACAAGATCGCACCGGACGGCAAAGGCGTGCCGTTCTACAAGACCAACGCGACGCACGCCACCGCGCTCGCCTTCGACAAGGCCGGCAATCTCCTGGCTGGTACCGGCACGCCGGGAAAAGTGCTGCGGATCGATGCGGAGGGAAAGGCGTTCGTCCTGCTCGATTCGCCGTTCCAGGAAATCCGCGCCCTCCGGTTCGACGACAAGGGTACGTTGTACGTGGCGGCCCTGAGTGGACGCCCCGGGAGCAGCGGCGGCGGCGCCCCGGCGCTGACCGACGATCGCGGCGACCGCCCGGCGGCGCCGGAAGCCCGCGCGCCAATCCCGTCGGTGTCAGTCGAGGTGACGTCGATGTCGATCGTCGACGTCGGCGGGAGCAGCGGCGCCTCGACGCGGGAGGATCGCCGTCAGCCGAAGGGTGCCGTGTATCGCATCTCTCCCGACGGCGTGTGGGACCAGCTCTGGGAGTCGCGCGACGACGCGCCGTACGATCTGACCTTCGATCAGAACGGCACGCTCGTCGTCGGCACCGGCGGCAAGGGCAAGATCTACCGCCTCGAGGGCGACCCGCCACGGCCGACGCTGCTGGCCCGCGCCAGCGCGCAGCAGGTGACCGCGTTCCACAAGGACGCGCGCGGTCGGCTGTACTACGCCACCGCGAATCCGGGCAAGGTCTTCAGGCTCTCGCCCGACCGCGCACCGCGCGGCACGTATGAATCCGACGTGCGCGATGCGCAGATGGTGTCCACCTGGGGCGCGATCAGCTGGCGCGCCACCGCGCCGGCAGGCAGCCGCATCGAGATGTACACGCGGTCCGGGAACACCGAAACACCAGACGACACCTGGAGCGCCTGGGCCGGGCCGTACGTCAACGCCGAAGGATCGCCGGTGACGAGCCCCAAGGCGCGCTACCTGCAATGGCGGTGCGTCGTGACCGGCCAGGGCGGTCCCGGACCCGTGCTGACGTCGGTGACGGCCGCCTACCTGCAGCGCAATCTGCGTCCGGTGGTCCGCTCGATCACCGTGCATCCGCCAGGCATCGTGTTTCAGAAGCCGTTCACGACGGGCGATCCGGAGCTTGCCGGCTTCGAGGATCAGTCGACGCCAGATCGCAGGCTCGCCGCCGCGGCCAGCGCCCAGCCCGGGGCGTCGTCGTCGCTAGGCCGGCGCACGTACCAGAAATCGCTGCAGACGCTGATCTGGAAGGCCGACGACGAGAACGACGACGACCTGCTGTACGACGTGCTGTACCGGCGCGAAGGTGAGACGGCCTGGAAGACGCTGCGGAAGGCGACACCGGAAGCCATCCTCGTGTGGGACACGACCACCATTCCGAACGGGACTTATTTCGTCAAGATCGTCGCCTCCGACTCGCCATCGAATCCCACCACGACCGCGCTGACCGGCGAGCTGGACAGCGTCGCGTTCGAAGTGGACAACGCGCCGCCGGCCATTGTCGTCGGCAACGTCCGCGTCGATCGCGGGCGTACCATCATCCCCTTCGACGTCAAGGACGACCACTCCCCCATCCAGCGCGTCGAGTTCTCACAGGACGGCCAGCGCTGGCGCGGCGTCTTCCCGGTGGACGGGATTGCCGACTCCCGCGACGAGCACTACGAGCTGTCAGTGGACGGCGAGCTCGGGGAGCGCGGCCTGACGCTTCGCGCGAGCGATGCGATGAACAACGTCGCGACCATACACGTTCCGCCTCCGCGCCGACGATAGAAACCCCCGCGCTTCGGCGGACAAGCCTCCGCCGCGCAGATAGAAACCCCAGCGCTTCGGCTACGGAGCGCGATAGCCTGCCTCGCCGAAGCTCGCGGGGCGTTGACTGCGCGAAGGCGGGGCTTTAGCCGAGCGTGAAGGTACAGGTGGATTTACGCCCGGACGGAGCGGATGCGGGCGGTCGTGTCGGCGCGCTTCTTCGGCGGCAGCGGCACGTCGAGGGTTGGCTTGTTGGCGCGGACAGTCGCGCGCTCGACAAGCAGCAGCACCTGCGCGGTTCCAGGCAGCACTGCCTGCGCTGCGTCGAGACGTGAGCGCGACACCACGTCCAGCAGCCCTTCGATCAATTGCACCTGGCTCGACGCCGTCTGTCGGCCACTGCGCAGCAGCGGCAAGTTCGGCAGGCGGCCATGCCGGGTCAACTCCGCCTCCAGCGTGAAGACCGCGTCCTGCCCGGCCGACGCGTTGGCGCGCTGAAAGCGCTCGGCCCAGCGCTCGCGGCAGGCCAGCGTTTCTCCCAGATCGGTCACCGAGTCGCACTCGAGCGGCGTCGCCAGCACGCTGACGATGGCTGCCAGTGAATCGGGCCGCTCGTCGGCCGCGAAGCGCATCATGCCGAGGACGATGACCATGCAGACCAGCGCCGCCGCCGCTGCGCCGAGCCCAGCGTAGACGAAGTGCATGTCGTCGAACAGCCCACGGACCGTGGTGACGAACGCCGCGTCGTCCTCGGCCTTGAGGCGGTTGACGACGTTGGCGTTGAAGGCGGCGGCTTCTTCGTGCGTGAACACTGGACGACTCGACGCGCAGGCCTGCAGCAGCGTCCGCACCTCACCAAGCTCCGCGAGCGCCGCGGCACAGTGATCGCACCACTCCAGATGCGAGCCGACCGCAATCTGATTCCGGACGTCGAGCTCGCGATCGTGAAACGCTTGCAGCCGTCGGCGCGCCGCCGCGCAGGAAAGCGGCCTCATGCCGTCCTCGCTTCGCGCAGCTCGAGCCGCAACGACTGCCGCGCGCGGGTGAGACGCGATTTGACGGTGCCGATCGCGACGCCGAGGGAGAAGGCGATCTCGTCGTAGCTCAGGCCGTCGATTTCGCGCAGCACGATGGCGGTGCGCTGATCGAACGGCAGCTGATCGAGTGCGTGCTGTAGCCGTGCGGCCAGCTCTTTCTGGGCGAGGACACGGTCCGGCGTCGTGTCGCCGTTCGAGCGGAACTCGCCGTGCAGCGCGATGTGCTGATCGAGCGACACCTGATCCGCCCGGTGGCGACGGCGCCAGAAGCGGTGCCGGTTGCGCGCCTGGTTGACGGCGATGCGGTAGATCCAGGTGCGGAGGCTCGACTGACCTCGGAATCGATGAATGGTGCGGAAAACGCGAAGGAAGACTTCCTGCGACAGGTCCAGCGCTTCGTCGTGATCGCCGAGCAGGTTCATGGCCAGCTGGACGACCATCCGCTGGTGGTCGGCCACGAGCTCCGAACAGGCCGATTCCTCACCGGCCGCACAGCGCTGGATGAGCGCCGCCTCGCGGCCGCCGACGTCGCTCCAACTGGCAACGCGCGCCTGTTTCACGGACATCTCCACTATACCAAGTTAGACCCCGGTCGTGGCCCAGGGTTCCGCCGGGGCTGCTAGGATAGACGCCGGGCCGCAGGCCCCCTATGAAGCGCTCCCTTGCCGTCGTCGCGGTGCTGGCCCTGAGCGGGGTGGGCGCCGTCAGCGCCTACCAGGCGGTGGCCCGGCAGCGCGACTACCGGAAGGCGCTGGGCCGCGGCGATGCCGCGCTCCGCGAGGACCAGACTTTTGCGGCCATCGAGGCGTACAGCGGGGCCATTGCCCTGCGCGGCGACTCGATGCTCGCTTACCTGCGACGGGGCGAAACGTATCAACGCCGGGGCGACCGCGGCGACCTCGACGCCGCCGCCCGCGATTTTCGTAAGGCGGCGTCGCTCGATCCCAGCGCCACCCACCCGCTGGAAGCGCTGGGCGACGTGCTCTATCAGGTTCAGCGGTATGGCAATGCGGCCGACGCTTTCGCCCAGTGCCTGCGGCTGGACGATCGCTCGGCGCGCGTGAGCTACAAGCTCGCGCTGTCCCGCTACCGCGACGGCGATGTGGACGGCGCGCTCACCGCCGTGAACCAGAGCGTGCGGTTGGACGATCGCATGCCCGACGCCTTCTACCTCCTGGGGATCTGCCTGCGGGAAAAGCGCCGGATGTCCGACGCGCTGCCGGCGCTCGAAAAGGCGGTCGCGCTTTCTCCAGGCTTGATCGCGGCACGCGAGGAGCTGGCCGACGTGTTCGCGGCGCTCGGCCGGCGCGGAGACGAGCTGGAGCAGCTGCAGCTGCTGGCGGGGCTCGATCGGGATCACGTCGAACGTCAGGTGGCCGTCGGCCTGGCGCACGCGCGCGCCGGGCACTGGGATCTCGCCGTGCTCACGCTCGGCAATGCGCTCGAGCGCAATCCGGACGAACCGCAGATCTATCGGGCTCTGGGACAGGTCTGGCTGGAGCGTCCGCGCGACGACCGCACCTTCTTGAGCAAGGCGCGGCAGGCGCTCGAGCGGGCCGCCGCGAGCACGAACGCGGGCAGCGACGTGCTGACCTTGTACGGGCGCGCGCTGTTGCAGGACGACGAGAACGAGGCGGCCGAGCATACCCTGAAGCAGGCGACGAGCCGCTATCCGATCCAGCCGGCCGCGTTCCTGCTGTATGCGTCCGCCGCGGAAAGGCAGAACCATCTGGATGCCGCTCGCAACGCCCTGATTCTCTATGGCAGCGTCGTTCCTGAGGATCGCGACTTCGCGGCGCGCGCGTCACGGATCGCGGCACTGTCGCTGCGGCTCAACGACCCCGACACCGCGGTGGAATGGCTGGATCAGGCCGCGTCCGCGAGCCCGAACGATACGAAGCTGATCGCACTCCTGGCAGAAGCCCAGCTGAAAGCAGGCGACAGCGAAGCGGCATCCGCGTCGATCGAACGTGGCCTGGCAAAGGATCCGGGGAACGCCGCGCTTCGGAGCCTGAAGCTCCGGGCCGACGCCATCAGATCGAGACGCTGAGCGCGTCGAGACGCTGAGCGCGCCGCCGCTACGGCCGCGTGGTCCGCGAATCCGCGGGACGGTCGTCCAACGCCAGGCACACCATGTTGAGCCGGTAGTACAGATCGTCGAGAAACGCCTTCTGCGAGACGCGCGAAAACAGCTGACGCTCGGAAGTGGAGATGATCTGTACGTTCGCACCGGCCCCCGTCATCCAAGCGAGCAAGTGACGTTGCTGCTCCGGGCTCAGCGCATCGACGCCCCAGATAATCAGCGTGCCGCTGGTAACCCGTGGCGGATCGGTGGCGACCGCAGGACGCCACTGCGAGATCGGTCCTCTCAGCTGTGGACGGAGCCGCGCCAGCGCCGGGCTGACGCTGGCGTGTTCTCCCACGAGGAGCACGTGCGGGTGCCACTGGCGGAACAACGGCCGCTCGTCGACAAGACGAGCTGACGAAACTGGGAATCTGTCGGGTGGGCCGATCGATTGAAGCATGTCCGTGTGGCCTGTCAGTCCATAAACGGCGGACGCTACCTGCGAGCAACGTGGATGCCATCGCGCATCAGCCGATCGCGGGACGAACGTCAACTGGGCCGACCGTCTCATCCGCATACAGCAGTTGTAATGCTTTGATTCGATGAGCCGGCTCGTTGCACGCCACTCGATTTAATTCCTGCCCAAATTCTGCTGCTCGCACTGGCACCAAACCTGCTCAGGTTTGGCGCCACGGTAGTCCCCTCAGTGAGTGGTTCGAGCCTTCTGCGCACGCTGCCGCATACGGTTTTTGTACTTGCGAGCGCTCTCACTCTAGCCATCCCACAGGCCGCCGTGGCCCAAACCGGCGCGAACGTCCTGGTCGTCATCAACCACGCGAGTTCCGCCAGCGACACGATTGGCCATCAGTACGCGGAGCGGCGTGGCATCCCCGAACACAATCTGTGTATCCTGCAGCTCCCGCTCGACGAGTCGGTCACTCGCGAGCTCTACGACACGCAGATCGAGCAACCCATCTGGTCCTGCATCGCGAACCGGCAGTCACAGGATCGAATCCTGTACATCGTGCTGACCAAAGATGTACCGATTCGAATCGTCGGTACCAGCGGGCGATCGGGCACCAACGCGAGCGTGGATTCGGAGCTGACCCTGCTCTACCGCCGCCGGACCGGCGAGTCGGTTCCAGTGGTCGGCTTCGTTCCCAATCCCTATTTCGCCGGTGCGACGCCTTCGACGACTGCTGAACCGTTTACACATCGCGCGCACGACATCTACCTCGTCACACGGCTCGACGGTTACACACTTCAGGATGCACTCGCGCTCATCGACCGCGCCGCCGCGCCCACGGCGGACGGCGTTTTTGTCCTCGACCCGCGAGCGGCACAGGCGGACCTGATTCCCAACCGGTGGCTCGCTGCAGCCACCGAACGCCTGACGGCGCAGGGACTCGGCAACCGAATCGCGCCAGCCGAGCCGGCGGCCGGAAGCGGCGGCGCGTTCGGCCTGGTGGGCTATTACTCCTGGGGGTCGAACGCGGAAGACAATCGCCGCCGGACCGCCGATGTCACGTTCTATCCTGGAGCGCTCGCCGGCATGTTCGTCAGCACGGACGGTCGGACGTTCAAGGAGCCGCCGGCGTCGTGGCAACCCGGTGACAGCGCGCCTGGCGCGCGGTTCGCCGGCACCTCCGATTCGCTCGCCGCCGACTTGATTCGCGCGGGCGTGACTGGCGTCTCCGCGCATGTCGACGAGCCATATCTCGATGCGTCGATTCGACCCGACATTCTGTTTCCAGCCTATGCCAGCGGCCGCAACCTGGCGGAGTCGTTCTACGCGGCGATGCCTTATCTGAGTTGGCAGACGCTCATCGTCGGCGACCCGCTGTGCGCGCCGTTTCCGCACCAGCCGCTCGTCGCCGATGCCACCGACCCGCCGATCGACGCCGCGACCGAGTTGCCGGCCGAGTTCAGCCGGCGGAAGCTTGCGAACATCTACCCGGCGATTTCGCGGTCTGCGGTCGCCGCGTTCATGAAGTTCCAATCGCGCGCCCTTCGCGGCGACACAGCGGGCGCGCGCGACGCACTCGTCGCAGCGATCGCCGCGGAGCCGCGGTTCATCCCGGCGCGGATCGAACTGGCGTTGATTGACGACCGCGCCGGCAACTACGAGTCGGCCATCGAGCAGTACCGCGCCATCCTGACCTACAGCCCCAACGATCCGCTCGCCCTCAACAACCTCGCGTACGCGCTCGCGGTCTATCGAAACAATCCCGAAGAGGCACTGCCGATCGCTCAGCGCGCAACCGTCGTCGCCCGCGAAGATCCGACGCTCCTCGGCGGCGCGAGCATCGCGAACTACTATTCGCTGGGCACGTACCGGCGCGAGCCGCTGGTGCCGTACTCGCTCGATACGCTCGCATGGGTGCAGCATCTGCTGGGTCGCCACATGGAAGCGGCGAGCACAATTCGAGCAGCGCTGGCCGCGGATGGCGGCGCACCCGATCTCCGGTGGCATGCGGCGATCATCTACGCCGCCGTCGACGATATGCATCAAGCGTCGGCCGAACTGAGCGCAGCGGTCACCGCCGATCCCACACTCGTGAATCGCGCGGAGATTCAGAAACTGCGAGAGCAAATCGCCACCAGAAAATTCTGATCTCCGATAGAACCAAACATTCCGATCTCCAGTAGAATTGGAGAGGGTTTCCGCCGAAATGGCCGCACGTCTGCAGCGACAGCATCCGTTAGACCGACCAGAACCAGCTCACCCGTTTCTACGTCCGCATCGACAAACAGCTCAACCGGCGGCGCCGCCGGCAATCGCGCCGAAGGAACGCTTTCGGCCCCGATGGACGGAGCGTGTCTGGGCACGGCTCGTCTGTATCGCTCTCAAACCGTTCAGCCGGCTCCGCAAGTGCCGGTGCTGCTGGCGTGGCCGCCTCCGAGCCGCCGTTGGCCACCAGCCGGATCATCTGGTTGTGCTCCACGTCTGCCCGGTGTGCGACGCAGCTCGGCCGGCCGCCTCCTGGCTGCAGCCGGCATCACGCCGGAAGCACCTCCTCGTCTAGCCTCCCGCATCGTTCTACGAAGAGCCTGATCCCACATTCGACTCGTCGGCTGCGATGCCAAGACGTGTCATCAGTTTCGTGAGTCCCTGCCGCGACACGCCCAATTCCTCCGCGGCGCGACTCCGATGCCCGCCAGTCCGCACGAGAGCGGCCCGGACGAACTGCTCGTCGAAGACGCGTCGTGCCGCATCGAGGCGCCACGACCCGTCGTCCCGGCGTCCACCGAAAGCGGGCGGCAGCGCCGTCGGCGGCACGACGCCGCGCTTCGGACTGCGCACGGCCAGTGCGGCCAGCACGTTCTGCAGCTCGCGGACGTTCCCCGGCCAGTCGTAGCGCGCCAGCGCTGCAAGCGTCGCCGCGCTGAGCGCAGCGCGGCTGCCGACGCGCTCGGTCGCGTCGCGCCAGATGGATTCGGCCAGCAGCGCGATGTCTTCGCGCCGTTCGCGTAGCGGCGGCAGCGTGATGCGGATGACATCCAGCCGGTACAACAGATCGAGCCGGAAGCGTCCGGCTTCGACTTCCGCGTGCAGCTGACGGTTCGTTGCCGCAACGATACGGACGTCGATGCGGCGGGAGGCGTTCTCGCCGATGCGCCGCAGTTCGCCTTCCTGAATCACCCGGAGCACTTTCGCTTGCGCGCGCAGCGAGAGCTCGCCGATTTCATCCAGGAACAACGTGCCGCCGTGCGCCTCCTCGAATACTCCAGCACGCTCCGACAAGGCGCCGGTGAACGAGCCGCGCGCGTGGCCGAACAGCTCGGCCTCCACCAGGTCGTCGGGGAGCGCCGCACAGTTCAGCGTCGAAAACGCGCGGTCGCGGCGTGCGCCCAGGCGATGAACGGCCCGTGCGACCAGCTCCTTGCCACTGCCGCTCTCGCCGTCTATCAGTACGGCAAACGGCGCCGCCGCCGCGCGCTCGATGGCGTGCCGCAGCTCCACCATCGCCGGCGTGACGCCGATCAGTCCGCCCAGCGCCGCGGCCGCCGGCTGATTTCGACGCACGAGCGCCGCGGAGACCAGCGGCGCCGCCGCCGTCGCCGCCATCGTCAACACGCTGGCCGCGCGTGAAAGGTCGTACGTGGATCCGACGGTCCATCGCGCGCACAGCGCAGCGATCGGCACGCCGCCGTACTGCACCGGTGCGGCGGCCTCCGTTCGATCGCCGCAGCGGTGTGGAGCGATGGTGATTCCGGCCGCAATCGCCCGCTCCGAGATGTCGCCGTCCAGCCGTCCACCATCGCCGACGAGGACGTCGCAGCAGCCGTTCCGGCTGGTCACCACTCCAACCGCTGCCGCGTGCAATTGCGTCCGGATGCGGCCGCACAGGTCCTTCAACACGGCTGGCTCGTCTTCTGCGGTCTGACACGCACGGAGAATCGCGACGACGTCGCCGACCTCGCAGGCCGCCGGCAGTGCTGATCCTGCCGCCGGCGCAGCACTCGATGGCGGCAGATACAAGGCGAGCGCCTTCAAACCTGTCGACGCGATCTGGCGGCGCAGGTACTCGCCGCAGTCGGCGCCAGCGATCGTCGCCGCCAGGTGATCCCATTGCGTACGGAGGAGAGGTGGCACCATCGCTCTCATACGTGTCAGCCGCTGAAGCTGCGCCTGGGCGCATGCGGCTCGACCTCGCCGCCGGTCGGCCTCGGCGAGCAGAAGCCGCGCTTTCAGTCCGCGCAGCGGATCGTGCGCCGCCCGCGCGGCCGCCGTCGATTCGGCAACGTCGCGATCGACGGCGTCCAGGTCGCCGACCGCCAGATGAACGAACGCCGCTGTACTCGCGATAGCGGCCACAGTGCCGGGATCGCCGCATCCCTGGTATCGCTGCTTCGCATCCGCGATCGTCGACATCGCCGACCGCAGGTCCGCCCGCCCCACGGCGAGACGCGACACCAACCTCGCGTGGCGCGACGCGAGCGTCGCGGCCACGCCGTCCGGCGGCGCGCCGAGCACCGCCTCGGCGTCGGCATATTGACCGCGCCAGAAGAGACAGCGCGCCAGCGAGAGGGACGCACCTGCTGATTGGGCACAATCGCCCGCGGCTTGCGCAGCAGCCAGCGCCGCGCCAAGGACACGTTCCGCTTCATCGAGCCGGGCCAGGCTCACCCAGGCGTCGCCGGCCAGCGTGGCGATGTGGATCAACAGGCGATCGCATCCGGCACGCACGGCATAGCCCTGCGCCTCGTCGAGCACCGATTGCGCGTCACGCGCTCGACCACGGTGAAGGAGGGCGCCGGCCAGCGACAGCGCGCCATCGGCGGCGTCAGCCCAACTCGCCCGGCGAGCCAGCCCGCCGATAGCCTGTCGAAGGTGTCGAATGCCCGGCGCGTGGCGGCCTGCGGCCAGTTGGGCACGCGCCGCTTCGACACGCCGGCGAAGGGTCGCGAGTTCCCCGGGGGCGGGCCACGCCGTTGCGACAGCGGCGGAATCTGTCGCATCCAGGTCGCCGCTGGCGGCGCCGTGCCACCCGTACACGGATGCCCGCTCCGCGGCCCGCGACGGGCCCGTCGCCGGATGCTGCGCGGCATCACGATCGATGATCGGACCGGGCCATAGCGCTTGCACGAACCGTCCCGGCAGTCCTCGTGAGTGACGCGCCGCGTGCCGTACCGCCCTGACCGCCTGGACGTCCATCCGCTCGACATCGGGTCGAAGAGCCGCCATCAGCGCGTCGGCATCGATTCGCTCGACGGCAACGGTGTCGACGCCTCTCACCTCGTCGTTCCCGGCGATGAGCAGGACGTGCGGCTGTGGCGTCGCCGTCATTGCCCGAAGAAATGGGGAAAAGCCGTTCGCCGTGCCGCGATGGATGATGAACAGGCTGCGGCCGCGGCACACCTCCGCGTATCGGGAGCCGACGAGCGGCGAGGCGATCGGCACGAAGCCCTGCTGGCGGGCTGTCCGCGCCAGTTCGCCCACGATTGTCGTCCTCCCTGAGCCCCCGGGTCCGGCCAGGACGGTCACGTGAGGCCGATCGCCACATGGCGCTCGAAACATCTCCGCGAGAGCGGCAACGATCGGACGCGCGATGAAGGCGATGCCGCAGCTGTCCAGGGACACGGCCTCGCGCGACGGCTCGACTGGCGATCGGTATCCAGTTCCCGCATCGGGTAGCACGACCGCACCAGGCTGCGCGGCGTAGACGGCCGTCTGCTCGTCGACTGGGGTCAACGCATTCGATCTGAAAAAGCGATCGGCACGTTCGCGCACGGCGCGGGCGACCTCTGGCGATCCTTGCCAGATTTCAGTGCAACGCCAGGCTTCAAATCGCGACGTTTCGCCGACGATGCCAAAATCCACCAGCGGAGCGATCGCTCGATGGTGCAAACGGTGCAACCAGTCGCACCGCACTGACCATCGAGTCTGCTCGGAGGCGCCGCCCGCGGTCCCGATCGTGAGGATGACGCGAGCGCCGGTCGCGAGATCGATCGCGCGGCGCTCCCTTTGTTCGACTCCGTCCTCGAGCACGAATCGATCGGCGACGAGCTGCATTGCTGCCTCCATCGGTCGGTGGTCGCGACGACGGTGCAAGAATGCCGCCCGTGTTTTTTGGATAGAATGAGGCGCTGATGCTGCGCTTTCTCACCGCCGGCGAATCGCACGGCCAGGCGCTCGTTGCGATTCTCGAAGGGATGCCGGCGGGCCTCTCGATCGACTTCGAGGCGATCACGGCGCAGCTGCGTCGCCGGCAAACCGGTTACGGGCGCGGCCGCCGCATGGCGATCGAATCCGACCGCGCCCAGGCGCTCAGCGGCATCCGTCACGGCGTGTCCACCGGCGCGCCGATCGCCCTGCAGATCCCGAACAAGGATTGGGAGAACTGGCAGCGCACGATGCACGTGGAAGCGACAATGCCAGAAAGCGCGACTGGGGTCGATCGACCGGACGTCACGCGCCCGCGGCCCGGCCACGCCGACCTTGCCGGCTTCGTGAAATACGGTCACGACGACATGCGCAACATCCTCGAACGCGCCAGCGCCCGCGAAACAGCGGCGCGGGTGGCCGTCGGGGCGATCGCCCGACAGCTGCTGCAGGTCGTCGGGGTCGAGATCGTCAGCCACGTGACGGGCATCGGATCGGCCGTCGTCACGGATCCGCTCGCGATTGGGTTCGACCAGGCTCGGGCGATCTCCGGCGAGTCGCCGCTGCACTGCGTGGACGCCGGAATCGAGCAGCAGATGATCGCGGAGATCGATCGCGCGCGGGATGCCGGCGACACGATGGGCGGCAGCTTCGAAGTGATCGCGCACGCGGTCCCGCCCGGGCTCGGCAGCCACGTGCAGTGGGACCGCAAGCTCGATGGCCGTCTGGCCCAGGCCCTGATGTCGATTCCCGCCATCAAGGCGGTCGGCATCGGCCGCGGCCCCGCCGTCGCCACCGTGCCCGGATCAAAGGTTCACGACGAGATCCTTCCCGGTGATGCCAAGGCGCCGGTTCCGCTGCGACGGCCGACCAACAACGCCGGCGGCCTCGAAGGCGGCGTGACCAACGGCGAGGATCTGCGGGTCACCGGCTACATGAAGCCGATTTCCACCTTGATGAAGCCGCTGCGATCGGTCGATCTCGCCACCATGACCGAAAGCCCGGCGGCCATCGAACGCAGCGACGTCTGCGCCGTTCCCGCCGCCGCCGTCGTCGCTGAAGCGATGGTCGCGATCGTCCTCGCCGACGCGGTCGTCGAAAAATTCGGCGGCGATTCAGTCGAGGAGCTGGTGGCGAACTGGCAGGCCTTCAGTCAGCGAACAGCGGCGCGGTTTCAGCGCCTGTAATCTATTTCTTTGCGGCCTTTGCGCTCATCCGTCGGCTAAGCATGATTCGCCCCATCCTGAGATACGGCGACTCGACCCTCCACACCCGTGCCCTGCCCGTGGAGATCATCACACCGGAGATCGATCGTCTCATCGCCGACATGGTCGAGACGATGTACGCGGCGCCGGGCGTGGGGCTCGCCGCGCCACAGGTCGGCGTTGCGCTGCGGATCTTCGTCGTGGACGTGTCGGTCGGACGCGATCCGGCGGGTCTGTTCACTTTCGTCAACCCGGAGTTCGTCGAGCGCGACGGGATGCAGCTCGAGGAAGAAGGCTGCCTGAGCGTCCCGGGATTCAATGCGACGGTGGTCCGCCCTTCTCATGCCGTGCTGAAAGGCCTCGATCGTCATGGCGAGCCACAGCAGGTCGAGGGATCGGGCCTGCTCGCGCGTGCGTTCCAGCACGAGATGGATCACCTGGACGGCACGCTGTTCGTGGATCGGCTGCGCGGGCTGAAGCGCGACATCATCGTCCGGAAGATTCGCAAGCTGACACGCGCGGGCAAATGGTAGCGACCGCCGGGTTGCGGGTCGTTTTCTTCGGTACGCCAGACTTCGCCGTTCCCTCGCTCGACGCCCTTCTCGCCTCGCGCCACCAGGTGGTCGCGGTCGTCACGCAGCCGGATCGGCCGCGCGGACGCGGGCACAAGACGACGATCGGCCCGGTGAAAGCCCGCGCCGAAGCGGCGGGGGTGCCGGTTCTGCAGCCGGAGCGCTTGAAGGATCAGCTGTTTCTGGACGCGCTGACCGCGCTCGGCGCCGACCTCGGCGTCGTCGCGGCCTACGGCAAGATCCTCACCGATGCGGTACTCGCCACCCCGCGGCTGGGGATGGTCAACGTGCACGCGTCGCTGCTGCCCCGGCACCGCGGCGCCGCACCCGTCCATCGCGCGATCATCGCCGGCGACACCGAAACCGGCGTCACGATCATGCGTGTGGTCAAAGCGCTCGACGCCGGCCCGATGCTGGCCAAGGTGTCGCGCGCGATCGGGCCGAACGACACCAGCGACGAGGTCGAACGCGATCTGGCGTCGAAAGGCGCGGCGCTCCTGGTCGTGACGATTGACGCCCTCACGGAAGGTCGCGCGCGGGAAATACCGCAGATCGATGCCGACGCGACCTACGCGCACCGGCTGACGAAAGACGATGGCCTCGTCGACTGGAGTCGTCCGGCCGAAGCGATTCACAATCAGATCCGGGGGCTCCACCCATGGCCGCATGCCTTCACGTTCGCGCGCGGAGCGCGGCTGATCCTTCATCGCGCCACCCCCGGTGACAGCGACGTCGCGGGCGTCGCGCCCGCCACCATCGTGGAAGCGGCTGGCGATCGGATCGTGGTCGGGACGGGCAAGGGATCGTTGAACCTTCTGGTCATCCAGATGGAGGGCAAGCGACCGATGGCGGCCCGCGAGTTTCTGGCCGGCCATCCGCTGACCGCGGGCGAGCGCTTCACCGCGGCCCTATGATCGCGCCGGCGCGCATCGCGGCGTACGAGATCCTCAGGGCGGTCTCGTCCGGCCGCGCCGACTTGCCAACGGCCATCGCCTCTGCGCGCGACAGCCTGCGCGACGATCGCGATCGCGCGCTCGCGGCGGAGATTGCAACCGGGGTCCAGCGCTGGCGCGCCGCGCTCGATCACCTGATCGCCGTGCTGTCGAAGCGCGCCGTCGATCGTCTGGATTCGGAGGTCGTCGACATCCTCCGGCTGAGCGGCTATCAGCTGCTGCATCTCACCCGCGTGCCGGCTTCTGCGGTCGTCGACGATGCCGTGACGCTGACGCGGCGTGCGGGGAAACAGAGCGCCGCGGGTTT
>Ga0193696_1000336_pt1 | contig 17250 bp, 11 predicted proteins | sample L3m1metaG_FD_145074 | JGI IMG/M metagenome (GOLD analysis project Ga0193696, IMG submission 145074) | Soil microbial communities from a riparian zone of the East river system, Colorado, United States - L3m1 | ecosystem: Environmental > Terrestrial > Soil > Riparian zone | place: USA: East River... | reverse complement strand
AGCTCGACGCGCTGCGCGGCCTCGGAGAAGAGAGAGAAATTCGTCCCGGCGCCGTCGTACGTAGCACCGAGAGGATAGGGAGTGCCGGGCCAGATCTTCAATCCGTGCTTGAGCACGGCAAGGAATGAGCCAGTTGGCAGTGGGCCGTTGGCCGTTGGCTGCAGAAGCTGCTGCGCCCCTGCCAACGGCCAACTATCAACTGCCAACTCGTTTGGCATCCCCCTCGCTTTGTCGAATGCCGATGAAACAGAGACCCCAGCCCGATCGCCGCTGCTCGTATGTGATCGCTCTCGAGCGGTCGGGCGGCGCGCCGGGCGATCTCGCACCCCTGGCGAATTACCTCTCCGGCGTCGGCGTCAACGGATGCGAAGTGATCGTCGTCGACGGCTCCCCGCGCGAGCTGTTCGACGAGAACCGGAGCGTGCTGCGCTGGGTATCGCGGCACGTCGCGCCGCGTCCCGCGCATCGTCACGCGCCGGGCATCGATCCGGTCGCGGCCGCGATCGATTTTGCGTCGCAGGAGAAAGTGATCGTCGCCGACGAAGCCGTTCGCTACACGTCGTGCGACATCGATCAGTTGTGCGATCTGCTCGAGCTCCACGAGGTCGTCGTGCCGCAGGACTATCTCGATCCGCTGCCGTGGTGGGGAGGCATCGAGGCGGGACGGATCCTCGTGCATCGCGGCATCGAGCCGATCGGCGACGGCGGCACGTTCGGCTTCCGCCGCTCCGCCGTCCGCGGACTGCGCTCGATCGACGTGCGTGTCGAGGAAACCGAAGAGCCATTGCGCCGGCTCGGCATGCGCGGCGCGGAAGTGTTCTCCGCACACGACGTCTTCATCCGCCGCGAGCCGCCGCAATTGACCGAGTGGCTTCGCGAACGTCCGCGCAGCGCGGATGCGGAACTGACGATGCCGGTCCGCAGCGCGATCTTTTTCGGCCTCCTCCCGATGGCGCTCTTGCTCGCCATCATCGGAGGCATCAGCCTCGCCAGCGGCTACGCCAGCGCCATCGGCCTCGCGTCACTCGTCCTCGCACTGCGAGGCCGCAGCGGCGCCGGCGCGTTCTTCCCCCTGCGCGCGTGTTTGTACGCGCCGGTGTGGGTGCTCGAGCGCTCGATCAGCGTCTATTGGGCGCTGCTGCGCAAGTTGCGGCTGTCGACGCAGGAGCCGGGCGCGGAAGTGCCGGCGGAGGGGTCGAGGCAGAAGGTGGCGAGCGGGGAGTAAATCCGTGCTGAGCGCTAAGTGCTAAGTGCTGGGTCTTCAGCACCCAGCACCGAGCACTCAGCACATGTTTATCGCGCGTCGTACGCGAACAGATGCGACTCCTGGTCCGCCACGTAAATCCGCCCGTTCACGATGATCGGACTCTGCCAGTGGATCAGGCCCAACGAGCTATCGCTCCAGAGGCGCTCCCCCGTCTCGGGATCGAGCGCGACGAGCTCGTGATTGCGCGCGAAATACAACACGCCGCCGAGGATGATCGGCGTCGCGCCGTCGATGGCGTTCACCCAGCGCGGCTCGAGTTTCGGCTGGCCGTCTTCATCGATCACCAGCGCCATTCCTGACGTGCCGCGGTGCGTGGTCACGAAGACCCATGTCTCGCCGTCGGGCGAGAGCCACGTCGCGGGCCGGGAAAGGATCACGCCGCGCTGCGGCAGTGGGAGCGTGAACAATTCACCGCCGACATGGCGCGGGCCGCCACGTCCGCTCAGATCGTGCAGATTTACCAGGCGGACCACGGAGTCTTTTCCGCCCTGCACCGCGAGGCGCGGCAGATGCTTCCCCTTCGCCAGCGGGAGGATCACAGGACTGTTCGATCCGAAATCGAGGTCCTGATTCTGCAGAAACTGATATTCGTCCGGCGTGTAGCTGTCGAGCGGCGTGCCGTCGTCGGTCGTTCCATCGGGACGCAGCGCGAGGATCGAATCGCCCCAATTGAAGCCGCCGCGGTCGGCGTCGTAATCGCCGTTGCTCGTGGTGATGTAAATGCGGTTCGACATCGCGTCGTATGTGACCGGCGCGCGTCCCCAGATTCCCGATTGCACGTGCGCACAATCATTGGACGCATTGCCGTTCTCGACGAAATGCATTGCGCGATCGCTGCATGCCGCATTGAAGACGGTCTGCTCGCCCGTGCCGAGGTTGATGACCGTGAGGTGGCCCTGATAATCGCCTTCGTCACCCGGCTCGGGATATCCGGCGGTCGTGACATAGAGATACGACTGATTGTTCTTCGCCGTGATGATTGTCAAGGCCGACGACACCTTCTCCACCTTTCCCTTGAGCGTGACGAGCTGCGGCCAGCCGTTGCCGGTAATTTCCTCGCCGTCGCGCACGCGATAGCAATGCACGCGGCCGTCGAGGCCGTAGCTGTAGACGACGTCGCGCTCGGGAGCGATGGCGGGCGACGACGTGGTCCAGCGCGGTCCCGCGGGTGGGTCCGTCGACCAGATCGTCTGGCCGTTCGCCGCGTCGATGGCCATCGTCCGGCCGACCATGGTGGTGACGATGAGGAGATCGTGCAGCGAGCCGTTCGCGACGCGCACGTTCGAGAGGTACACGGGCGAGCCGTCGACTGCCTCGGGGAGGTCGGCGGTCCAGACGCGGCGGATCTTTTCGATGTTCGGGAGGATCAGATTCGCCATCTGATCCTGATCGTCCAGTTCCGGATCGGTGTCGAACTGCAGCCACTCGCCGCTGCGCGACGGAATCCTGATCACGCGATTGCGCAGACGGATGAACTGAGCGTCGACCGAAACAGCAGTAGCGAAAAGAAGGAGGATCAGTAGCGCTTTTTTCACGGCGTTTCCTCTTCTACGCAGGGAGAGCGTTGATCGCTTAGGATGTGACGATGCGTCGAGCTCTCTGTGCACTGTTGTTCACGGTTTCGTTTCCGCTGATCGCCTTCGAGCGTCAACCGAACGCCGACTACCGAGTCCGCCGAGAGCGCTTCGCGGCGAAACTCGACGCGCAATCGGTCGCGCTGCTCTTCGCGAACAGTGAAGCGGAGGGGCAGAACGCCCTCGGCGCGTTCCGTCAGAACGACGACTTCTACTATTTGACCGGCTGGAACGAGCCGGGCGCGGCTGTATTGATCGCGCCGGCGAATGACAAGCGCCCGTACACCGAGATCCTCTTTCTTCCCGCGCACAATGCGACGCAGGAGCGCTGGACCGGACCGAAGCTCGGCGCCGAAAACGCCGAGGCGCCGCGGGTGACGGGATTCGATCGCGTCGAAACGCTCGACAAGATGCGCGACCGTCTCGTCGCGCTGCTGCCGGGACAGACGGCGGTGATCTACACCGACCCGGAGCACGACTCGCCGCTCGAGTGGCTGAAGCGGACGAATTCGTTTCCGAATTACACGTCGTATCGCAATGCGACGCAGATCTCCGGCGAATTGCGGGTGACGAAAGACGCGGGGGAGATCACGTTGATCCGCAATGCGACCGACGCCACGGTCGAAGCGCACAAGGCGGCGATGCGCAGCGCGAAGCCGAGGATGACCGAGAACGAGCTGTCGGCAATCATGCAGTACGAGTTTCAGCGCCGCGGATGCGAGACACCCGCGTATGCACCGATCGTCGGCTCGGGATTCAATTCGACCGTACTGCACTACTCGCAAAACAGCGGGACGATGCAAAACGGCGACCTGGTGGTGCTGGACGTCGGCGGCGAGTATTCGCGTTATGCGACCGACGTGACGCGCACGCTGCCGGTCAATGGCCATTTCACGCCGCGGCAGCGCGAGATCTACGACATCGTCCTCGGCGCGCAGCAGGCGGCGATCGACGCGTTCAAATCGGGCGCGTCTTCAATGGGACGCACCGCCGCCAATTCGCTCTACAAGATCGCGTACGACTACATCAACACGCACGGCAAGGACGCGCACGGCGAGGCGCTCGGCCAGTACTTCATCCACGGCCTCAGTCATTACGTCGGCCTCAATGTCCACGATTCCGGCGATCGCGACGCGCCGCTCGGTCCGGGCGTCGTCTTCACCATCGAGCCGGGCATCTACATCCCCGAGGAGAAGCTCGGCGTGCGTATCGAGGACACGTTCCTTGTGGATACGGGCGGCAAACTGATCTGCCTCTCGTGCGACGCGCCGAAGAAGGCGGACGAAGTGGAAGCGCTGATGAAACGGTGAGGGTGCTGCGTGCTGCTCGATGGAAGCCGCGGCTTTCACGCGCTCTCACGCGCGCAACGCTGGATGATCGTCGCGGCGCTCGTCATCGCGTACGGCATCACGCATGAGGGATTGCTGATCCTCGTCGGACTCGCCGCTGGATGGCGTGCATTCGAGAAGGACGTCGAGCGCAAGCACGATTGGATCGCGTTCGCGCAATTCGTCGTGCTGATCGGCCTCGGTGCCGCGCTGTCGGTCGTGCCGGTCCCTACTTCGTGATGACCATCGAATGACCCTGGTGGAGGGACAGGCGCCCCCGCCTGTCCACCGAGCCGACAGGCGAGGGCGCCTGTCGCTCCACGACGGCCAGTGGACATTGAAAATGCCAGGCGCGTTGCGCCGATCGAAGCCATGATCGGCGAAGGCGTCACCGCCCGTGCCGAAGGCGGAGCGATCAACGCAGCGGCTCGTAGCCGCCTAGGCAGACGCGAACGCGGCCAGCGCGTCCTTCTCGTTGTCGTAGACCGAAAACATCGGGAGAAGGTTGGTCAGGCGGAGCGTCTTGGTGACGCGGTCCTGCGGCTTGAGCAGGCGGAGCGACGCGTCGTGACGGTTCGCCACGCGGAGACTCTGCACGAGATCGCCGAGGCCGCTGCTGTCGATGTAATCCATGTCGGAGAGGTTGAGGAGGATCTTCTTGTACCCCTCGGCGAGGAGCTCGTTGACGATCTGTGTCAGCACCTCATCGCTGACCCCGGCCGCGAGGCGTCCTTTGAAGTCGATGATGACTACGTCGTTCTGCTTGCGAACGTCGATGTTCATGGTTGGGCGAATCATACTAAAGACACATGAACCTCATCGTGCTCTTCGATGAAGACTTCGTATCCGGCGATCGCGTCGTCCTGCGCGGGCGGCGCGCGGAGCATGTGCGAGCGGTGCATCGCGCGAAGGTGGGGGAGTCGCTGAACGTCGGTGTGGACGGTGGGAGGATCGGGCGGGGCGAAGTGCTTCGCATCGGCGATGACGAGCTCGAGATGCACGTCGCGCTCGATCGCGATCCGCCGCCGCCGTTGCCGGTCACGCTGATCCTCGCGCTGCCGCGGCCGAAGGTGCTCAATCGTGTGATCGCGAGCGCGACGTCGCTCGGCGTCAAACGGATTTTTCTGATCAATGCGTGGCGCGTGGAGAAGAGCTACTGGTCGACGCCGCGCCTCGCGCCCGACAACCTGCGCCTGCAGGCGATCCTCGGTCTGGAGCAGGCGCGCGACACGTGCTTGCCGTCGATCGAGACGCGGCGTCTCTTTCGGCCGTTCGTCGAGGATGAGCTGCCGGCGATCGCGAACGGCACGCGCGCACTGCTCGCGCATCCGGGAGCGGCGAGCGAATGTCCGCGCGCGCTCGACGACGCGGTGACGCTGGCGATCGGTCCGGAGGGAGGGTTCATCGAGGCCGAGGTCGCGTCTCTACAACGCGTGGGGTTCGAGCCGGTCTCGCTCGGACCGCGCGTCCTGCGCGTGGAGACGGCGGTCGCGGCGTTGCTGGCGCGCCTCTTCTGATGGTACAAACAGACGTTTCGGAGGAAAGGATGCGACTCGTCACGCGTGGGGACTTGGACGGCCTCACGAGCGCGGTCATCATCACGATGAAGGAGCCGATCGATGAGATCGTGCTCGTCCATCCGCAGGACATCACCGACAAGCGGATCGAGATCCGCGGCGATGACGTCCTGGCCAACCTGCCGTATCACCCGAACTGCGGCCTCTGGTTCGATCATCACCTCCTCACCGACAGCAACGAAAAACCGCCCGCCGATGTGAAGGGACGCTACGGGCTCGCCCCCTCGGCCGCGCGCCTCGTCTACGAGTACTACCTCGAGCGCGAGCCGGACGATCCGAAGCTGCTGCGCCTGCAGAAGCTGGTCGAGGAGACCGATCGCCTTGACGCCGCGCAGCTCACTCCCTCCGACGTCGACGAGCCGCGCGATTACATCCTCCTCGGCTACACGATCGACAGCCGGACCGGCCTGGGCGATTTCCACGAGTACTTCAACAAGCTCGTCGCCTGGCTGAAGACGATGCCGATCGACGAGATCCTGAAGCAGCCGGAAGTCGCCGCGCGCGTGGAGCGCATCCGCAACGAACAGGGGCAGTTCAAGCAGATCCTGCAGCGCAACAGCTTCCAGTTGAACAACGTCGTAGTGACCGACCTCCGCGAGATCGATCACCTCCCCGCGGGCAACCGCTTCCTCGTCTATTCGATGTTTCCGGATACGAACGTCTCGCTCCGCGTGCACTGGGGCCCGGCGCACAACAGCGTCGTCGCCGCGGTCGGCCACAGCATCTTCAACCGGACGTGCAAGACGAGCGTCGGCGAGCTGATGTCGCGCTACGGCGGCGGCGGTCACCGCGGCGCCGGGACGTGCATCCTGCCGCTGGACAAGGCGGCGGAAGCGATCGACGAGATCCTGTTCGCGCTGCAGCAGAACGGCTGACACAGCACTCCTATCCGAAATTGCAGACAGCGTAGAATCCGCTACGCGCGTTTCAAATGCGGGACGGAGGGAAATGCTCGAAGCGGCGTTGAACGATTTGCAGCGTTATCTCGACGACGCCATCCCCCCCGCGACCGCCGCGAATGCTCTCGCTGCGCTGATCGCGCAGCCGCCGGCGGTGATGATGCAGCACGTCGGCAACTGGGCGGTGCAGCAGAGCGAGATCCAGTCGACGCCGGTGTCGATGCTTCTCCTCATGGCCCTGAAGAAGGTCTACGTCGCGGGCGAGCTGCGCCTGCTCGATCCCGAGGCGGTGGCTAATTACCTCGACCGCGCCATGACGCTGGCCATCCGCATGTGCCCCGAGGCGGACCGCGATTTTCTGCGCGCCAGCGTGACGTCGATGCGGATGTCGCGTGACACGAACCACTCGCAGACTGACGTCGTGCGCCTGCCGAGCTACAGCGGACGTACCGTCGTCCCCGACGCCGACTCGATGACCGCGAAGCGCTTCTCGCTGATCGTCGACCGCCTGACGAAGGAGATGCAGAGCGGCGAGGGGGAAGGGCAGCCCGATTCGCAGGCGGTGGCGCAGTTGCTGACGATGGCGGCGGCGCGCTCGCAGAACGGGCAGCAGCTCAACGACTACCTCGAGCAGATCCGTCCCCTGACCGGCGGCAAGGAAGGGAACGTCTTCATCATCCTCGGCGGCGCGATGCCGTCGTGGGACATCCCGGGCGTGGTGCCGGGAACCGGCGCGCGTCCGGCGCAGGCCGCGGCGATGGAGAAGATCATCGACCTGGCCGAGGATCCGGTCGTGGCGATGCGGCGCTTCCGCGAGCTCGTCGTCGCCGCGATCCAGAAATTCAACGACGGCTCGCTCGCCGCCGCGATCTGGATGCTCGACGTGGCGAACGAGAGCATCACCGAAAAGAAGCTCGACGTCGCCGCGGTGGAGCGCGTGCGCAGCGAGGCGGCGGACAGCATCAACTCCGTGCAGCTCCGGAAGTACGTGGAGAACAAGGGACGCCACGCGGCGCTGAAGATCGCGCTGGAGTTCTTCCCTTCGCTGCACATCGATCGCCTCTTCCAGCAGCTCCGCGGCGAGCCGCGCGCGGAACGGCGGCGCACGGTCCTCGGATTGATCGAGGCGCATGCGCTGGCGGGACGCGAGTACGCGCTCGATCAGCTCGACGTGGAGCTGGCGCGCGCCGACGTCGACACGTACTACCTGCGCAATCTCATCTACCTGCTGCATCGCATCCTGCGCGAGTCGGATGAGACGCTCGAGCGCGAGCTGCAGGCGCTGACGCATGCGTCGGCGCGCGGGCAGAACATCTACGTGATCAAGGAAGCGGTGACGGCGATCGGCCAGATCCGCACCGAGGCGGCGGCGAAACTGCTGACCATGCGGCTGGCTGAGTTCGAGGCCGTGCTGCTGCGCGGCGACACGTCGCAATATCCCGCGGGCGAAGTTCAGAAACTGCTCGACCGCATCACCGCGTCGCTGGCACGCATCGGCACAGGCGCGGCGCTGCTGACCATCGCGCGGCACGGCATGAAGGCAAATGCGCTCTTCGGCGACACGCGCGCCCGGCTCGCCGCGCTGGCGCAGCACGACCTGTCGTTCGACGAAGAGACGGTGAACGTGCTGCTCAAAGCGCTGCGCGATGAGATTCCGGGGAAGCTGTTCGGACGACTGCTGCCGAAGATGCAGGCCTCGACGGTGCGGCTGATCGAGGCGCTGTCGGGGACGCGCAGCGATGCGGCGGAGGAGCTGTTCACGGACATCGCGCAACGCTTCCCCGACTCGGATGTCGGCCGCGCGGCGGCCCAGGTGCTGGAGAAGTGGGCGCCGCCGAAGCCGGTGGCGCGCTCGGCGGAGCCGGTGGCGACGCTCACGGGCGAGCTCGAATTCTTCGGATTGCCGTCGGTGATGCAGTCGCTCGGCGAGATGCGCGCGAGCGGGATGCTGACGCTGCGCACGAAGCAGGGTGTGGCGTCGGCGAAGCTGGTCTTCGTCGACGGGAAGTTCATCAACGCGCAGTCGAATCACATCCGCGGAACGGACGCCCTCTATCAGACGCTGGAGCGCCCGATCGCCGGCACGTTCGCGTTCGTGCCGTATCCGCCGGAGAAGATGAAGAGCGACAACGCGCCGATCGAGATCATGGGGCTGCTACTTGAGGGGGTGCGCAGACATGACGAGCTGCAGACGATGCTCGCCCTCGTGCCCGACGGGATGACGCTGGCGAAGACGAGCGTGAAGCCGACGCCGCACGAGGACGAGAAGGACCCGGTGCTCGTGCGCGAGGTGTGGATGGCGGCGTCAAAAGGGACGACCGTGGCGGAGTGCGAGAAGCAGGTGGCGACGGACTCGTATCGAATCCGCCGCCTGTTGTCGCATTGGCTGGAGATGGGCGCGTTAGTGGCGGCGACCTAATTCGTGCTGCACGCCTTCGCCGGCGGCGTCGCCGGCATGCCGTGCTCGTGCATCCAGTAGAAGAAGTAATCGTTCGCGAACGTGCTCTCCGCCGGATAAGCCGCTGACCACATGCGGGAGCAGACGTCGGTGCTGTAGGCGCATTTTTTCTCGCCGACGAGAATCACGGCCAGGCTGTTTTTGACCGGACAGGTACAGGTGGCGAGCTTTCCCTTCTTGTCGTGCGCGTCTTTCGTGCAGGACGCGCCGTAGCACCAGGCCCAGTCGATCGCGTTGGGGCAGGAGAGAGTGCGGCTGCCCCCGTTGAATTTGTTCGAGTACGTGGAGGTGAGGCTCTTCGCGCGCTCTTCGCACGTGTTCGGTCCCATCGACCAGCCGTCCTCGATGATGCAGGAGCAGCGCACGGTGTCGTTCGTTTGCGTCTTTTCACACGGCGCCTTGATGCAGAGCGCGTATCGGCCGTTGCACATAGTGGTGGCGCCCTGGAAATCCGCCGGGCGTTTGGGCTCCTCGGCGGCGAAAAGCGGAAGCGCGGCAAGAAGGAGTACCGGCATGATGTTCTTCATGCCGGAAATTGTAACGCTCAGTCGAGCCTGCTTTTCCAGCCGGTCGATACGAACAGCGTCGACAGGTTCCGCACGACCCCGTACGCGTACGCCCGGTCGTCGGGCGTGATCACGACGTCGGTCACGCGATCGACTCCCGCCGCGTCGGCCGGCATCAGCTCACGCACGAGACGCATCTCGCCCGTCTCGGCGTTGACGCGATAGAGCTTCGCCGGGAGATCGGCCTCGTGGTAGACGAAGATCTCGCGGCCGTCCGAGGTCCACGAGATCGGACGGAACTGGCCTTCGAGCGGGAGCTTCCTCGCCGGACCGTTCCCGTCCGACGGCATGATCACGACCGAGCCGTCGTCGCTGCGCACGACGAGCCATTTCCCATCCGGCGACGCGGGGCGTGACGCCTGCGCGAGCCGGACCTCGGGCCCACCGATCGGCACCGGCGGACCGCCCGCTGCGCTCTGTCGATAGATGCGCATCGCGGACTTCGCCGTCCGTCCCGTGAAGACGATCGTCTTGCCGTCCGGCAGCCACGAGGCGAATTCGTAGTCTTCGATGTCGCCGCGATCGACGAGTCGCGTCTCACCCGCGCCGAGCGGCACGATGGCCAGGCGCACCGGTGTGCCGGGGAGGATCACTAGCGCCGAGGTGCCGTCGGGCGAGAGCGAAACGCCGTAGCCGTCGCTGATACGGATCGCGGCGTCGCCATTCATCGGACGGATGTACGCGGAGTAATGCGGGCCGCCCGCTTCACCGAATTCGCTGAGCAAGAGCAACTGGCCGTCGGGCGAGATGTCGGAGCCGCCGGAGCCGTCGAACCAGGAGAGGTCGCGCTCGCGATCCGCGCCGGGCGCGCGCGCCATGATCCCTTCGCGATAGTCGTCGCGCGTGATGAGCAGCGCGCCGTTGGGCGAGATGTCGTGCAGCTTGACGAAACCGTCGAAGCGTCCGAGGAGTTGGATTTTCCCCGACGTGGTCGCGGTGCGGAGCTCCGTCGAGCCGTTTTCGTTCGACGCGAAGACGATGCGCCTGCCGTTCGGCGTCCAGGCGAGTCCTTTCGCATTGGTCCACGCGCCGAGCTTCGTCGTCTTGTTCTGCGCATCGAGCACGACGAGTCCGAACGCCTTGCCGAGGCGCGCCTCGCGCAGGCGGAACGCGAGCATCGAGCCGTCGGGGGAGACGCGGAGATCGCGGATGCGCGTCGGACTCTTGTAGCGGACCGACCCGAGCGGATACTCGATCTGATACTGGCCGTTGTTCATGCGGCGGACGACCGCGAGCTTCGAGCCGTCGGGCGACCAGTCGGCGGCGACGACGTCGGTGGCGATCTCGCGCGGCGCGCCGCCGGAGATCGAGACGACGGCGAGGATTCCGGAGATCTCGTTCGCCCGCACGATGAGCGCGAGGTTGCCGGTGCTGCTGACCGCGAGGAGCTCGCGGCTGGCGATGCCGAGGTTGCGCGCCTCGATCGAATCGACGCGCGCGGAGTAAAGCTCGTGCTGCCCTCCCTCCCACGCCGCGGAGTAGGCGATGTTGCCGTCGGGCGTGAAGCGCGCGCCCGACACATCGCCGCGCCGGAACGTGAGCTGCCGGTAGGCGGGCGGCTCGCTGGGCTCGAAGCGCGTCCAGACGAAGACGCCGATCGCGGCGATGGCGATCGCGCCGAGCGTGAACATCGCGGCACGGCGCATCCGCCGCGCGCCGGTGCGCCAGAGCGAGACGAACGGCAGCGTGATGCTGTCGGTCGAGCTGCCGAGGGCCTCGAGCGCGATGCCCAGGTCATTCGAGGTCTGGAACCGATCCTCGGGGCGTTTCTCCAGGCATCGATTGATGACGATGTCGAGGCCGGGTGTGATCGGGATGCCCATCTCCTGAAGATCGGGCGGATCGTCGTTCAGCACGGCGCTGAGCGTCGCCACCGGCGTCGAGCCCTTGAACGCGCGCTGGCCGGTGAGCATCTCGTAGAGGATGCCGCCGAAGGCGAAGATGTCGGCGCGGCGGTCGACCTCTTCGCCGCGCAACTGCTCGGGCGCGATGTAGCCGACGGTGCCGATGACCGTGCCGGGCAGCGATCCGCCGACGAGCGTCGGCGAGTCGTCGCCTTCCTCGAGCATCTCCGCGACCGGCGCCATCTTCGCCAGGCCGAAGTCGAGGATCTTCAGTCCGCCGCCGCGGGTGAGGAAGATGTTCTCCGGCTTGAGATCGCGATGGATGATGCCGCGGTCGTGCGCTACCTTCATGCCGCGCGCGATCTGAATCGCGAACTGCACGGCGCGCCGCTGCGCGAACGGTCCCGATTGCCGCAGCCGCTCGCGCAGCGTCTCGCCCTCGAGGAGCTCGAGGACGATGTAGAACGAGTCGCCGTGCGTGCCGAAGTCGAAGACGGTGACGAGGTTCGGATGGTTGAGCAGGCCAAGGGCGCGCGCCTCCTGATGAAAGCGCGCCACGATGTCGGGACGGCCGGCGGAGGCGGTGGGGAGGACTTTGATGGCCACGTCGCGCGCGAGCTGGACGTCACGGGCGCGATAGACCTGTCCCATCCCGCCCGCCCCGATGAACGAGACGATCTCGTAACGGCCGACCTTTTCGCCTGGCTCGAGATTCATGGTGAGAAAGGACGGAGGGATTGTACGTTGCACACCCCTCGTCCTTCTCCCCGCCGCGCGGGGAGAAGGTGCGCGGAGCGCGGATGAGGGTTTTTTCTTCGCCAGAGAACGACCCCCTCATCCGCCTGCGGCACCTTCTCCCCCGCGCGCGGGGGAGAAGGAGGTTGGAATCGCAGTTGCTCCGCTCTCTCGCGGGAGGAACCCCTCATGCACGCCAGAGTCAAACTCCTCGGGCATTCGGTGCATGAGACCGGCTGGATGGGCTACGAACTGGTGGACCGCCTCGGCGTCGGCGTGGATGACGGCGCGCATGCGAACGCGCCGTCATCGCTGAGCGGGCGGAGGGCGGACGAAGCGCCCGCCCTCCATCGAAGCCGTTAACTTCTGCGCATCACGATGATGCCGGCGAAGCCGAGGAGCAGCGCCAGCATCATCAGGCCGTACTCGCTCGCCGTCGGGATGTTCGCCACGTTGGCGGCGATCCCGATGACGGAGACGTTGTTGGCGACCACGCCGTCGGCCTCGTTGATCGTGACCGTGGCGGTGTTGTTGAGCATGCCCGACGCGGTGACCTGACCCTGCAGCGTGATCGTCGCGCCGGCGCCGTTGGCCAGCATGCCGAGCGTGCAGATGACGGTCGTCGTGCCGCTGCAGCTTCCCTGTGTCGTCGACGCCTGGATCAGCGCGAAGTTCGCCGGCAGCGGATCGGTGACCGTGACGCCGGTCGCCGTGCCGGGACCGTGGTTGGTGATGACCAGCGTGTAGCTGAACACCTGGCCGACCGTCACGCTCGTCACGTTCGCGCTCTTCACGATGCCGACGTCGACGCCGGCCGGCGCGGTGGAGCCGCCGTTGCCGGTGTTGTCGGTATTGTTCGCCGGGTTCGGATCGGGCTCGGTCGCGGAGACGGTCGTCGCGTTGTCGAACGCGCCGGCGGCGGTGATCGTCGCGGTCACGTTGATCGTGACGTTCGCGCCGCTGGCCAGCGAGGGGATGGTGCAGGGGAGCGCCGCACATCCGCCGCCGCTCACGTTGGTGATGGTGAGGTTCGTCGGCGTGTCGGTGACCTGCACGTTCGTGGCGGTCGAGGGACCGGCGTTGGCAACGAGGAGCGTGTAAGCGATCGACTGGCCGGCGCTGTACGGACCGGCGGTCGTCAACGTCTTGACCACCGAGACATCGGCCGAGACGCCGGTGAGGCCGTTGTTGCCGGTGTTGTCGGTGTTGTTCGCCAGGTTCGGATCGGACTCCGTGGCCAGGGCGGTGGCGCTGTTGTCGAAGGCGCCGGAGGCGGTGATCGTCGCCGTGACGGTGATGTTGACGTTCGCGCCGCTGGCGATCGAGGCGATGGTGCAGGGGAGCGCCGCGCAGCCGCCGCCGCTGACGTTGGTGATGGTGAGGTTGGTCGGCGTGTCGGTGACCTGCACGGTCGTGGCGGTCGAGGGACCGGCGTTGGCGACGACCAGCGAGTACTGGATCGACTGACCGGCGCTGAACGGACCGGCGGTGAGCAGCGTCTTCACCAGCGAGACATCGGCCGACGGGTTGGCGGTGCCGCCGTTGCCGACACTGTCGGTGTTGTTGCCCGGGTTCGGATCGGACTCGGTGCCGGTGGCGGTCGCGCTGTTGTCGAACGCGCCGGCCGCGATGATCGTCGCGGTGACGGTGACGGTCGCGTTCGCGCCGCTGGCGAGCGACGGGATGGTGCAGGGGAGTGCCGCGCAGCCGCCGCCGCTGACGTTGGTGATCGTCAGGTTCGTCGGCGTGTCGGTGACCTGGATGTTCGTGGCGGTCGACGGACCGGCGTTGGCGACCTGCAGCGTGTACTGGATCGACTGGCCTGCCACGAACGGACCGGCGGTGATCAACGTCTTGACCATCGAGACATCGGCCGACGGGTTGGCCGTGCCGCCGTTGCCGGTGCTGTCGGTGTTGTTGCCGGGGCTCGGATCGCCTTCCGTGCCGGTGGCGGTCGCGCTGTTGTCGAACGCGCCGGCGGCGACGATCGTCGCGGTGACGGTGATGTTGACGTTCGCGCCGTTGGCGATCGAGGGGATGGTGCACGGCAGCGCCGCGCAGCCGCCGCCGCTGACGTTGGTGATGGTCAGGTTGGTCGGCGTGTCGGTGACCTGCACGTTCGTCGCGGTCGACGGGCCGCCGTTGGCGACGACGAGCGAGTACTGGATCGACTGGCCTGCCACGAACGGACCGGCCGTGAGCAACGTCTTGACCATCGAGACGTCAGCCAGCGCGCCGGCCACGCCGCCGTTGCCGATGTTGTCGGTGTTGTTGCCCGGATTCGGATCGGGCTCCTCGCCCGTCACCGTGGCCGAGTTGTCGAAGGCGCCCGACGCGATGATCGTGGCGGTGACGGTGATGGTCGTGTTCGCGCCATTCGCGAGCAACGGGATGGTGCACGGTAGCGCCGCGCAGCCGCCGCCGGTCACGTTGGTGATGGTGAGGTTCGTCGGCGTGTCGGTGACCTGCACGTTGTTCGCGGTCGACGGTCCGCCGTTGGCGACGAAGAGCGTGTACTGGATCGACTGGCCGATCGTGAACGGACCGGCGGTGAGCAACGTCTTGACGACCGAGATGTCGGCCGACGCCGCGGCGACGCCGCTATTGCCGGCGCTGTCGGTGTTGTTCGACAGATCGGGATCGGCCTCCGTCGCCGCGACGCTCGCGCTGTTGTCGAACGCGCCCGGCGCGTTGATGGTGGCGGTGACGGTGATGACCACGTTCGCGCCCGAGGCGATGGAAGCGATGGTGCAGGGGAGCGCCACGCAACCGCCGCCGTTGACGTTGATGATCGTTAGATTCGTCGGCGTGTCGGTGACCTGCACGGTGGTCGCGGTCGACGGACCGGCGTTGGCCACGGTCAGCGTGTACTGGATCGACTGGCCGTGCACGAACGGACCGGCGGTAATCAACGTCTTGACTACCGAGACATCGGCGGAGACGCCGACCAGTCCGGCGTTGCCGGTGTTGTCGGTGTTGTTGCCGGTGTTCGGGTCGAACTCGGCGGCCGAAACGGTCGACGCGTTGTTGAACGGACTGGCGTCGATCGTCACGGTGACGGTGATGACCACGTTCGCGCCGCTGGCGATCGAAGGGATGGTGCACGGCAATGCCGCGCAACCGCCGCCGCTGACGTTGGTGATGGTGAGGTTGGTCGGCGTGTCGGTGACCTGCACGTTGTTGGCGGTCGACGGACCGGCGTTGGCCACGACGAGCGAGTACTGGATCGACTGGCCGAGCGTGTACGGGCCGGCGGTGACGAAGGTCTTCACCACCGAGACGTCGGCCGCCGGGAGGGCGTTGCCGCCGTTGCCGAGGAGGTCGTCGTTGTTGCCGCTGTCGGGATCGAACTCGGAACCGTTGGCGCTCGCCGCGTTGTCGAACAAGCCGGCCGCGTTGATGGTCGCGGTGACGGTGATGACGACGTTCGCGCCGCTGGCCAGCGAGGGGATGCTGCAGGGGAGCGCCGCGCAGCCGCCGCCGGTGACGTTGGTGATGGTCAGGTTCGACGGCGTGTCGGTGACGTTGATGTTCGTCGCGGTCGACGGCCCGCCGTTGGCGACGGTCAGCGTGTACTGGATCGCATCGCCGGCGTGGAACGGTCCGGCGGTGATCAACGTCTTGACGATCGAGACGTCGGCCGATGCCGACGCCGTGCCGTTGTTGCCGGTCGAGTCGGTGTTGTTGCCGAGGTTCGGATCGTCTTCATCCGCGACGACGGTGGCGCTGTTGTCGAAGGCACCGACCGCGTTGATGGTGGCGGTGATGGTGATCGACGTGTTCGCGCCGCTGGCGAGCGAGGCGATGGTGCAGGGGAGCGCCGCGCAGCCGCTGCCGGAGACGTTGGTGATCGTCAGGTTCGACGGCGTGTCGGTGACGAGGATGTTGTTCGCGGTCGACGGACCGGCGTTGGCGATGAAGAGCGTGTACTGGATCGAGTCGGCGACGTGGAACGGAACGACGGAGATCAAGGTCTTGACCACCGAGATGTCGGCCAGCGCCGCGGCGCTGCCGCTGTTGCCTGTGTTGTCGGTGTTGTTGCCGAGATTCGGATCGTCTTCATCCGCATCGACCGTCGCGCTGTTGTCGAACGTGCCGGTGGCGGTGATGGTCGCGGTGACGGTGATCGACGCGTTCGCGCCGTTGGCCACCAGGGGGATGGTGCAGGGGAGCGCCGCGCAGCCGCTGCCGATCACGCTGGTGATGGAGAGGTTGGTCGGGGTGTCGGTGACCTGGACGTTCGTCGCGTTCGACGGACCTGCGTTGTGGATGAGGAGCGAGTACTGGATCGAGTCGCCGATGTGGTACGGCCCGGCGGTGAGCAGCGTCTTGACGACCGAGATGTCGGCCAGTGCAGCGGCGCTGCCGCTGTTGCCGACGTTGTCGGTGTTGTTCACGAGGTTCGGATCGTCTTCATCCGCGTCGACCGTCGCGCTGTTGTCGAACGTGCCGGTGGCGGTGATCGTCGCCGTGACGGTGATCGACGTGTTCGCGCCGGAGGCGAGCGAGGCGATGGTGCAGGGAAGTGCCGCGCAGCCGCTGCCGCTGACGTTCGTGATGGAGAGGTTCGTCGGCGTGTCGGTGACCTGGATGTTGTTCGCGGTCGAGGGGCCGGCGTTGGCGATGAAGAGTGTGTACTGGATCGAGTCGCCGATGTGGAACGGTCCGGCGGTGATCAACGTCTTGACCACCGAGATATCGGCCAGTGCCGCGGCGAGGCCGCTGTTGCCAACGTTGTCGGTGTTGTTCCCGAGGTTCGGATCGTCTTCATCCGCGTCGACCGTGGCGCTGTTGTCGAACGTGCCGGTGGCGGTGATCGTCGCCGTGACGGTGATCGACGTGTTCGCGCCGGAGGCGAGCGAGGGGATGGTGCAGGGGAGCGCCACGCAGCCGCTGCCGCTGACGTTGGTGATCGAGAGATTCGTCGGCGTGTCGGTGACCTGGATGTTGTTGGCCGTCGAGGGGCCGGCGTTGGCGATGAAGAGCGTGTACTGGATCGAGT
>Ga0193696_1000334_pt1:10000-12500 | contig 17252 bp, 5 predicted proteins | sample L3m1metaG_FD_145074 | JGI IMG/M metagenome (GOLD analysis project Ga0193696, IMG submission 145074) | Soil microbial communities from a riparian zone of the East river system, Colorado, United States - L3m1 | ecosystem: Environmental > Terrestrial > Soil > Riparian zone | place: USA... | reverse complement strand
AACCAGTTTTTCCACGGATTCATTCTATAATTTGGAAGTTTCTTATGTCTTATTTCGGAATCAAATATTCCTTGTTTTCCAAATAAATCCTTTATTTCATTCTTAAGAAAAAAAGATGGTCCATTATATTGAAGAATAGATCTTACCTTATTGAAGTTAATTGCTTGGGTTTGTGATAATTTAAAAAATACATATTTTTGTGACAAGTAAGATAAATCAAAAAAAATATGTGACTTTCGCTTACTATTTCTAAGATTATCAAATATCTTTTTTATAGTCATAGGCGAAATAAAGTCAATTTTATTTTGTTTTGTTTTCTTAATCCTTTCTTGATCTTGATTTCTTTTATTATTGTCAATGTGTTTCTCAACAATTTTTTTTGTTGATTCCATAAAAAGGTATAGAGTGGTTCTGCGCATATTAATGATACATAGAAAGATATCAATGTATATTTTTTCAATGCAAAATTGAATTAATAATTCAATATTTTTTCTTTTTAATAGTTTCCAAATTTTTGGGGGTGATTCTCCATTATTCTTTTTATTTTTTTTCATTATTTCTATTTGATTTCTGATTGTGTTTCTTCTATCAATTCTATGTTGCATTTCTTCTTTTGCCTGTAAATAATTTGTCCATGTAGCTCGATTTTGACTAAGTGATTCATGAATTATCTTTTTGCTGATTATAGAATCATTTTCTGTTTGAGTTTGACTTGATTCATATATTTCTCTCGGTATAAATAATGGAATTTTTGTTCCTTTTAAAAGTATTTGTTTTACAAATAAAACAGCTTTTGTTTGTTTCTTTGTTATTTTTTTTAAAACTCTTCGAACTCTAAAATTGAATTTTCTGATTTCGACTTTATAGTCTACATCTTTAAAAATAGGTTCAAAAAAGGAAGGTGTTTTTCGGGGAGGCCCAAAAGGATATTCTGTTTCCATTCCCAAAACTGTTAAAAAACAAGAATCAAAATCCTCCTCTTGCTTTCGATCGCTATCAGAGAGTCGTAGTTTAGATCTGTGCCAAGGTTTCAAATGAAAAGGATATAGGATTTTGATCTGAAAACCTTCTCTTAACCAATTTTTGGGAAATTCCGTTTTGGAGAATTGAAGACCATTATAGCTGCACTTTAGATAAATTTCTCTATTCCAATCTTGGAAATCTTCATACCATTCCGGAGATTGCCGTAATAAAATACGGCCAATATTCTTAACTATTATGAATAAGGGTAATTTAATATATCTTCTAAAAATTGATTGACCTAGTAACAGAACACTTCTTGTTTTTTGTGCATATGGAATGTTATCCCAGAATTCCATTGCATCTTCCTGATTATTTTTTTTTATTTGGAACTGTTGATCTAAAATTTCGAATTCTGACTTTTTACCCAACCAATCTCTAATATTACAAAAAAGTTTCATTAGGTTGGATATAGGAAAAGGAAAATCCTCCATTTTTTCCAAAAAAAGGGGGGAATGGGGATTTCCTTGAGAGGGTCCCCAAATAACCATTTTACGCCTTTGAACGCGCATAGATCCTTTTATTACGGCTCGACGAAAATCCGGTTCTTCTAAATAACTTATAAAACCCGAATCTCTATTAAATTTGCTATAAAGATTATAATTCTTGAAATGAGACTTCTTAAAACTTCGTCTGGAACGAGTTAAAAAAGCTATACGTTTAAATCTTCTTGTTCGAAGCTGGTGATCCAGCCCTTGCATTATGCCTTGTTCTTTTCGTCGTTTTTTAAAATGTTGTTCCAACTCATTGATTAATTTGTATGACCATCGAGGGGGTTTTTTACCTATTTTGTTTATTCCAATAGATTCTTTTTCACGTTTAGGGTTCGTTAGAATTGCGTTCAATGAAAACTTTAACCTATTATTTGAATCTATTTTTACTTGTTTTTTTTCTGCTCTTTCGATTTTCTGTTCATATTCTGGAGAATTAGGATAGGGAAGAAGGATATCATGAATTTTATTTAGTTCAGATGTTTCTGTGCAATTTTCTATCGAAGTTTCGTTTATGATTGAAGAATAAAAAAATTTCTTCATTCTTCCACGATACATCCCATTTAAAAAGGGATCATACATTTTAACTAGGCAATTTTTGTTTTTAGGCTCAGTATTACATAATTTTACTAGGAAATTTTTTTTGTTTTTAGTCTCAGCATTATACAATCTAGTTTTTGTTTCAAGTATATTTAGAGAAAGAAAAACTGTCTCTAAAGTCTCAATTCTATTTATAAATTCATTATTTAAGTTGTTATTTTTCTCTTTATTAGTATAAAGCCACTCGTTATATAATTCATCAGCGGATAGTTTTTCTAATGTAGACAACGAAATCCTTCTTGCTATCATTTCCCCAAAAGTTGACAAACTGGGGGGATATGTAAAAGATATTCTTGCTTTTCCATCACTTTGGCATGTATAAAAAAAATATTGTGAGGCTTCTCTTCTTACGGAGCCTTTAAAATTTTTATTTCTCTTTCTTATGTATC
>Ga0193696_1000333_pt1 | contig 17276 bp, 14 predicted proteins | sample L3m1metaG_FD_145074 | JGI IMG/M metagenome (GOLD analysis project Ga0193696, IMG submission 145074) | Soil microbial communities from a riparian zone of the East river system, Colorado, United States - L3m1 | ecosystem: Environmental > Terrestrial > Soil > Riparian zone | place: USA: East River... | reverse complement strand
ACATCCAGCGCTGTCGGCTCGTCTCATCGAGCGGTACCGGCTGAAGAAGACGACGGTGCTGGATGTGGGGTCCGGCGACGGTTTTTTTCTCCGGACAATCTGCTCGATGGGCCGCAATTCCGGCATCGGCATCGAGCCGGGATTCGTCCAGGAGACAAAACCGGACCACAGGGTCAGGACGATTCGCGATCGGTTCTCGGAAAGGCAGGCCTCCAGGACCCGCTTCGGACTGATCTCCTGCCGGCACGTCCTCAGCGAAATCCATCAGCCGAAGGAGTTGCTCGTCTCGATCCGCCGCGGCATCCGCGATCCCGCTTGCATCGTCTATCTCGAGGTTCCGAACGCGGCGCACACCTTCGAGCAGAGGCTTTTCTGGAACCTCGTGTACGAGCATCGGTCCTGGTACCTGCCAGCGGGTCTGATGAATCTCTGTCTGGTGGCCGGCCTGGAGGTCAGGGATATACGAGCCAGCTGGAAACGAGAATACCTCTCGGCAGTCGCGATGCGCACCGAGTCGGGTTCGAGCCGTCGACGACGCAGGTTCGCAACGGCCTCACTCGAGAGTCTTCAATCGTTTCGCACCGAGTGGGCCAGGACCGTGGAGCAGTGGCAGGCCAGGCTGGCGGCGTGGCGCCGGTCCGGCGTACGCGTCGTCGCATGGGGCGCCGGCGCGCGGGCTGTCACCTTCTTCGGCGGCTTCGACTGTCGCGGCCTGATCGACGTGGTGATCGACATCAACCCGAATCGCCGGGGCAAGTACCTGCCGGTATCTGCGCTCCGCGTCGAGGCGCCATCGTTCATTCGGACCTTCAAGCCGGACGTGATCCTGATCACGAATCCCACGTATAGATCCGAGATTCAGGCGCACGTGGCGCGGCTGGGTGTTCGGTGCGCGTTCGATCAGCTATGAGTTCGCGCTACTCCCGCAGTCCGAAGACGCACAGCGAGAGGCCCGAGATCGCCGTCACGTACTGTTTGCCGTCGACTTCGTAGGTGATCGGCCCGCTCACGATCTGCGCGCCAAGGCTCGCTTTCCACAGCAGCGCTCCGGTTCGCGCGTCGATCGCCTGGAAGTAGCCTTCGCGTCCCCCGCTGAACAGCACGTCCGACGCGGTCGTCAGAATGCCGCTGTCGGTGACGTCGGTCATCGGGAACTTCCACTTCTGCTCTCCCGTGGCGGCGTCGACCGCGAGCACCGCGCCGGTGGCCACCGCTTCGGTCCAGTTGTTGATCGGGCCTCGCCGGATGCCGGGCACGGCGGGCGCGCCGGGAACCGGCACGTGGTTTCGATTGGCGCCACCGCCAAAGTTCCGCCCTTCCTGATACTGGACAGGCGTCCCTCCGAAAACGGTCGCGTAGCCCTCCCATGCCGGAATGTAGAACAGCCCGGTGTGCGGGCTGTACGACGGCGAGTACCAGTTGGTCCCGCCCTGATTGCCGGGCCAGGTCGGTTGACCGGGCGGCTGCGGCGTCTGATTGGGCCGGCCGCGTTCGTCGAACTTGTCCATCCAGTTCACTTTCACGAACGGTTTGCCGACGAGGAATTTCCCGGTCTCGCGATCCAGCACGTAGAAGTTGCCGTTCCGGTTGGCCCAGACCATCGCCTTGAGCGGCTGTCCCTGCCATGTGATGTCGGCGAGCACCGGCACCTGGACGGAGTCGTAGTCGTATCGATCGTTCGGCGTGAACTGGTAGTGCCACTTCAGCCGGCCGTTGTCCGCGTCGAGCGCGACGACCGAGTCGGTGTAGAGGTTGTCGCCCGGCCGCTGCTCGTTGTTCCAGTCGGGTCCGGCGTTGCCGACGCCCCAATACGTCAGGTTCAGCGCGGGATCGTACGAGCCGGTCACCCAGATCGAACCGCCGCCGTGCTTCCACGCTTCCGGATCGCAGAACGTCGTCGTCGCGGGCGGACACGGCTTCCACGAATCGCCGCCCGGCTCGTTCGGCGCCGGAATCGTGTAGAAACGCCACGCTTCCCTGCCGCTCCGTGCGTCGAAGGCCGCAACGAACCCGCGGATGCCGTACTCGCCGCCGCCGACGCCGACGATGACCTTGTCTTTGACGACCAGCGGGGCGTGGGTGACCGAATAGCCCGCCTTGCTCTCGGCCACTTTTGTCTTCCACAACGGGCGGCCGGTCTTCGCGTCGATGGCGACGAGATGGGCGTCGAGCGTGCCCATGTAGAGCGTGTCGCCGAGAATCGCCAGGCCGCGGTTGTTCGCGCCGCAGCAGACGACCAGCGTCGGGTCCAGCGTGTGGCGGTAGATCCAGAAGACGCGGCCGGTCTTGGCGTCGAGCGCGACGACGTCGTTCAGCCGCTGCGTCAGGTACATGACGCCGTCGACGACCAACGGTGTGGTCTGCCAGTTACCGGCGACCGCGGCCTGGTACATCCATTTCAACTCGAGGTTTTTGGCGTTTGCCGGCGTAATCTGCGTGAGCCCGCTGTGGCGCTGACTGAAGTAGCCGCCTGAGTAGATCAGCCAGTTCCGCGCTTCCTTGGCGGCATTCACCAGGCGATCCGGGCTGACCTGCGCATGCGTGCGGCTCGCCATAGCCGCGATCGACAACACGATCAGCCAGGCGCCAGTCGTTCGTCGCGTCATGGTCATCGTCCCTTCAGTGAGAGCAGATAGGCAACAACGTCGGCCAGTTCGTTCTCGCTCAGCCGATCCTTGTAAGACGGCATCGGCGAGACCGTCAGGATGGTGTACTCGCGAAGGTCGGCCTTCGTCAGCGAGACCAGCTTTTCCTGCTCGTCGATCAGCTGCACGGTGTAGGTGTCCTCGTTCAACCGTCGGCCGTTGACGACCTTGCCGTCCTTCGTAACGGCACGGACTGGACGATTGATCGGCATCATCTGAGTAGTGGGATCGGTGAGTGAACGGAACAGCGAGCCCGCGCTTCGCGTCGCGCCGACTTCACTGAGATCCGGACCGACGCGCGAACCCAGGCTGCCGACGCGATGGCAGCGCGCGCAGCCGCCCTTTCCTTCGAAGGTCGCCCGGCCGCGCGCCGCGTCGCCCGTCTTGATCGATCCGCGGTCGAACGCGTTCATGTTGCGAAGAAACCCGATGACGCCCGCGATTTCCGCGGAGTCGAACCTGAAGGCCTGCATGCCGGTCCCAGGAACGCCGTTCATGATCACCCGCACGAGATCCTGATCGGTGCCCCCGTTCCGGAACTTCCCGCTGCGGAGGTCCACCCCGCCGACACCGTCGCCGTTCGCGCCGTGACATGTGGTGCACTGGGCGTCGTAGAGACGCGCACCGTAGGCGATGTCGGCGGGTGTGAATACGGCCGGAAGCGACGCCGCCGGGTTTCCTGGCGCGGGAGTCTGTACCAGGGGGTTCTGGGCGGCAGCGGCTTGCGGGCGCGCGATACCGAGTCCCAGGACGGCGAGAAGCAGTAGCTGTGCACGCATATCGCGCTCGCTCCAGTGGCTATTTGCTCCAGGGCGGAACGATCTGATTCATTCGCGCGTAGGCAATCATCTGGCCCAGGTGCTCGTGAAGGTCGCCGCCGATGGTCAGCACGCCGTCGGCGAACGACATGTCGCGGCCGATGATCTTGCGCCTGCCGGTCAAGGTGGCGGGGTCGAGCGCCTCGAGCTCCTTCTTCGCGTGCGCAAAGCCTTTGTTCAAGTGGTCGATCACCTGCGTCTTGTCAGACAGCGTGCGCAGCTTGGCCGCTTCCTCGCGAGATCCGAGATCGGCGGCCTTTCCGCCGAACGATGTCGGGATGAACGAGTAGCCCTCGAATGCGGCCAGCATCAGGACTTCTGACACGGAGCGCACGCCTTCCATCGGACGCCAGGTGTATTTGTCCTGCGGAAAGGCGTTGGCCAGGCCGACGAATTTTCCGCGAACTGTTTCGAGGTCGGCCAGGAACGATGCCTTGACGGCGGCGGCGGAGTCCTTGGTGAGGATGTCCTGCGCGCGCGCGGGCGAGACCGCGCCGAACAGTAGTGTGGCGAACGCGAGGATGGTCGCGGTGCGACGAAATGACATGGGATGCTCCTTGCGGGTCCGCCTTCGCGCCTTCCACCTTCGCGGCTTCGCGGCTTCGGCGGACAGGTCGGCGCTTCGGCGAGACAACTCCGCCGGCTTCAGCCGGCGGAGTTGGATGGTAGCATGCGCGAACCTCGATGACGCACCCTGGCCCCGCTCGCGATCGCGGCCTGTACGCCGACGTGATCGGCGGCGTGACGACCTTCTTCACGATGGCCTACATCGTCGTGGTCAACCCCGGCATCCTGGCGACGCCCGGAACGGGCATGCCCTTCTCCGGCGCGATGACGGCGACCGTCCTGATCGCGAGCAGCATGACGCTCCTGATGGGCCTCTACGCGAAGCTGCCGTTCGCGGTTGCGCCGGGCATGGGCCTCAACGCCTTCTTCGCCTTCACGATCGTCCTCCAGAGCAAGGTGCCGTGGCAGACCGCGCTCGGCATGGTGTTCTGGTCCGGCGTGCTGTTTCTGCTGGTCTCGACGACGCCGCTGCGAGAGGCGATCGCCCTCGCGATTCCGGCGCCGCTGCGGTCGGCGGCGTCCGCAGGCATCGGCCTGCTGTTGACGTTCATCGGCCTTCGAAACGCCGGCATCATCGTCGGCGATCAGGCGACGCTGGTCCGGATGGGCACGCTCGATCACCGCGCGGCGTTCCTGCTGCTCGGCATCCTTGTCGCAGTGGCGCTGATGCGCCGGGACAACCCGCTCGCCTTCCTTGCGGCGATCTTTTCCGTCACCGCGATGGCGTGGACCTTGGGATACGCGAAACCGCCCGATACCGTTGTCAGTGCGCCGGACTTTTCGTCGGCGTTCCTCCAGCTCGACATCCGCGGCGCGCTCAAGCTGGCGCTGCTGCCCGCGATCATCGCGATTCTCTTTACGGATCTCTTCGACTCGCTGTCGACGTTCATCGGCGTTGCAAACGCTGCCGGCCTCACGGACCCGGATGGCCGGCCGATCAACCTGCGTCGCGGCCTGATTGTCGACGCGCTGGCGACGCTCGGGTCGGGCCTGGCCGGGACCTCACCTGGAACCGCGTACGTGGAAAGCATCGCCGGGATTCGCATGGGCGCACGCACCGGGCGCGCGTCCGTCGTGACGGCGCTCTGCTTCGTGCCATGTTTTTTTCTGGGACCCCTGGCCGCCGCCGTTCCCGGCTACGCGACCGCCGCGGTGCTCGTGCTGGTCGGTGTCTCGATGTTCCAGTCGATGGCGAAGATCGACTTCGGGTCCATCGAGGACGCGCTGCCGGCCTTCGTCACGCTCGTGCTGATTCCCCTCACCCTGTCCATCACACAGGGCATTCTCTGGGGATTCCTGCTCCATGCGCTGCTCTACGCCGTAGCGGGACGATGGCGTGAAGTCAGTGTCACCCTGTGGGTGCTGTCGGCCTTATCGGCGGCGCTCCTGCTCCTCGGCCACTAACCGCCCGCGGGCTGTACGGTATTCTCTCCACCATGCGAACTCACCGTTTCCTGCAGACGCTTGCCCTGACATTCGCGCTGGTCGTCGGCGGTGTGTATACCGCGACGCCGCCATCGGCCTTCCAGGCCACCGCAACCGCCGACCGGCTTGCGCTGACGAGCCCGGAGCGCGTTGGATTCTCCAGCGACTCGCTCAAAGAGCTCGACGCGGCGATGCAGGGCATCGTCGACAAGAAACATCTGGCCGGCGTGGTGACGCTGGTAGCGAGGCACGGCCAGGTCGTGCAGCACAAGGCGTACGGCGTTCAGGAGATCGACGGCCAGAAGCCGATGGCACTCGACGCCATCATGCGCATCTACTCCATGACCAAGCCGATCGCGGGTGCGGCCATGATGATGCTGTACGAAGAGGGCAAGTGGAAGCCGAGCGATCCCATCGCCAAACACATTCCCGAGTTCGCCGACCTCAAAGTGTTTGCCAGCGCCGATGCGGCTGGAACCATGCTGCTCGAGACGCCGAAGCATCCGCCGACGATGGGCGAGCTGATGTCGCACAACGCGGGGTTCACCTACGGCTTGTTCGGCAACACGCCGGTGGACAAGCTGTATCAGGCCGCAAACCCGCTCGAAGCGCCGTCGCTTCAGGCGTTCATCGACAAAGTTGCGCCGCTGCCTCTGTTGTATCAGCCGGGCGAGAAGTGGGTTTACAGCGTGTCGGTCGATATTCAGGGCTATCTGGTCCAGAAGCTGTCTGGGAAATCATTTCCAGACTTCCTGCGCGATCGCATTTTCACGCCGCTCGGGATGAAGGACACCGGCTTCCTCGTTCCCGAAGCCAAGCTGTCGCGCGTCGCCACGATTTACGCCTGGGATCAGGCGAAGGGCGCGCTGGCGCCGCTGCCGCGCGATCCGCTGATCAGCAAGATGCCCGGGTTGCCTTCCGGCGGCGGCGGTCTGTATTCGACCGCGGCCGACTACCTGCGCTTCGCGCAGATGATGCTCAACGGTGGCGAGCTGAATGGGAAGCGTCTGCTGAAGCGGACCTCGGTCGACATGATGCGCACCAACGTGCTGAACGACGAAACGATCAACTCGAAATCGGGCATCGGTCCGTACCGGGTGCAACCCGGATTGGGCTTCGGCTACGACTTCGCGGTGGTGACCGATCCGGCGGCGATCAAGAGTCCGCTTGGCAAAGGGTCGTACTGGTGGTGGGGCATCGCCGGCACGTGGTTCTGGATCGACCCGACGAACGACATCGTGTTCATCGGGATGATTCAACGCCGCGGCGGCGCGCCCGGCGCGGCGAACCACGAGGACCTCGCGCGGACGATCGTCTACAAGTCACTGGTCGATCCAAAGACCTAGCTCGGGTCCACGCCCGCGAACCCAATCAGCATCGCGGCCCTGAAAGGGCCGCGCTACATCTGTTTGAAGTATCCGTAGCGCGGGCCTTTCAGGCCCGCGACGGACGCCTGCTCCACAGGAAATACACCGGCAGACCGAGCAGCACGACGCTGATGCCAATGGCGGCGCGTCCGGGCTGTGTCGCGATCGTGTTGAGGACGAGCGCAACCGCCGCGACGATAAACAGCAGCGGCGTCCACGGATAGCCGGGGACACGGAACGGCCGCTCGGCGTCCGGCTGCGTCCGCCGGAGCACGAACACGCAGGCGGCACCGAGCGCGTAAAAAATCCAGCCCACGAACACGACATACGTCAGAAGCTGTTCGAACGTCCCCGAAGCCGCAAGCACCATCGCCCAAATGGTTCCCGCGATGATGCTGATGGCCGGAGTGCCGTATCGCGGGTGCACGTCAGCGAGCTTGCTGAAGAACAGGCCATCTCTCGCCATCGCGTAGTAGACCCGCGGCGCGGAGATGGTGATGCCGTTCATCGCCGAGAAGATCGACACGAGAATAGCGGCGGCAATCAGCTTCGCCGCGCCCGGTCCCACGATCGCACCCACCGCTTCGGCCGCGACGCGATCGGAGCGGGCCACGCCTTCCGTGCCCAGCGCCGCGAGATAGCCGACATTGGCGAACAGATAGATGCCGATGAGCGACGCGGTGCCCAGCACGATCGCGCGCGGAAACGTCCATTGCGGATTCATCGCTTCGCCCGCGGAGAACGTCACGTACTGCCAGCCTTCGTACGCCCACAGGACGCCGATCATGCCGAGACCCATCCCGGAGACGAGCGACGTCGTGACCGATTCCGGCCAGAACGGCACCGACGAAGGCGGCGCCCCGTGGGACGCGACGAGGACGGTGCTCATGACGAGCAGCGCGCCGACTTTGATGCCCGTGCTCCAGTTCTGAACGTCGGCGCTGCGCCGTGTGCTGCGCACGTTGATCGCGGCGACGATCGCGAGCAGCCCGACGGCCGCCACCTTCTGACCGATCGGTCCCAGCGTGATGAACTGCTGCAGGTACGACGTGGACGCGACGGCGAGCGTCGCGGCCGAGCCGGTGGCGATGACGAGGAAAAAGGTCCAGCCGTAGAGGAAGGCCGTCAGCGGTCCAAGAGCGACGCGTAGATACACATAGAGACCGCCAGCCGCCGGATTCATCGCGCCGAGCTCGCCGTACGACAGGGCGCCGAGCAGCGAAAGCACGCCGCCGATCACCCAGACCAGCAGCGCGGGTCCGGCGTTGCCGCCTGACTGGCGCAGCACACCGCCGGGCACCAGGAACACGCCGGAGCCGATCACCGTCCCGATGACGATGAGCATCAGATCGCGGAGGCCGAGGACGCGGTCGAGTGTACGGCTTGGCACTTATTGCACGCGCGCGAGGCCGGCCTGTGCGCACTCGTCGACGACGGTCAAGTAGCGCTGGATGCCATCGGTGCCGATGACATACGGATGTGGATCGCCAGGCTTCCGGCGCTCGAGTGCCGGCAGTTTGGTCTTCGACCCGTCGAAGATCGTGTGGTTCGAGATCAGCACATCGGCGCCGGCCTTGGCGGCGATCTCCTTGAAGCGGCGCGCCGAGTCGCTATAGGTTTGAAACCAGAAGCGATCGGGACGATCGGGCGTGATGTAGGCGGTCCGGTTCGCGACCCAGTTGAACGCGGTGCCGCCCCACGACGCGGCCACATGCCGCGTGCCGTGATCGGTCACCGGAATCAGCGTCGACAGCGTGCCCATCGTATGACCCGGTGTGTTGTACAGAGTCAGTGTCGTGTCGCCGAGCGTCAGCTTCTGACCGTCGACCGCCACCATGTCGCGGCGGGGCTTTGTGCCGTTGCTCTTGTCGAGCAGATCCCAGTCAGCAGCGGTGAGAATCACGCGGGCGTTGAACCGATCCTGGATGTACTTCGCGCCGCCGGAATGGTCCGAGTGGCCGTGGCTGATCACGACGTACTTGATTGTCGCCGGATCCAGTCCGAGTTTCTTCAGCCCGCCAACGACCTCGTCGTCCACGGAGTAGTCGAAGATGGCGTCGATGAGGATGATGCCCGCGGAGGTCGTGACGGCCCACACCGAGTACTCGGTCTGCCCGAGAAAATAGAGGTTGTCGAAGACTTTCGCGGGCTCCGCGTGCCACGACTCGCGAGGCGGCGGTCCGGCGGGCCGCGGCGTTGCGGGCCTTGGCGCGGGCGGAGTGGCCGGTGGGACCGCTTCCGTACAAATCCGGTTGAAAACGCCGGCGAAATCAGCCCCTGCAGCGGCTTTCGCCGCCGCGACGTGGGCCTCGACGCGGCTTCCCGACGATTGCGCCGTGGTGCCCCTTGTTCCAAAGACCGATGCGAGGACGACTGCCAGCGCAGCTCCGACGACACGTGTGGTCACGACTCACCTCCGGTCCAGAACGCTCCGGTGGGAGGTTCTCATGAATGGCACGTTCCTGTCGCCAGCAGTTTTGTAATGACCTGAGTCGCGCTGGCGCGGCAACCAAGTCTGCCGCGGGTGCGACAACGGCCGCCCGTGTGCGGGTGCAAATCGGTGCATCTCGAAAGATTCCGCCCAGATCTCGACGAGGCGTCGTCGTGGCCGGGCGATTGCTCCAAAGGACGCTGACAGGCATGTAACTCCTTCGCGGCTTTCTCTCGAGGATTCCATAATGAAGCGTTTTGCTTTGATTGGGGTAGTGGTGTGTGCGCTTGCGGCTGTCGCTGCTCCGGCAGCTGCGACGTCGCTGTCGTTCGAATTCAACGTGGACCATTGCACCGGCACGTGCGGCGGAGTCCCGTATGGGACGATCGACCTCTCGCAGTTCGACACCGACATTGTTCTGGTCGACGTCACGCTGGATCCAGACGTCATCGGCTATGTGGCGACCGGATTTCCGGGGTCGTTCGCGTTCAACCTCGTCGATGACCCGACGATTGCGGTGACGTTTGTCACGCCGGGCTCCGGCTGGCATCTCTTCAGCACGACCGCAGACCCGGATCAGTTCGACGGCTTCGGCGATCTCGAGTACGTCCTGATCTGTGACGCCTGCGGCAACGGCGGCAGCAACCCCCAGGATGTCCAACTGACGTTTCGCGTCGAGGCGCCAAATCTGACCCCGCAGAGTTTTCTCGAACTCTCGACCGCGAAGAACGACGGCGTGTACTTCGTCGCCGACATCATCGGCAGCAACGGAAAGACCGGTCCGGTCGGCGCCGAGTTGTGCGATGGAAGCTGCGATGTCGTCGTGCAGGAGACCGTTCCGGAACCGGCGAGCCTGCTGCTCCTCGGAAGCGGTCTTGGATTCGCCGCGAGAAGGATTCGCCGTCGTCAGCGCGCATAGCGCCGGCTTCGATCGTGTAGCTCCCCAGCTACGGCCGACGGACGAATCGACCGCCCATAAGGTCGACGTCCGTCGGCTTGCCCTCTGCGTCCAGTGCGAACGTCACCAGCGCCGGTGCGTGCCACTCGGCCGTCCATTTCGCGCGAAACGTGTTGTAGTGCCAGTGTTCGAGTCGACCGACGAAACCAGGCCCATGGCGAAGTCGCAGGCCGCCGTCGCTCAGGGTCACTTCGACGTCGCCGCGCAGCGGATCGCTGTAGGTGCCGGCGTACTGCGCCAACGGCAGTGACGGCGTCGTGCCGCGGACCCGCTTCGCTTCCTCTTTCTCGCGCGACTCGTCCGCCTGCCGCTTGATGCCGGTATAGAGCTTGAGGAGCTCGGCGCTCCAATCGCGCTCCGGCGCGCCGATGTATCGATCCAACACCGTATACATCAGCGCGTGGCGCACCTCTGCGTGATCGAGATTCGCCAGGACGTACACGCCGAGACGGTCGTCGCGCATCAAGCCGTGGATGGCGGTCATACCGTCGATGCTGCCGGTGTGAAAGTCGACGGCACGCCCGCGATAATCCTGCTGAAACCAGCCGAGCCCGTACGTCATCCAATGCGGCTTGACCACGCTCGTCGTCGGATACATGTCGAACGGCGCGATCGTCTGCGGCTTGAACAGCTCGGCAAACGTGGCCTCCCCGATCAACCGCTTGCCGCCCGAACCGCCGATGCGACCGCCGTCGAGGAGGAACTGCATCCACCTGGCCATGTCCGACACGCTCGACCACACCGCGCCGGCCGAGGCGACCGGGTCCACGCTCATGTTCTCGATGACGCGCACCTGGCCGCCGACGATGTCGTGGGGCGCGGCGACGTTGGCGTGCGCCTCGAGTGTGGCGGCGGTCGCGATCGAATCGCGCATGCCGAGCGGCTCGAAGATCCGCAGCCGAATCGTTTCCGCCCACGGCTTGTGGCCCGCGGCCTCGATCACGGCGCCCGCCGCCGCGTACATGATGTTCTGGTAGATGAAGCTCGATCGAACGGAGTAGGCCGGCTCGATCAGCCGGACGCGCTTCAGGATCTCTTCGGTCGAATTGCTCTGGCCGTACCAGAGATAGTCCGCGTTGCCGAGTCCGCCACGGTGGGTGAGCAGATCGCGAACCGTCAGCTCGCGTGTGACCGCGGGATCCTTGAGCTGAAACCACGGCAGGTGTTTGACGACGGGATCGTCCCAGGCGAGCAGTTTGTCGTCGACGAGCATGCCGACGAGCGCCGCGGTCATCGCCTTGGTGGTCGATCCGATCGCGAACAGCGTGTGGCTGTCGACGGGGGCTGGCTGACCGAGCTGGCGCACGCCATAGCCGCGCTCGACGACGACCTTGCCGTCTTTCGCGACGGCCATCGCCAGACCGGGGACGCGCCAGTCCTTCATCGCCCGGGCGACGAGATCGTCGAACCCCGTCAGCGGTGCAGGCTGTGCGGCTGGCGATGCCTTGAGGCAGAGGGCTACAACGACTGCAACGAGGACAGACGGAATTCTGATTGGGAGGAGCATCAAGGCCTCCCAATTTACTGCAAGAGCGCGCGTTCGCGGTCGGAATCAGCCGCGCCGGCCGATGAGGACACTCACAGCAGCAGGCGCGGTGGTCGTCCTGCGCATGTCCAGTCCGCCCGTTGTGCCCGCGTGTGCCACGCGGCGAGCCCCCAGGCGACGAAACATGCGGCGATGCCGCCAGCCAGCAGGAACAAGAAGATCGACGGCAGCGCGAGCGACACGATCAGCACGCTGCCGACCACGAAAATGAGGCCGCCGATGTTGCCGGCGATATCGGTCGACGAGAAGTTGATTTGCGGCGAGCGCCACGCGTCGGGCGGCACGGCAATCTCGGACGGATGACGTTCGTACCAGCTGTGAAGCAGGAGCGCAACCAGCGTCGCTCCAACCGCCACCAGCGCCGTCCAGCGACCAAGCGTCACCACCGTCAGCAGCGTGACGACGACGGATCCGGTGGCGAGGCCGCTGGCGACGTTCGCCCGCTCCTCGGACCACGACGCGAATGGCGCCACGAACATCAGCGTCCAGAATGCGGCATAGCCACGGCATCGGACGCGGAAGCGTTTCGTGCGGTTCGATCCGGCCGCGGCGACTTCGGATTGGAGATCGGCGATCGTCGGACGAACGACGATTTCGATGAAGCGCTCGTTGAAGACGAGCGGCGCGATCTTCAGTAGCCACGTTCCAGGCATCATGGCTTCACCTCCCACGCCACTTCGCGCGTAAACGTCGCCCATGCCCGAAGCATTCGCTCGCCGAGCGCCGTCGGACGATAGATCCGGCGCGGTAGCCCGATGGCGCCCGGATCCGGCGTGTCCTGCTCCGACTCGATGAAGCCTTTGGACTCCATGCGTCCGAGCGTCACGTAGACGGTCCCCCGCTTGAGCGCGCCCCCGGACCGGTCGACGAGCTGCAACCCGAACATTGGTCCTTCCGAAACCAGCAACTCGAGGATCAGTCGCTCTTTTCCCGGTAGCACAACTTAAGTCTTACACAAAATAAGATCGTTGTCTACAGCATGTTTTTGATAGAATGCCCGCCGCCCGCGGCCGGCGCGATCTGCGCCGTTTGGGAGCTGAGACATGTCGTGGAGAGCGTCAACGGCATTCGCCGTCTCGGCCGGCTTGATTCTCCTGACCGCAGGTCTCGGGTCAAGTCCGCGGCTTGATGCTCAGACACCGCAGTCGAGACCCGCCGACCAATTCATCGCGAAGCTCCTGCCGAGCCGGTATGCGCTGTCGGTCCGGAGCGGCCAGCTCTCGGGCCCAGGCGCGCAGGTCCTCGCCGCGGCGATTGCGGAATCCCGTTTCGTTCTACTGGGCGAATACCACGGTCTGGCGCAGACGCCGGAATTCTGGGCCGCCGTCTGCAAGGCAGCCGGTGCCGAGGGATTCCACACGATGGCGGTTGAGGAGGGACCGCTGGCGGCGGCGGAGTTGGAGAACCTGGTCCAGCGGCCGGATCCTCTGTCGCTGTTGGTGGCCTTCCAAAAGAAGTTCCCCGGCTCTCTCAACGTGTCCAGCGCGCGCGAAGAACTCGACATGCTGGAGCAGTGTGCGCGTGCCGGTCAGGGTGAGTTTCGCCTGTGGGGATTGAACCAGGAAGCGCTCGGCGCCGGCGGTCTGATCCTGTCGCGGGTGCTCGCAAGTCCGCTTGGCCGGCGGGCTCGGCCCGCGATGCAGCAATTGCTTCAGCGGAGTAATGAGGCCTCTCGCAAGGCGCTCGAGACGGGAAGGGTTTTCGACCAGTTCATGATCGCGGCTGACGACAAGGAGCTGGCGGATGGCACCGCGCTCCTTCTGAAGGATGGCAGTTCAGAAGCGCGCTCGCTGTTCTGGTCGCTGGTTGAGAGCCACGAGATCAATCGGGCGTCTCCGACGGAGTACAGCAACGCTCGCCGCCGCGAGCGTTTGATGAAGACGCTCTTTGCTGCCAACTATGCGAGAGCGGCCCGCAACGCCGCGGCGCCGCCGAAGGTCCTGCTGAAGTTCGGTGCGTATCACGTGTTCAGAGGGCTGAATCCCGTTCATGGCAGCGGGATTGGAAACTACGTCGCCGAATTCGCCGAGGGGCAGGCCGCTCGATCCCTGCATATCTGCCTGCTGCCCGTGAAAGGCTCACAGCCTATCCGTCCGAGAGTCGGCCAGCCCGCGCAGCGACGTCCGTTCAACCTCGAAGATGACCCCGGCTTCCGCTACTTGCAACCGATGTTCGGCAATCTTCTTCAAACGGACTGGACGATGTTCGATCTGCGTCCGCTTCGACAGGAGTTCAGCAGGCCAGGCGCGATCACCGCCGAGCTCGCCGCGTTCGTTTTCGGCTTCGATATCCTGGTGCTCGTGCCGGAAGGCAGGCCTTCCACGGAGATTCGTTAGAGGTGGGTTGGTGAGCGCGCGCGGCTTGCCAACCGAAGATTGCTCGGCTGTCTGCGGACAGGATCGATGTTAGCGACGGCCTCTGAAGCGACGCCGAGCCAATGCGGCAATCCCACCCCCGACAAGCAGCAGCGATGCAGGTTCCGGAGTCGAAACTTCAGTGATCGTCCCTCCGGGATCGAGCATCAGCAAATCTTGCGCTTCGGTGGTGCCATCCGGGAAAACCAACTGCATGATCCGCACGTTCGTGTTCACGAACCCACCAACCACGGCGGCGTCTGCGGCGTCCATCAGCGCGTGGGCCTTGTCCTGGACGGACTGGGCAAGAAGATTGGGGAAAACCTGAGTTGTGAACTCCGCTTCCTGCTCGATAAGCCAGATGGCCGCTTGAATCCCGTCCTCCGTGTAGGTCGACACGAAACCTTGAGGATCCTGACGATAGTTCACGTAGATCCATGCGGTCTTATCGTCGAGATCATCACCGTCGTCCGTAGTGGTGCCGATGGCGGTGACCGTGAAGGTGTCGTCACCATTGATGTCTGATGACTGTTGCACGCAAAACGTGATCAAGTCGGCCACGTCGTCGAATACCCCGCCGACGGCAACGTCGACCGCGAATTCCCCACCCCAGATCGGGGGCCCGCCAGGGTCTGTGAGGTGCAGCTTGTCGCCCACGACGATTGCGTCTGCGAACGCGGTGCGTCCTGTGAACAGAAGGGTAGCGAACACGATTACTGGAACGCACCTGCGCATGTGGAGAGATCCTCGCGGCACATCCGTGCAAGTTGCCTGCCGTCGCGACTACACGCCAAACGCTCGTACGTCCCGGGCAGACCGCAGCAAGGGTGGTTTTTTGGCGACTAATGTCCAACCAAGATAGGCACTTCCAGGCGAATCCAGTGCCTTCCAGCGCCGAATATCTCGTCAACCCTCCGTTGTCTCAGGAGGGGACCCACATCAAGCTGGCGGAGGGAGAGGGATTCGAACCCCCGGTACCCTTCCGGGTACAGTGGTTTTCAAGACCACCGCCATCGACCACTCGGCCATCCCTCCCGCCTTCGCAAGCGTACAACACCCAGCTTGCTTCGGTGGGCAAGCCCGCCTTCGGACGGACTACCTAAGATGCTTTCTTGGCTGGGCAAGCCCGCTTCGGACGGACTACCCAAGATGCTTTGGTGGCTGGCAAGCCCGCTTCGGACGACTACCTAAGTGTTGATGGAATCAACGAGCCGACGCGTTTCATGTAGCCTACGTGAACCGAGCAATCGTGAGACCTTTGACTGCGGTCGCGAGTGTCATCTGTCCTCCTCGTCGCACTCGCTGCGACGCAGCAGGGCGTGCTCCCGCCGGAGCATTCGGTTGTCGCGACGCAGGGGCCGCGTCCGGATGAAGCCAACGACCAGTTTGTCACCGTCTCCGAGCGGCGGGGTCCCGCGCCAAAGCCGTTCAACAACGAGGACCGTCCCACGCGAAGCATCACGGTGTCGGTGAAGCGACCGGTCTTGGTTACCGGTCACGACCCGCAGGGCCTTCTTGCCCGCGTCGCCTAACGAGACGCGCAATGAACGAGGACCGTGCGCACGACATCGGGCACAAGCCACCTCCATTAGTCACCGATCGTTTTCACATTGTTCGGCGGTTGGGGTCCGGCGGCTTTGGCGACGTGTACGAAGCGCGCGATCGCGTCAGCGGGAGTGCCATCGCGCTGAAGCTCCTGCGGGAAGTCGACGCGACCGGCTTGCTGCGGTTCAAGCGCGAGTTCCGGAGGGTTGCCCAACTGGTGCATCCCAATCTCGTGCGCCTCTACGAGCTCATCGAAGAAGGCGAACGGTGGTTCTTTACGATGGAGCTGGTGCAGGGTTGGCATGCGCTGGATTATCTGGGCGCACAGTCAAGTGCCAACCGTGACGCCGCGCTTCGACACACGTTCCGGCAACTCGCAGAGGCCGTCGACGTGCTTCACAACGCGGGCATCGTTCACCGCGACATCAAGCCGTCGAACGTCATGGTGGCGCCCGACGGTCGCGTGGTGCTGCTCGATTTCGGCATCGCGAAGGAAATCGAGCCGTTGCCAAGCCAAGTCACCTCGGTGCTGATCGGAACGCCCGACTATCTGGCGCCCGAACGAATGCACAGCGGTCCGGCGAAGGAACCGAGCGATTGGTACAGCGTCGGCGTGATGCTGTACCAGGCCCTGACCGGGACATTGCCATTTGAGGGCGATTGGATACAGGTGGCCGTTCAAAAGCAGGAGCGCGACCCGCGACCGCCCGATCGGCTTGCTGCGCAGGTGTCGGCTGAACTGAGTGCCTTGTGCATGGGTCTGTTGAACAGAAAACCCGAGCAGCGGTCGGGCGCACCAGAAATTCGCGCGACGCTCGAAGTCGGAGCAGAGGACGAGGCCACGCGTGCCATTGTTTCACTGCCGTTGCGCAGCCCCAGGACGCTGCTGGTCGCGCGGACGACGCAGCTCGATGCGCTGGGACAGGCGTTCGACACGGTCAACAGCGGCCGGGCCGTCGCGGTTCACATCACGGGGCCGTCCGGAATCGGAAAAACGACGCTGGTGCGGCACTTCCTCTCGAGAGTTCGCGAGCTTGATTCCTCCGCCCGCATCTTGTTCGGTGCGTGCCACCAACAGGAATCCGTCGCGTTCAATGCGCTCGACGAGTTTGTCGACGGCTTGACCGATTATCTCGGCCAGCTTCCACCGGGCCCGCCGCTCGTGCTGCCGTCTCAGATTGCGTTGATAGGCCGGGTCTTTCCGGTGTTCAATCGTGTCGGCCCAGTTGCCATTTCGTTCGCCGAGTCGGCCCCGGCCGATCCGGTCGAGATACGGCGCCAGGCTTTCGCTGCGCTTCGTGCACTTCTTGGCCGCATCTGCTCGCGGTCGACGCTCATCCTCGCCATCGACGATGTGCAGTGGGCCGATCGAGACAGTGGCATCTTCCTCGAGGAGCTTTTGAAGGGCCCTGATGCTCCGCCCTTGCTCCTCATTCTGAGCTATCGTCCGCAACCAGCAGACGGCAATGAGCTGATCGAACGCCTTCGATCGACCCATCAGGCAGCCACGGCGATCGCCTTTCTCGATGTTGAAGTCACGGCGCTGCCGCCGGCCGACGCGGAGTTCTTGCTCAGCCGCTTGTTGGAGGACGCGCCGGCCAGTCTGGAAAGCAGCGCGCT
>Ga0193696_1000332_pt1 | contig 17290 bp, 16 predicted proteins | sample L3m1metaG_FD_145074 | JGI IMG/M metagenome (GOLD analysis project Ga0193696, IMG submission 145074) | Soil microbial communities from a riparian zone of the East river system, Colorado, United States - L3m1 | ecosystem: Environmental > Terrestrial > Soil > Riparian zone | place: USA: East River... | reverse complement strand
CAACGCTTGCAGTCGGTCATACTTCTTCGACCCGTACGACTGCCGAACCCGCTCGACACCCTCGTCGCCCAAGAAATTCACGTAGACACCTTCGTGCCACGGCCGAAGTGCGGACCAGAAGTCCCGTACCCACTCGCGTTCATCTACGAATCCCACGCTCGTCTCCGTGCTGGCGCCGATGTTGTAGGTGAAGCCGGCTGAGCGGCCATTGAACGCGGTCTCATCGTCGCTCACTCGGCTCACGGCGCCGCCCATCTGCCAGATCGGGAATGCCGTCAGCGGTGAGGAGATCTGCAACGAGTGCTCCACCGTGATGTCGATGATCTCATCGCTCAGTTCGGCGACGTCACAGCTCTTGAAGTAGTACCAACGACCCGGAGGAAAGCTGGGATCGAACATCGCCTGATGTGTCAGGAACGGCTTGGGCACGCATGCGTCCAAGACGGGCGAGCCGAACGCCTTCAGCGGTCGGATGAAGCGCTCACCTTCGTCAATGTCACCGGCCCAGCAACAGGCGACCACCACGACCGGCTGACCGTGAAGTTCCGGCGGCACGAAGGGCAGCGGCGGCGCTTTGCGGTGAATCACAATCGTCATCAGTTCGTCGGGCGCGTCCGCGATCCAGTCGCGATAGAAGCGCAGGACCTCTGGGGACTGGGTCATCGGCCAGAACACCGGTCCCGCCATCACCTGCGGTCCCAGAGGGACGCAGCGGAACTCGAACTCGGTGACGATCCCGAAGTTGCCCCCGCCACCGCGTACTCCCCAGAACACATCTGCATTCCGATTCGCGCTCGCCTGCAGGAACTCACCCTCGGCGGTCACCAGATCGACTGAGACCAGCTGGTCGATCGACAATCCGTGCTTACGCATGATCCAGCCGATCCCGCCGCCGAGAGTGAGCCCAGCAACGCCGGTATGGGTGACGATGCCCGACGGCACCGCGAGACCGAACGCCTGGGTTTCCCGGTCGAGGTCGCCGAGCAGCACACCCGCCTGCACTCGTGCCGTTCGCCTGTCGGGATCGACCCGGACTCCTTTCATCAGCGAGAGGTCGATTACTAGGGCGTCGTCAGCCATGGAGAAACCCGGGAAGGAGTGTCCACCGCTTCGTACGGCCACCGGCAGCCCGCTGGCCCACCCGAACTTCACGGCGGCGATGACATCCGACACACCCGCGCAGCGAATGATCATCGCTGGGTGCCGGTCAAAGGAGCCGTTCCAGATCCTGCGATCTGTGTCATAGCTCGGATCGCCAGGGCCGACAACGTGCCCGCGGAGAGCTGCTTGATCAATCTCCATCGACCTGCTGTCGAGGCTCATCGTTTGAGTGTCTCAACCCAGGTGCGGAGTTGCCAAGCAGGTCGCAGCTCAGTTTGCGGCAGCGTACCAGCGGGCCAGCGCAGCGAATCCCTCGTCGAGGCTGACCCGCGGGCGCCAGTGCAGCACCTCCCGGCTGCGGCGCTGGTCGAACCAGTGCGCTGTGCTCATCTGCTCGGCGACGAACCGGGTGATCGGCGGCTCCCCATTCCCGTTTGGCCAGACGGCCTGAAGTGCGGCTCCCGCCCACACAGCCACGCGTTTCGGCACCCGGTGGTGAGGCGGGCGCACTCCGGCCGCGGTGCAGAGCCCGACCAGGATCTCCCCGATCGGTCGCGGTTCGCCGTTGGTAACCACCAGCGCCTCGCCCCGTACCTGCGGGCAGCGGTCGACCGCGGCCACCAGCGCGTCGACGGCGTTGTCCACGTACGTCGAGTCGACGAGGGCGGCACCGCTGCCGATAATCGGCAATCGCCCGGCCCGGGCGCGCGCCACGATCCGGCCGACCAGCTGGGTGTCGCCCGGACCCCATACCAAATGTGGCCGCACCGCGACGACGGCCAATGCTCCCCGGTCGGCGGCCAAAGCGATCTGCTCAGCGACCGCCTTGCTGCGGGCATACGGCCCGGACGTCGACACCGGGTCCGCCGGCTCTGCGGCCACACCGACCAGGGACCGACCGGAGTGCGCGACCGACGGCGAGGAGACGTACACCAGCCGGGTCACGCCGGCGTCGCGGCAGGCCTGGACCACGTGCCGGGTCCCGTCAATGTTGGCTCGCCGGTACTCACGCCACGGTCCGACGACATTGACCTTCGCGGCCAGGTGGACCACAGCCTCCTGCCCGGCGACAGCGTCCCGGATCGCCGCTGGATCGGCCACATCGGCCAGCACCTCAGGCAGGCCGAGTCCGGCCGGTCGCCGTTGCAGAACGGTGACCTGGTCGCCGCGTGACGCCAGAATCTGAGCGACCCCTGCACCCAGCAGACCGCTTGCACCCGTAACCAGCACCTTCACGGTCGGCCCACTCCCCGACCGGCCAGCACCCGCTCCGCCCAGCGCCCGACCCGGGCGCGATCGATCTTGGAGGCGTGTCGGATGTCGACCGGCAACGTGTCGGTGACCAGCACGGCGGCGAGCGGCACATCGACCGCCGACCGGATGGCAGCGGATAGTTCCGGTGCGGCCAGCACGCCACCACGATTGCCGCCGTCTAGCTCGAGCACGGCGACGACCTGGGCGGTGCCGAGCGGCCCCACGCCGACGACCGCCGCAGACCGGACCCCGGCGATCTGCTCGATCCGCTGCTCCCGGCCGACCGGCGTCACGGGGGCGTACGCCGTGACGATCACGTTGACCAGCCGGCCTTCGACCCACAGTCGATGTTGCGGGTCGAAGTGCCCGACGTCTCCGCTGCGATGCCATCCGGGCGTACGGCTGCTGAGGCGCTCGGTGGCCCACAGCCGGTCGTAACGGTCCTTGACGTGCGCCGCTGCGATGCAGATCTCTCCGGTGACGCCCGGCTCGTCGGTCAGCTCGCCCTCGGCGTGACCGGTGGCGTCCATGGGGCTGATCCGCACCTGTACACCCGGCAGCGGGTGCCCTATGCAGACACCATTGCCGGGTCCGGCGGCCTCCAGCTCCGGCAGCGAGATGTCACAAACCGGCAGCGCCTCGGTCATCCCGTACGGCGTGTGCAGCTCGGCGGCTGGCAGTATCTCCTGCACCCTCCGCAGCAGCCGCACCGAGACCGGTGCACCCGCTGACAAGACCAGCCGGACCCGAGCGAGAGCGGCGCATTGGCCGGAGCTCAGACCCGATTGGGTGGCGACCACGTTGCGCAGCGCGGCCGGCGAAGCGAACACCACCGTCGCGTCGATCGCGTCGACGGCATCGGCCAGCGCCGCCGCCGTCAGCGTGCCCGGCTTGGTGACGTCAGCGTCCGGTACCGCCGAGCCGATCCCGAGCGCCGGACCGTACAGCGCGAACGGGGCGAACGCCGCGACCATCCGGTCCTGATCGTTGATCTTGCAGACGGTGGCCACGAGATCGACCTGGGCCCGCAGCTGAGCCAGACGGTAGACCACGCCCTTCGGCGGACCGGTAGCGCCGGAGGTGAACAACACCGCCGCCTCGGCGTCACCGGGCCCGGGCTCGGGCACCAGGTGACCCTTGCCGGACTCGACAAGCTCTTCCAGCGTCCGGGGCCGACCGAGTGCGACGCGAAGCGGTAGAGACTCCGGCCCGGCCAGGATCCGCCGGCCAGGCACCCGGAGCGCACGCGCCGCTAGCAGCGCCCGGCCAATGCCGATGACATGGTCCGGCGACGCACTGCGCAATGCGTCGCCGAGGGCCCGTATACCAAGTCCGGCATCGGCGACCACGATGACGGCGCCGACCCGCCAACAGGCGTACAGCGCAGCGGTGAGCTCGATCCCTGGCGGCACTAGCAGGGCAACCCGGTGGCCGGGTCGAACGCCCGCGGCGTACAAGCCGGCTGCCAGCCGTCGGACCCGTGCCTCAAGCTCCGCGAAGGAGACGGCGCGACGCCGCCCGCTGTGGAGCTCAACGACCGCTACGCCCGGGTCGTCAGCTCGGTCCATCAGCGCGTCCCAGGGCTTCCTGACGTCGCCTTCGGTACGCCACGGCTCGGTCGTCGGCCGGTCATCGATCCAGCGCCACACCTGGTCGGCCGTCTCGGGGACGTCTTCGGTTACCAGGTGTGAGGCTCGCGAGTGGCGATGGACGTCAGCGTGCGGCAGCCGCTCCAGCAGGTCCCCCAGGTAGCGCTCCGCGAAGACAGGGTCCCGGGCACCCCAGACGATAAGGGTCGGCACGGAGGCCAGCTCGCCGAGCTGGGCCGCGATGCTCGCGAGCACTGGGTGGCTGGGATCGGTCGGCTGTAGGGGGATGTCGGCCACGAAGTCGGCGACCGATCGCCGTCTGTCGGCCCCACGGTAGGGCGCAGCAAGGGCGCTGCGGATGCCGGTCGGCAGTGCGGGCCGAGACAGGGCCGACGCTGTGCGGACGAAGGCCGGCGTGCGAGCGCAGACAAGGTCGCGGAGCGGGGTGGACCGGGCCAGCCGGATCAGTGCTGACGGCGCCGTGCCGGGAGGTTGAGCGACTGCGGTGTTGGTGAGCACGATCCCGGCCAGCTGGTCACGGTGCTCCAGCGCCCAGCCGAGCGAGATCGGTCCGCCCCAGTCGTGCGCCAGGGTGACGACCGGTCCGGTGATACCGAGCGCCTGGGTGAGAGCGCCCAGATCGGCAATCCGCTGGGCGAGTCGGCGAGGGGCAGCCGGCCGGTCGGAGAACCCCATGCCCAGCTGGTCGACCGCCACCACCCGCCACCCCCGCGGAGCGGTAGCCAGGAACCGCCGCCACAGATAGGACCAGGTCGGGTTGCCATGCACGCAGAGCAGAGTGCCTGCGGAGGACTCGGCCCGGTTGTCGAGTACGTGCCAGGTGTGGGTCACACCGTCGGCGCCGGTGACCTCGACCCAGCGCGACCACGAGTGCTCGAGCCCGGAAAGCTCTCCGAAGGGCGCCTCCCGACTCACCACCGACTCACCAGATGATCTCCGCGTAGGACGTATTCAGTCCGGAGCCGATGCCCAGCAACAGCAGCCGCTCACCCGCGCGCAGGTCGTCCACCTGCCGCGCCAGGGTGAAGGGCACGGCGGCCGGCCCCATGTTTCCGTAGGTCGGCAGGGTCAGCGGGAAGCGGTCGACGGGGACGCCGAGTGCCGCGGCCATGGCGCGGATGTGCACCACCGAGGTCTGGTGAGCGATGAACCAGTCGATGCCGCTCCAGTCGAAGTCGCTCGCGGCGTCTTGCCAGGTGTCCAAGGCCAGGGCCAGTCCCGCCTCGAACAGCCGCTTGCTGTCAGTTCGCATATGGTCGAGATTCCCGACACACAGGTCATGGTGCTCGGTACCGGCGCGGCTGACACCACCAACCACACGATGTCCCTCCGGATGCCGGTCACCGCGACCCAGCACCATGGCTGCCGAGCCGGACCCCAACGTCAAGGTAGCGAACTGGGATCGCAGGTCGTCCGCCGTCGCACTGTCGGCGGCGAGCCGCGCCAAGGTGGTCTCCTGCGTGTATCGCGAGCCCTCGGCGTCCACGATGAGCGCGTAGTCGGCCTGCCCGGAGTCGATCATCGTGCCCGCGAGCTGGATAGCGTTGACGAAACCCAGGCAGGCGTTGGCCAGGTCGAAGTTCATGCAGCTGGTGGGCAGGCCGAGCTGGTGATGTACCGCGACGGCGGTCGAGGGCTCGAGGTAGGCGCGCGACACCGAGGTGTTGATCATCACGCCGATCTGCGACGGGTTGATGCCGGCCTCGGCAAGGGCCTTGGCACCGGCCATCGCGGCCGCATCCGCGAAGCTCACGTCGACAGGCCACCAGCGGCGCTCCCGTACACCGGCCAGCTTCTCCAGCATGCCGGGCTTCATGCCCACCCGTCGGTATGTCGCTGTGAGCCGCTCGTCGAACGAGGCCGAGCTCACCACCATCGGAGCCTCGACGGCGCAGACGCTCAGCACCGAGGTATTGGTGTGCCGGAAGGTGGCGTTGCCGCTCATGTGCGTTCCTCTACCCAGCAGCCGCCGCCCCAGCCCTGCTAGCGACAGTTATGTTCGTGGTCAGTTCAATAACGAAGTCGGGCCCACTATCTCATCCGGTGCAAGGGCCAGCTCGCCAGAGCGGTTCGGCGAGACCGCTCTGGTGCGCCTCTGGTCCTGTAGCCGTGTGTCGATCGCGGGTTGGCGCAGGAGTACACCGCGGATGCGTAGCGGCGCGAGTCTTGCTGCTGGGCATAACAACGTCTGTCCCGGTAGCGATGGTTCCTCGCATCGCTACGTAGATCGTGCCGGGGGCAGCGGCGTGCCATCTTTGGACCATGCAGACGGTGTACGAGGCCGCGGGTGGTGCTGACGGTTTGCTGCGCGTGGCCAGCGCATGGCATGCCAGGGTGATGGCTGACGAGGTGGTCAGCCACGCGTTCAGCCACGGATTCCATCCCGAACACAGTCAGCGGCTTGCTGCGTACTGGGCGGAGTCGCTCGGTGGCCCAACGACGTATTCGGACTGCTTCGGCGACGAGACCTCGGTGGTGCGGCTGCATAGCGGCAACGGTCCACATGAGGAGATGGACCGTCGAGCGATCGCTTGCTTCGATCAAGCAGTGGTCGACGTCGGCCTCGCGGGCGACGATCGGCTCCGAGAGGTGCTGCACGACTACTTCGCCTGGGCAACCATGACCACGTTGTCCCGCTACCACCAGTCCACAGACGATGTCCCAGAGGGACTGAATATCCCGCGGTGGTCGTGGGGCGGACTTGTTGACGGGTAATGGCCGAGATGCTCGACCTTGTCCGCACCGCGGTCGACCAGGCCCCAGATCGGAGCGGCAACAGCCTGGGTGCCGAGCGCGCGGCGAACAGGATTCCGTAGCCATTGGCGGCGAGTCCGAACTGCCGGCTCGCGATCAGCGGGAGCAGCGCCCAGACCGCTCCGGCGGGGAAGATGAAGGTCGCGAAGCGCAGCAAGATGGTCCGGACGACCGGCTCGTGCCGGACATAGCGGCCGCCCGACCGCAGCGCCGGGAGGAATCGCTCCCGTCGGCCGGCTTGGATTGTCGGCCGACGCCAGGCGAGCAAGATGACTGCCAAGACACAGCCGGTGGCCACGTTGAGCGCGAAGACTGGCGGGACGCCCCAGGCGGCGATGACGAACCCGGCGATCGCCAGACCTGCCGCTCGGGGAGCCATTGACGCTGACCATGTCGAGTCGGGTAGCCGCCGCGAACTCCGAGCGCGGTACCAACTCGGTGATCATGGCCTGCCAGGTCGGCGACAGCATGGCCTGCCCGGCCCCGACTGCGAATGTGACGTGAGCAGTAGCGCCGGCGGCATCATGCCCAAGGCAGTGAGGACGGCCAGCAGGGTCGACACGGTGATGAAGTAGACCTCGATCACGAACATCATCCAGCGCCGATCGAAGGCATCGGCCAGCGCGCCGGCAGGCAGGGCGAGCAGCATCATCGGCAGAGTGCTTGCCGTCTGCACCAGCGGCACGATCGTCGCGGCGTTCGGGTCGTTCACGAACAGCCACTGCGCGCCGACCGTCTGACCCCACGACCCAATGCTTGCGATCACCACCCCCAGCCAGAGCCAGAAGAACGTCCGATGCCGAAACGGCGCGAACGGCGAAGCCGAAACACCGGTCGAGTGCTGGTGATCGTCCACGACCTCGACGTTAGGGCTCCGGTCGCCTCGGTGGGAGTCACTGCCACTGCCCCCTTCGCGGTAGTGGTCCGGCCACGCAGCGCCAAGCCCCGCGCCGTCATCGGTTCAGTCCCTGACCACTGCCCAGCCATGGGGAGCCACGGCTCCGTCTGCGAGGTCAGGCTCAGCTTCCAGCACCTCTGCGCTGTCCCCGAGCGCTAACGGTTCACCTGACAGGTTGAGGGCCAGGGCCAAAAACTGCTCACCGTTCCGGGCGCGGGCCCGGACGACGAGATGGGCATTGTCCACTTGTTCAGTCTCGATCATTGCATCGAGCAGCCAGGGGTTGCGGCGACGCAGCCCGATCACCCGCCGATATGTTCGCTCCAATTCCGGGTGCGAGTGAGTAAACAGCCACCGCTCCTTCGGCATCTCCGGCCGCACCGCATCATCACCGCTAGGGCGCTGTTCTTTGACTGCCTCCAGGCCGAACTCGTCGCCGTAATAGATGCACGGTATCCCGGGCAGGAAGCCGAGCAGCGCCACCGCATGCGGCCAGTGCCGCGGGTCGCTGATCTGGCTGGCCACCCGAGTCACGTCGTGATTGCTCAGGAACGTCAGCGGTAGGAAGTGCTCGACGAACTTGGCGTGGCGGCCCAGCGTCCATTGCAGCTCGTGGAAGTTGATCTTGTCGATGGAGGACCAGATAGCCCACCACAGCTCGTACTGCGTCACCGAGTCCAGTCCAGACGTCTTCACGTAGTCGATGTAGTCGCCGTGAATCATCTCGCCCACAAACCAGGCGTCGGGGAACTCCTGACGGACAGCCGGCAACACCGCAGCCCAGAACCTCGCCGGTACGGCGTAGGCGGCATCCAGCCGCCAGCCGTCGATGCCGCGGCGCAGCCAGTGCAACATCACGTCACGCACATACTCCTGCACCCGTGTCGAGCTGTGGTTGAGCGTGATGAGGTTGTTATGGCCCTCGAAGTAGTCGGCAGTGATCACTCCGCCGGTGTCGTAGAGGTGGGACACCCAATCCTCGGCCCCTGATCCTGGTCCTTCGGCCAGTGCCTGGGCGACCGGCGGGAACTCCCGGCCCACATGGTTGAAGACACCGTCGAGCAGCAGCCGCACACCCCTTTCCCGGCAGGCCGCAACCAAGGCATCGAAGTCGGCATCATCACCCAAACGCGGATCGATCTGAAAGTAGTCGACCGTGTCGTAGCCGTGACTGCTGGATGTGAAGATCGGGCCGAGCAGCAAGCCGTTGCCGCCCCAGGAAATCAGGTGATCGAGCCACCCCTGCAGCTTCGGCAGTCGGTCCACCTCGCCTCGGAACGCGCTCAGCTCCTTCTCGGCTCCCAGGAAACCGAGGGGGTAGACCTGCCACCAGATCACGTGGCTAACCCATGACACCTCGCGACCTCCTCTCTGGGGACGGCGCCGCGCCAGCCCTGACTCACACTTTCTCAGGCGAGCATCAGCACCACATACCGGGCAGGTCAATCATTGCGCTGGCGATTCCTTTAAACGTCGGTGGGCACGAGGTGGCACGACCTCGCCGCCAAACCGGGCAAATCATGCCGCTCGCTGTGACATCAAGGTTTGATGTCACCGGAATGTTGATCATGGCCTGCGCGGCAACGGCAGGCGCACCTTTTAAGCCTTGCTTGGATCTTCGAGCCCGAGCTACTCCCACTCCCAGGACCGTTGACGGTACTGACGCGGCACGAAAGAGACCAGACATCCGCCGGGCAGAGGGGTCACCTTGAAATCCCGAGACGAGGTCAACAGATCATCAGGATCGACTTGGCTCAGCTCCTCAGGGGTAGGCACTTCCCAGAGCTCACGCCGTCGTGGAGTCGGGGGCACCGGCGCACGTACCGGCTCGACAGCGCTCGGGAGCCGCGTCCTCACCGCTGTACGGAGTGCTTCGCCGTGGGGCACGACGGCACCGCACGCTGTGCAGGTCCTGCCGCCGCTGTTTACACCTTCACAGACTGGGCACCGCCAGATCGCGCTCATGGTGGAGGTGGATCAGTTCGTTTGCGCACGAGCTTTCCGACCAGACGACCCGCCGGCCGCGGCTCGGTAGTCGGAGGCCGTTGAGGTGTGGTGCGCAGACCTTTACCCCGAAGGCCGCTGGACGGCGATGGTCCGACCTCGTCCTGCGTTACGGGCCGCATGCTCATCAAGGTGGCGTGCACGTGACCGATCGTGGGCCGTTGGACCGGTTCCGGCGCCAGCATTGAATCAATCAGGTCGGCGAGTTGGGTGGGAATCTCACCGCGAGGGATGCGCAGCATTTCGCGGTTTCTGACCGCCACCGCCGGTTCGTGATATCTGGCCGCGTCGAAGGGCGGCGGGCCTCCAGTCAGATACTCGGTGTAGATCAAGCCCAAGGCGAAGATGTCGGAGGCCACTCCGAGCTCCCCGGGAGCCACCCCGGCCTCTTGGATATAGCCCAGCAGCTCCGGGGAGTAGTAGTTGATTGTGCCGACGATCTCATCGGGAGGCGGCGGCCGGCCGGCGATGTAGGCGTTATCGAAGTCGATCAGCTTCGTGGTGTAGCCCAGCTCGGTGCGCTTGATCAAAACATTGCTTGGTTTCAGGTCGCCGTGGACGATCTTGAGATCATGAAGGATCTTCAGACTGTGCGCCGCGGTCTTCATCAAGACGAGCTGAACGCGTAAGCCGAGTGCCGCAATGTCCGCGCTACTCAAGCCTTCCGCGTCGACCTTTTCGGTCACCTTGTAGTACTTGGCACCCCAACGGAAGAAGTCCAGCGTGACGATGAGGTTTCCGCCGTACGCCGACAGCGGAGCCAGTGCGCGTTGAACGCCTCTGTGATGTGCCTCGAACGCCGCACACCGGGCCCGCTTCTTCGCCTTGATCTTTTCGCTACCGGGTGCGTCGGCTTCTGGGTAGGTAGGGCTCAGGAATTCCTTGATGAAGTACTGCCGCCCGCCTCGCTCGGCGAATGTCCACTTGCTCAGACCAGCACCCACGACCTTGAAGTCCTCAAGGATTGTGTAACCGTTCAGAACATCGCCGGTCTTCATGGCGACGCTCCCTCATTGCGTTCCGGCGCGGAGTCATCGATTGGCTCGGGCAGTTCCTCCGGGCCGAACTCTTCACTAACGACGTCGCCGTGGCTTAGTACAGATACACCCGTCGACGTTTCCACAACATCTGATTTGTCGCTTGCCTGGATCGGCTCCGCCTGGTCCAGGTCTTCGCTGTCGACTGATTCGTCCTCTCCTACCAGGGCCTCTGGTCGGAAATAACGCTCGTATGCCGCCTTGTAGCGGTTCCATTTCTCCGTCATGTCGTGGAGCAGGCGGGACCGGAGAGCCTCGAGTTCGTGTTCGGCCCGGGTAACGGCGTCGCTCACCTCATCGAGCGGCTCGATGAACTCAGAAGCAAGCTCGGCAACCCGTGGCGCGAACAGCTTCTGAAATTCTTTGAAATCGGCGCCCACGCCGAGCGTCGACATGGCCGCATCGTCACCTGTGACGGCCGCAATCTCCGCCTGCAACGCCGACGACCACCCTGCGGTATTACGCGCCTCCGGTAAGCCACCGAGCACCAGATGCTCGAAGTGCATGGGCGTACGCAGGTATCCGAAGCAACCGTCGGTGGCACAGACAGCCAGAAACGGAGCTCGCAACTCCACGCGACGGTAATTGACGTGAAACTCGGTGTCGGCCGACATCGCGTTGCTAACCACGGAGTCCCGACGCAGGTTGACCAGGGCATCGCCAGGGTCGCGCAGGTCGTCATTGGTGAGCTGACTAGCCCCTCTGGCATCGAAGATGTAAGCACGCGAGTCGCCCGCCCAGAAGACGTGACCGGTCCAGATCGGACCGCCTGGCTGAGTGCGCTGTAGGGCAACGAGCGCCATAGTCGTAGGAAGAGCACGTATAAGGCGGGAGCGCAAACCGCTGGGCGCCGCGTTGAGCTCGCGCAGCCGCTGTTGCAGCGCCTGCTGCACCGCACGCTGAAGATCCCTAGCAGCGGCCTCGCCGTTAAGGCGCCAATCAGGTTCGAGCAGGTCGAGCATCCGCCGCTCGACGACATCTCGAGAGATGCGCGAGGCCAGATACGCCCCGGTGCGCCGCCCTTCCGGCGTCTCGTAAACCGTGCCACCCGCGCCGCCCATCCCATCGAAAACCCCGAGGAGCCCTAGGTCGGGCCCATCCCGCAGGATTGGGTCAGAATCCTCACCCTGATCCGGGATCTTGCCGAGATTAAATGCGAAGGAGATAGTTGGCCCCGGCGTTGCGACGGACGCCGAGGCCGGCCAGGCACTGGGGCCGTCGTTCACACCGAATTGCCGATCGAGTCGATGATCGTTCCGTAGTCAACCTCGGAAAGCCCACCGCCAGCTTGAGAAGGATTGTGAACCACGTTCTCCCAGACACCCGAGATGTCAGTCCATCCGGGACCGTCGGGGGCGAACAGGATGAGTCGCTTGGAGCTGGATCCCATCCGGCCCTGCTCGTCCTCCCAGGCGTCCGTTAGCGCGCTGAAGTCGGAAGGAACCCGTGAGGCGATGTCCGGGGGCAGCACCGCAGGGTTGAGCGGCTGACCAGGCTGGTCGGTCCAAACCACGATCACCTGACGGCGGCGATCCCCGGTCGTCGTCCACGGCGAGTCGATCGCCAGGGCCACTGCTTCCAACCCAGACTCCGGCGCATCGCCACCCCCTTCCGCGACAAGACCATTGACGAACTCCGAGAAGCGAGCACGCTCATCCGGCAGGGTGAAGAACGGCGACTCGTCGAGTGCCGCCTCACCGTCGGCCGCAAAATCGCGGAAGGCAATGACTCGTACGCGAAGCTGATCAACGTTCTTGCCCTTGGCCGTCAGATTCGATTGCACGTCGTCGTAGAAACGAAGTGCGTTGTCCTTCACCTGGTCGATGATCGGCGTCATGCTTCCCGTCACATCGATGCAGAACACGATGTCGACGGCGTATTTCAGCCCTCTGGGCGCGCTCAAGCTTGACTGACCGGCGGGGGGCGACCCAGCCGAAGCGGGTGAGCCGGATGTTGCCGCCTCCGACGGCGGATTCTCGTCCAGCACGGGCCACTCGGTGCTCGGAGTGCTACTCGCCGGAGGTGCTGTCGGAGCGGGCTCAGGCGGCGGTGTGGCGGGTGGTGCGGGAGTTGGGTTCTCGCTCATACATCCTCCAGAAGGGAGTCCAAACAGAAAGCCGCGACCGATGCCGCGGACAATCAAAGTTACCCCACTTCGTACGCCTCAAACGCGCGGTTGCGGTGGGCGACCGATCGGCGGGCGGGGGCGACCAGCAGGTAGCCGGAGTCTCTGTCGCTCCCCTTGTCAGCGCCATACTGCCGACGACACTCGGCCAATGGGACGCTGTTTCGGTGAACTGGTGGCTCTATCGGCCGGCGAGGGAGCCACCGTTGCCGCCGACGCTGAAGTATTTGTTGAGGACGGCCCAGCTAGACGCCCGACGGACACCAGAGGGCGAAAGCCTGACGCAAGCGGCCAGCCCGTAGAGGGGGTCCCCTTACGGAACACCGTCGGTGGAGCGACGTAATCGAACTCAGAGCCGCTCTATCTGGTGCCCACCCCGGGGCCCCCAGCGTGGAAGGCGGAACCCAGGAGCTGGCACCCGCACCAGGGTGGGGTCGCCTGCCGCCGCCTGAATATCCAGTTGCATGTGGGACAACCGCTGAGCAGAGTCAGCATGGTGAGTGACCTTCCCGAGCGGTGGAGCCGGGCCACCGTCTTCCCCGACATGTGGGTAGACCCGCAAGAGGACCCTCGCAACAGTGACGCAGTGCGCCCGGACGGCGAATTGCCGACGCTGCAGGACTACCTGAGGGACTACCGACTGACCCTGCAGATGAAGTGCGAGGGGTTGTCCCCCGAGCAGCTGGCCCGTCGGTCGGTGCCGCCGTCGACCATGTCCTTGCTCGGACTGCTCCGCCATCTTGCCGAGGTGGAGCGCGACTGGCGCAACTGGATTCTGCCGGGGAACCCAGCACCGAAGTTGTACGCGACGGGTGATGCCGACTTCGAAGGAGCCGTGGCTGAGCAGGCGCTCGTCGACGACGCATTCGCCGATCTCGCTCGCGAACAAGCGGCCACCGACGCAGTGCTGGCCGAGCATCCGGATCTGGGCGAGCGGGTGGGGAAGGACGGCATCGCCGTGCGTGAGCTGTGGGTTCACCGGATCGAGGAGTACGCCCGACACTGCGGGCACGCCGATCTGCTACGCGAATGCATCGACGGTCGAGTAGGGCAGTAGCCGCACTTTGCGTAACGACCCGCTGGGCGACCGTTCCGTGCAAGGATCTGCTTCCGGAACGCTAGTCGGGTCGCTCGGTTGGTCGGGGGTCGGCGGCGGACCGGACCCGTCAGCCGATCTGCTCTGCCAGCTCGACGATGATCCCCTCCGGGCCGCGGACGTAGCAGAGCCGGTAGCTGTTCTCGTAGCGCTCCAGCTCGCCGACGAGCTCAGCGCCGCGGGCTCGCAGGCCGGCGATGACGGCGTCGATGTCTTCGACGGCGAATGCGACATGGCGGATGCCCGGTGTGTTCGCCGGCGCGTGCCGGTTGCTGCCTTGGGTCGACGGCGTGTGGAGTTTCGTCAGCTCGATTAGTCCGTGGCCGTCCGGGGTCTGCAGGATCGCGATCTCTGCCCGGACGCCGTCGAGCCCCACGACGCGGTCCACCCAGCGGCCCTCGACCGGCACCTCGCCCTGCAGCTCGAGTCCGAGTTCGACGAAGAACTCGGTTGCGGCCGCGAGGTCGTCAACCACGATGCCGACGTGCTCCATCCGTTGGATCGTCACGTGCTCGATGGTAAGGATTCCAGGTTCGAGCGCGGCGTCGTCAGGCGCCCAAAAGACCCGACCTCGTCTTGATTTCGACTATGCTCGTCCGACATCCACGTCCCGCGAGCCGATCGGTTATCGGTCGGTCGCCGGTCGTCGCAGCGATGCGTCGAGTATTCGAATCAGCTCCCCGACACGTCGACCACCAGCCGGTGCGCTCGGGTAGCGCCTCAGAACGCCCACTACGACGGGAGGCGCAAGGATCCGGAACTGCGCGATCTGGTCGAGTCCGACAGCGGGATCGTCTCCGGCGGAGAGTTCGAACGCTCGTGCGGCATGAGCAGCCGATCCGAGGATGTGCTTGACCTGAGTAGCTTTTGGCAGCGGGTGGAGGAACGCCGCACCCACCGCGTGGCCGGCCGCGCGCGCAGCGTCGTTCGCCGCAGCCTGTCCCGCATCGCGGGCCTCTTGAGCCGCCCGGTGGGCCGCCCACGCGCTGTCACGTAGCGCCTTGGTCCGCTTGCCTCCATCCGCGAACGCCTGCGCAGCGTCGATCGACGCTCGTGGGCGCCGATCGTCAGGGCGTTCACGTTCGAAGATCGCCAATGCTTGCCGCGCGCACGCCACCGCGTAGCCGGCGACCTCTCGAAGTTCGGACCGGCTGAGTTCGATTGTCGTGGAGTCGTCCGCCATGGCGTGATCCTTCTGTACAGGGGCCGACGTCTCAATGAGACCCCCGTTAGCCAGTCGCCTTACGGCACCACGGCGCGATGGGTCGGCATCTGAGCACTCGTCTTCGCTATCGAAACAGTTCCTCGGTGGGCAGTTGACTGGAGTGTCACTGCTCGACAGCGCCGCGTTGGCCCGGCGTTCCGTTGTGCCGCGCTCGGTTGAACGGCGTTACCGTTTCCGCGTGACCACGTTCACGCTGATCGGCAGCGGCTGGCGGGCACGGATGTTCCTCAAGGTGGCGCGTGAGCTGGGCACGATCCGCTGCGGCGGGGTGGTGGTGCAGACCCCGCGTCGCCTGGATGTACCGACCTTCACGTCCTTGGACGCGTGTCTGCGCGAAGTCCGCGTCGACTTCGTATTGACCGCTACGCCACGGTCCGTCACGGCGCGCTTTATCGCCGAAGCTGTCGACAGAGGACTGCCGGTGCTGGCGGAGACCCCGCCCGCGCCCAATCTCGACGGGCTTCGCGCGCTGTGGTCGGCGGTGGGCGACTCCGGCCTGGTGCAGGTAGCCGAGCAGTATCCAGTGATGCCCTCGCACGCTGCCCGGGCGGCCCTGGTGGCCGCCGGTGTCATCGGCACGCCAACGCAGGTGCAGGTCTCTTCCACCCAGCAGTTCCATGCCGTCGCGCTGATCCGTGGTCTGCTCGCCGCTGGCCGGGGTCCGGTTTCGGTCCGGGCCACCCGGTTCACTGCGCCGCTGGTCAGTCCGTTGAACCGCACCGGATGGACCGACGACGAGGCGGCGCACCCCACGACCACGACGATCGCGACCTTGGACTTCGGCGACGGACGCTCGGGCGTCTACGACTTCACCGAGCAGCAGACGCGCAACCAGCTGCGATTCCGCCGGCTCACAGTGCGGGGATCGGCGGGCGAGCTGCACAACGATGAGGTGGTACGGATGACCGGTCCCCGCACACTCGTGCGTACCCCTCTGGTGCGCCGGCAAACCGGCTACGACCTTGACCTGATCGGCTACGACACCGAGCACATCTCCCTCGGCTCCCAGGTGCTGTACCGCAACCCCTATCCCGGTCGGCGCTGGATGGACGACGAGATCGCGATGGCCACCCTGCTGGAGCGCATGGAGAGCTGGGTGCGCGATGAGGGCCCGGAGCCGTACCCGCTGGCCGAAGGGGCTCAGGACCAGCAGGTCGCGCTGGCCATCGAGGAGTCGGCCGACAGCGATACCACGGTGACCACCTCTTGCGAGGCCTGGAGCTGAGCGTCGCGGCCTCCGCTGACGCGCTCGGCCGAGAACGAAGGGCCCGAATCCCTTCAGGAGGTAGACACGATGACGAACGTCACGCTTGTCAAGATCACGCGCTACGTGAGCGGCCCGTGGGACCGAAGGATCTGCCTGACCTGGGAAGACTGGATGACCGTGAAGGGCGGGCTGCCATACCGATACACCGTCAGGATCCAAGGCAGCGTTTATGCGCCGCCCAACAGGACTTGGGCGATTTCGCCTCCGCGGACACACTAATGTGGCTCGCTGCGGTTCAGGCGTTGGCTACCGCGCGGGCTGCGACGCGGTAGGCGCGACTACCGCAATCTCCCCGGGCGCGGTCTGAGGTTCGTGCACGAAGCCGATCCGGATGGCGCCGTTATCGTCGGTGTCAAACTTGCTGAAGTAGAGGTCGAAATGGTGACAGCGTTCACGGGGAACGCTCCGGACCCGACTCAGAATCGGTGCATACATCGCGTGGTCGGATTCGTCCACGCTTCTCAGGAGTTGCCACCTGAACCGGGGGTTACGCCAATGGCTTGCGACACGGACCTGCTCCGCCAGCTCGTCCATCCACCCGGTTGATGAGTTCGGCCGACCGTGCTGCCAAGCGTCCACGAGCCAGCGGAAGGGCGCGAACGGCTCGACCCGGCCAACCCCGAACAGACGTTTCGCCACGGCATCGATCTGGTTCACCCGTGCCTGTTCGAGCACGGCTCGGGCGCCCTCGACCGGGTCCAGCTCACGTATCCCGTCCACCTCCGCAAAGGTCAACTGAAGGCGCAAGAACGGGACGGTTGCCCAATCCTCTCCTTCGTCTGAGTCGCTCGGCACGACCTCTTTCAGCGCCTCGTACAACGCCTTGGCTGCCTGCTGGACCTCGTCCCCGTTGGCTGCGAACCCGGGAGCCACGGCCTCGTTGTGGTCGGGAAAGAAATCAGGGCTGGTTAGAAAATCA
>Ga0193696_1000331_pt1 | contig 17334 bp, 31 predicted proteins | sample L3m1metaG_FD_145074 | JGI IMG/M metagenome (GOLD analysis project Ga0193696, IMG submission 145074) | Soil microbial communities from a riparian zone of the East river system, Colorado, United States - L3m1 | ecosystem: Environmental > Terrestrial > Soil > Riparian zone | place: USA: East River... | reverse complement strand
GTAATGCAAAAGCTAGACTTACCTCTATCCATCAAGAGAGAAGTAAACAACCTGCAAGAAACATTGGACCTGTTGAAGTATAAGTTAGGGGTTGAAAAATGTTCGATGGTATCCTACTAAACTATGAAGTAAGCGCCCAAGCTGTTTGGGAAAAAGTAACCAATCACTTGTTGCAACAAGGTGTAGCATCGGTCAGTAATATGACTGGTGGTTGTGCATACTATGGAGAAGATGGAACCAAGTGTGCCATCGGTGTACTTATTCCGAAAGAAGAATATACTCCGAATGTAGAAGGTGTACCAATTCGTAACTTGTTCGACAAGTATTACTGCCCGCCTAGTCTACTTAAGCTAAGAGAATGTAGTGATCTACTTGATGAGTTGCAACGTGCTCACGATGTATATTACAACAGGAAAACGTTGCGTAAAGAATGGTATTTGCGACTTGTTAATATTGGTAGACAGTATCAGTTGGATACTAGTAGTATCGAGAAAAAGTGGAAGTCTCAACTGAGCATGAATTATTGAGTGACGATGAAGTAATTAAGTGGTGGAATGCGAAGTATCCCACTGATCAGATTGGTCAGTGGGATAAAGCGCGTATCGCGACTGCACGAATGGAGATGTTAAAGCAGATTGCAGTAAAGATGGGGAAATGGAATGACGATAATAGTATATGACACAGAAACGACCGGACTCCTGGCGGCAAGTGCTGCACCAACTGAGTTTCAACCACATTTAATCGATTTGTATGCTATAAAACTAGACTTGAACCTTAATATAATTGATACGTTATCGTTAAGAATGAAGCCGTCAATTAGTATTTCGCCAGAGGCTAGTAAAGTCAATGGAATTTATGACAAAGACGTGGTTAGTTGCTTTCCGTTTTCGTATTGGTTTCCAACGATAGCAAAATTTTTCACTGGTGGAACAATTCAAGTAGGGCACAACCTTAATTACGATCAGATGGTTGTTTGGTACGAACTAAACAGAATTGGAAAAACTCTAAATTTTCCCTGGTCGGCCAGGAGTATTGATACTGTTGAGGTATGCACACAACAGTTAGGCCACCGATTGAACTTGACTGATATGCATACTTGGTTGTTTAATGAAGGTTTTGATTTGGCGCATACTGCTGATGCTGACTGTAAAATAACTTTGAAGTGTTTTGCGCGAATGATATGGAAAGGAATGGTGGTACTATGATAGAGCCAGCTTTCGTGTTACCAGTATCAGTTAACGTAATTGATGTAAGCACGCGAAAGACTCATTTTCGAGCAAGTATAGTTAGCGGTGATCGAGTTGTGTGGAAGTGTAAATGCGATAGATTACACAAAACACTGGAATCTGCTAGTTTGTGCGGTCATAAAGAATTGTTGCGAAGGCAAAAGCATAGTAATCAACGTCGAGTAATTGGTGAAGCTCATAACGTAGCAATGGGTAAGCAAGGAATGACCAAATGAGCGACATAGAATTCTGGGATGATAAGCCAGTTGGGGTTAGTGGTGGTATCGGTAGTAACGAACTGAATAAACAATACGAAGACAGGAGGAAAGAACGAGTCATTGGCTTGGCTTGCTATGGCACGTTGATTGATTTGCAAAATTTCTTGAAGTATAGTGAAGTGTACTCCTGGCGGGATGAGGATCGAGATATGGTAAAACAAATGCAAGAGACGGCACAAAATTGCTATAATGCGATGAAAACTGTTGAGCATTGTTTGTTGCAGATTAGTGACGTGTTTTATGCACCAATAATTCCGACCGAGAACCAACATAAACTTGGAGGTAACGATGCCGGATGATGTTACTGTTGCACTAGCTAATTTTTTCCATGAAGCATGGGAACGTTACATAGATGAACCAACTGAAGATATCGAAAAGTTGATGATGATTTCTTTGTTAGTAGACGAATATGAAATAACCGAAGAAGACGTAGCTAACGAAACCTATGAAGGTGACGAAGGCGATGTAGTATACGTCTTGTCGGATTTAGGCAAAGCTGCACTAAAACTGGCAAGTAGTGTAGAAGACTGAAACCCAAGAACTCTATGGAGTGAGGGTTGATGGTGAACTCCCCTGGTGTTGAAGTGACGTTCTTCCGGGGGAGGATCACCCTATTATTAGGAGAATGTAATGGATAAAGTAAATCATCCAGCGCATTATGGTGGCATTGATAATTTGTATGAGGCTATTAAAGTAATAGAAGCGTGGGAATTGAGTTTTGTGTTAGGAAATGCAGTGAAGTATATTTCTCGTGCAGGGAAGAAATCAGGAAGTAGTTACATTGAAGACTTGCGAAAAGCTCAGTGGTATCTTAACCGAGAAATTGAAAATGTGCAACGATTGTATGATAGTAAAGAATAGGGAGGAATGTTTTACACAGTATAATGTGAATGGGTGTCGTCGGTTTAGATCATACTGTAAACCATGTGCAACTGTTAGAACAATGAAGTGGTATCATGGACGGTCTACCAATAACAGGTAAAGAAGAATACCTTAGCGAAGGTATTAGTATACGTTTCGATGGATACCAGTTGTGGTTATCATCGAATCGTTACGATAAGGATGAAGTTGCACTGAACAGTCAAGCGTTTCAAAAGATGATCGAATGGATCGATCAGTACAGTAAACTGCGGGAGTACCTGTATGGTGTAAAGGATGTTCTATAACAATCTAAACTTCTATTCAGCTTATACCTATGAGGATAGTTCAATGGTTTCGTTGTTGATTTCGTTGTTGTTGATGGTGCTGATCTTTGGTGTAATTTACTACATAATTACACTGCTACCGCTACCACCGCCATTCCCACTGATCGCGCAACTAATCATGTTGGTGATCTTTATTTTGGTGTTGGTAGCTTGGTTGCTGCCGATGACAGGAGTGTATGTAAGATGAGTGATAGACCAATAAAGATGGGAAGTAAATATTACCAAGCAATAACTGATGAACACATTGAGCAAATGCGTCAATGGTTAATGAAGACCTATAATTTTGAGGAAATCTCTACTGAAATGCTTAAAGCTGCGATAGATGAAGTCGCAAAGAAAAATTCTTTCAATTCGCTTGACCTTAAAATGTCAAGAGAAGACAGAGCGGAATTGTTTAGGATAAAGAAAGCAACTTCTCAGTAGTTCGTTGCCATTTGCTGACTGCAACTAACCCCTTTGGGGTTAGTTGCATTCTATCATCTAACAATTTTGAGTGGTAAGCTAATTCGCAGGCAATTCGCCAGTACTGCCATTCTTCCTGGCCGAATTCCGCAATGAAATTAGCTGGACTTGGTTGTTTGTTGTTTTCTCGGTAATGTGCAACTACACAAATAGACCATAATACTCTGAGTTTATCTATAATCGACATCGTTACGAACTCGTTGCAAGAATCGAGGTAACGTGGATGTGACTTCTCTGTGATGTGATTGTGGCGGTAAGGTTGCGATCCACTCCTGGCGCGGGAACGGGAATGAAAACCACACGCCAGGAGTGAATATCGCACACGAAACGGTTGCCCAACCATTTCTGAATAAAACAAACTGTGGGAGCTTGTTCTATGTCTGACCGTGTATATAGTAACGATAGTGACGGTGCCAATCACAATTTCGTGACCATCGCGCAAGCATGTCATGGCGTGCTGGCCAAGCGATTTTTCCGTGATGGTAACGTTAAATCATATGATCTAGTAAAACACTACAATTTCTTTGAACAAGAAATAACATGCTTGCGTGATCTGTATACACTCTGTCTTTACCTAGTAGAACGGCAAAGATGTTGTGTAATACGTGCAAGAGTAAAAGACCTAAAGAAAACAAGACGTGTAAGAAGACTATGCAATGGCGAAGATGCCACGTTGATACTTGATCGATTCAATTGGTTCGCAATCGATGTAGATAATTTCAAGGGATATACAGGCGATCTAGAAACAGATAGTAATACAGTATTGATGGAGTTGCCGACTGCATTTCGTGGTTGCGAATACTTTGCAATGGCAAGTGCAAGTTATGGTATCAAAGAAATCAGTATTCGCATGTTCTTTTGGTCAGATAATCTAGTAAGCAATGTCGATTTGAAGAAAGCCTTGCGTGGGAGTATAGTTGATCTAGCAATATTCAATCCAATTCAATTGATCTATACTGCTAGGCCAATATTCGATGTTGGCATGACTGATCCTGTTTCGGATAGAATAGTTTGGAAACAACCATTGTTTCCGAAGAAACTAGTTATTCCTTCTTCGGGAGGTAATAACAGTGGCGATCCTGAGAAGTGGTACACTAAACAGCAAGCAGATGTAATGATCGAGAAAACACTATTGAAGATTGAAGATTTACCTCCTGGCGGGAGGCATGATGGATTACGTGATCAATGTTATTTCATTGGTAAACTAGTTGGTCAAGGTCATTTCGAGTTAGAGGAGATTAAAGATCGCGCATTTGCAGCGTGTGATGCATGGGGTGGTCAACGCGACACAAAGAAGGATATGCAAACGATTCAATATGGCATCGATCGCGGTATTGAATCTATGCAGCGGGGAGAAAACGAATAATGTCACCGGAACTGAAACAGATACTCGATACGCTGCATTTGTTTGCTGACAAAGTTGAAGCTAAAACATGGTATGATAAGCACAGAGATGAAATAATCCCATTGCTAACTGATCTACACGATGAAGATGGAAATCATTACATTGTAGTAGTTGGAGAAATAGTCGGTTTCTTCCCACATGGTATGAAGAAAATACGTGAAGAAATCTATGCTAGAGTAAAGCGTGAACTCGATAGACGTATCGATGAGAGAATAAAAGAACATTGGCGTGATGGTGAAGAAGTAATTCTAGAGCGAGACAAAAATGGTAGTATTAAACCAAATATGCCAAATGTTGTTCAAGTTATGCTCAAGAGCAAACATCTAAATTTGGTATATGATCGTTTCAGAGGCGTAATTGATTATGAAATATACGGTGATCACAAGTTACCTTGGCTTATGTCAGATGAGAACATGATAGAAGTTAAGTATCACACTGAACATGAAATAAAAGGAACAGACAAAGTAAAGTATTATCCTGCAACGACTGACTATCAAAAAGCGGCGTTAAAGTATTATCTGTCACAATTCTTTCCAGATGAAATCTCCTGGCGGGTGTTCGAGGCATCACTAGTTTTTGCATCTAGACAAAATGCAATCAATCTGCAACAAGATTTCTTTAGTCATGGTCTAGTTGAATGGGACATGAAAGATCATATGGACATATTACATAGACATGCAGGTATTAAAAATCGAGATTGGGCTATTGTTATTGCACATTCGATCTTTTTGACAATGATGGCTAGATGCTTTGATCCTGGCTATGATGTTAGAGGCGTTGTTGTATTGGAAGGGAAACAAGAAATAGGTAAATCTTGGTTATGTCGTGCATTATGCTTCAATACAGCATTCTATACTCAATTTATCTTTGATCGAAACAATCATGGTTATGAGGTATCTAGACAAATAGCAGGTATGGGATTGGTTGAATTTCCTGATATGGGAGGCATCAACAGTAGAGAAACTAACTACATCAAAGCATTTATGACTGCTCCGCATGATCGCAATCGTAAAATGCAACAAGATTTAGTGGAGCATTTGAAACGTATCGGTGTGTTTATTATTACTACAAATGCGTCCGAAGCTTATTTGAATGATGCTACTGGAAATACCAGATACCTAACGGCTTTGTGTGATACTGATAAGATTGATGTTGAAGCTATCATTGCAGAATTACCACAATTGTATGCACAAGCTAAATACTTGTGGGAACATGGAGTGTCACCTAGATTAACACCAATTGAAGCGGCAATGCGCGATGAACAAGTAAAACCTCGCGAAGTTAAGTCGGATTATTATTATTACATGCTTGATATGTTAAAGTATCATCGTAACAGTTTCAAGTATGATGAGCATGAAAATTGGGATGATGGTTTAACACAAGAAGAAATATTAGGTTGGGCATCTGGTGAAACAGAATGGTGGGCAACTAAACCAAAACATAAGCATTGGGAAGAAATAAAGAAAGCGTTAGTTAAACATTTTCATATCGCATACGGACAAAAACGCATTCCTGCAATTCGCCGTAAAATAGATGGGCCAGAACTAACAGGTAACAAATGGCGATATAAAGGTAATCTTGCTTGGGATGAATTTATTGATTCTCTGGAATGAAGGAATGTGCTCCTGGCTGCGTTTTGATCTGTATTGCTCTGTATTTAAGTTGAGAAAAGACGATAACCCCTTGAAAAGACACAAGTGTTTTGGTGTTTTAAGCGTTTTAAGCTTTTTCTGAATTGAGTACCTAGACTTGTGAAAATGGGGGATTTTAAATTTCTGGCTATAGGCAATACCTGCGCGTATTTGCTTAAAACACTTAAAACACCCAATACAGGAAGCCCGAGCCAGGAGAACTAACAGTAACAAATCCGTGATCGATGAACGAAATTTGAAAAAGGGGCTTGACGCCTATGGCCATCGCGCTAAATTGCCACTATGTCGCCCAAGTTAGGAATCGGGCGGAAGACCGAACCCACCACTTACGGTTGCATTGACCCTTCACCGATGCAACCGTATTCTTCCGAAACGAAGTGGTTGGAAGCGTAATGTTAGAAAGTGACATAGCTAAAGAATTTACTAGTATATTCAAACAATATAGTCTCTGGGTGCCTAACAATACTACGGAAAGTGGCTGGCCTGATCGGTTCATACAATTACCTAACAGTGTAATTGTTGCTTGTGAACTGAAACGAGTCTTTGCTAACTTAAGTGATTACTACTTGTTGACGGAATTGCGCCAGGAGCAATGTGCGTGGCTTGCGAAATGGCAACGAACTGGCGGTAAGTGTTTTGTGCTAATTGGCGTAATAAAGTTCAACAAGTTGGTTGGTTATCATTGTTTTACTATGCCACTATGGAGTAGTTGGCTACAAGCCAATAAGCTAAAGTATCAGGCTAATGATACCAAGACTAAAGATGAAGTATTAACTTGGTTCAAGGAATACTTTAGTGCCTGATGGTTTTGATCCACATAAAGAACTAGCGCGCATTTGGACATTGCGCGATCTTATGCTGGAATGTAGAGTAAATCCACTAGAAATAGTGGAAATGGCTAGAGAAATCTATCGTGATCCCGAAATGGCACCGGAAACTCGACTACGCGCTGGCGAAATGATCCTAAATCGTGGATTTGGTAAGCCGAGACAACATCATACAGTTTCAGAAGTAACTGGTGCCAGTCAAAGTAAAGTAGTAATACTGCCAGATAATGGCCGGGGAGTTAGTAACGCAGGTAAGGTAATTGATGCTGATGTGTAATTAGCCCAAGTCTGGGCTGATTTCGGGGGCGAAACATAATTGTTAGACGGCGTTGATACTACTCACGCTTTGATGGCTCAACCTGGGCCACAATCCGCATTTCTTGCATCAAGAGCGGATATTGCGATATATGGTGGTGCGGCTGGTGGTGGCAAAACCTTTGCACTACTACTAGAACCATGCCGCCACATGGAAAATCCTGATTTCGGTGGTGTAATATTTAGAAGGCAAGCAATTCAAGTAAGAGCCGAAGGTGGATTATACGATACTTCCTTTGGTATATATGGTCAACTAGATGCCACTCCTATGTCTAGTCCATATCCGAAATGGACTTTTCCTAGTGGTTCTTCCGTATCGTTCAATCATTTGTCTAGTGATAGTGATCTGTTATCATGGCAAGGATCGCAAATACCGTTTCTTGGCTATGACGAATTAACGCATTTCACTGAACGACAATTTTGGTATATGTTAGAAATCGTAGTGTTAGTGCAATTCGTCCATATGTCAGAGCAACAACTAATCCGGACGCGGATAGTTGGGTTGCGAAACTAATCTCATGGTGGATCGATCAAGATACTGGCTATGCTATACAAGATCGTAGTGGTATAGTTCGTTTCTTTGTAAGACTAGATGATACTTTGCATTGGGCAGATTCCCGCCAGGAGTTGCTTGATAAATTCCCAATGTTAGAGCCAAAGTCACTAACGTTTATCCCGTCTAAACTAACTGACAATAAGATACTCATGGACAACGATCCTGGGTATATGGCTAACCTAATGATAATGGGTCGAGTAGACAGGGAACGCCTACTAAACGGTAATTGGAAAGTCAAAGAACAAGCAGGTAGTTACTTTCCAAAAATGAAAATCAATCTACTACCTGCAATTCCAACAGATGTTAAGCAATGGGTTAGAAAGTGGGATTTAGCCGCTACCACCATAAGCGAAGCTAATCCCTCCCCTGATGCTACTGCTTCTGTACTTATGGGCCGCAGAGAAAATGGCCGTATAGTAATAGCCGATGGCATTAATATTCGTGAAAATGCCAGTGATGTCAGACAAATAATAAAGAATATACTTTCGCAAGATCACGCCAGGAGTCGATCACTAACTACTATAATTCCACAAGATCCTGGTCAAGCTGGTAAAGATCAAGCATCTAGCCTTATATCGTTTCTGTCAGGGTATAAAGTAAAAGCAATTAGGGAAACTGGACCTAAAGTTACTAGGGCGGAACCACTATCTTCCCAATGGCAAGCTAACAACGTTGATATAGTAGCTGGCCCTTGGAATAATGATTACTTGACGGAAATGGAAAATTTCCCTGATAGTAATCATGATGACTATGTTGATGCATCTAGTGGTGCTTTTCTTGAACTAGCAGCTAAAATAAGTGACTATGCACGTAGACTAGCACTATCGGAGTAGCAACAATGCCTTTTGGTTTCTTTGTCGAAGTAACTGGTGATCGGCCAGATCAGGGATTGCCTGGACAACAGCCTGGAATTGATAATACACTACCGAAACCACCGCCAGGAGTATTTCCCCCGCCTGTACCAGCACATCCAATTGTGCCAGTACCGCCGGGATGTACTGTACCACCCGGAACTATTTGGCCGCCAGTAAATCCTGATCGCCCAAGTAACGAATTGCCCGGTGGTAGTGGTGGTAGGCCAGATAATACACTTCCGCCAAATGTAGACAATACTTTGCCGGGTGGTAGTGGTGGTAGACCAGATAATGCATTGCCAGGATCACAAGTATTTTGGGTAGTAGTTTGGATTCCTGGCTATGGTTGGCGTTATGTCGCTGTCGATCCAAGTTTGACTGTAGATAATAGCTTGCCCGGTAGTATAAATCGGCCAAGTAATGAACTTCCTTCCGCACAACCAAAAATATAAAGGTATATAGACATGACAAAGGCTTTCTTGTTGGCTACAGTAACGTTGATTGGCTTTGTTAGTCAATCAAATGCTGCGGTAATTGCTACATTCGCGCAGACTAACTCTACTAATACTGTTGTTGCCACTGACAATAGTGTAACTACCAATATTGTTGTAGATGATGCTGTAACGAATATCAGCACATTCGGTGGTGGTGGACCAATTAATGGTGCGTTCTTTAGTTTGAACTCTACCAGTAATGATCCAGCGCAACAAGTTGGTGGCGCAGTTATTCAGCACTATGATGGTTTATTTAGTGACGCCGCATTCGGTGCTCTTGGTGGGCCAGGATTGGTTGTTAATGTTAACAATCCGCCTGATTTCCTTTCACTAACATCGGATGTTGTTCCTGCTAGTGATCTAGCGCCTCCTAGCTCGTTTTCACTAGCTTTTACTAACCTAACGCCAGCACTTTCTATTGATGGCACTACTATCAATGGATTTACTGCCGCTTTTGCTGGTGTTGTTAGTGCAAGTGCAACTCCAGTACTCGAGCCAGCTAGTCTAGGTATTCTTGGCCTAGGTTTGCTTGGACTTGGTATGATTCGCGCGCGTAAGGCATAACTAGTAGTGAATTCAATTCAGCCCAGAAACGATGGTTTCCAGAATCTACTTTCTGGGCTGAATACTGCTGGCCTAGATCGTACTTCTGGAACATTTTATAAAGGCGGCTCCTGGCGTAGAGGATTAGAACGTTTCTGGGCTAGTCGATTTAGTCATTATGACTATTCAGAAATCTATGCTGGAAGTGGAATAGCACAAAAGATCATCGATCGTCCTGCTGATGATTGTTTCCAACGTGGACTAATCATCGAAGGTGATGAAGAAGGTAGTATATACGATGAATTTGATCGATTGTCTGTATATACTAGAATGTCCGATGCTGTGCGCTGGACTCGTTTGTATGGTGGCGCAGTTATACTAGTTATCGTTAAAGATGGTGGTGAACTTGATACGCCATTGAACTATAATACAGTAGAAGAAGTAATCGAGCTAAAAGTCTATGATATTACATGCATCAAAGCTACTGATGTGTACTATAACGATCTAAATGATCTGATAAAATTCGGGCAAATAGAATATTACGATCTTTCCCCGCCAGGAGTAAGCAGTTTCCGAGTGCATGAAACTCGATTAATGTTTATGAGTGGTGATCCACTACCACTAAAACATTCAATTAGACAAGGTTTGTCTTGGATTGGTAGATCAGCACTAGAAGGTTGCTTAGATGATCTAAGTCGTTACGATCAAGCACTACAATGGACAATTAGATTACTTGAGCGTAAGCAACAAGGTATCTACCAAATGGAAGGGCTTGGTGATTTGTTTGCCGAGCAAGCTGATGATCAGGTATCGAAACGAATAAATCTAGTAGATTTGGTGCGTGGTAACTTAAATAGTGTAGTTGTTGACGCTAAAGACAACTATACTATCGAAAATCTTGGTTTGGATGGCGTACAATCCGTTATTCAAGAGTATCAAACCGCGCTATCGGCTAGTAGTAATATCCCTGTTGTTATTCTTTTCGGAAAGTCAACAACTGGGCTTAATGCTACTGGTGCTGGTGATCTTGAATCTTATTACGGCATGGTATCACATATACAACAAGTAATTGCCAAGCCTTGTTTAGAGAAAATCACTTCACTTCTGTATATACAGAAGACATATACTGATAAATTGCCGGATACTTGGCATATTAAGTTTAATCCACTGTGGGTGCCGAGTGATGCAGAACAGGCTACCACAAATAAACTAAATCAGGAAGCTAATGCCGTTGAAGTAACGATGTTAACGTCATTGTTAACTAGTGGCATCATTAGTCCTGATGAAATTAGAAAGATTATTGTTAATAAATACGTTGAATATGAATTTTCTGATGAAATTCCTGCTGATGCTGGAGGTATTGACTACGCGGAAGGTGTAGATACAACCCAAATGGATGTGCCGGAAGATAATGCCAAGACTGCGTAAACCTATTCATGCAATGAAATATCCGGTGGGCCAGGAGTGGCACTATCGGCGTATTTTGTTGGCCATGAATAATCAGTATAAACTAATACTAAAGAAGCGTATGTCTCCTTTCGTTGTCGAAATGGCAACAGAAGCAACTGATTTCACTACTTTGCCAACTGGTGAAATTAGACAAGATGCTGGCTGGGAAGAACAACTACTTAAAATCATGTTAAATATTAGCAAAGATATGCAAGGTCCAACGAGTAAAGCTATTGCTCAAATGATTCGTATTGGTCCACAAGTAAATGAATACAATAAAGCTGAATGGAAGAAATTGGTGCGTTCGCAGTATGGTGTTGATCCGTTAAAGGAACAACAAGATAAATATACTGCATTGATGAGTAACTGGAGCCGTAACAATTCACTATTGATCAAGGATATACCTGCAAAAACTAGTAGGCAAATAGCGGAACAAACTCGATCTGCTCTAATTGACGGTGTTACTGTAAAGGACACCACTAGTGCAATATTTGATATTATGTCAGAACGAACAGACGTTAGTGATAGTCGGGCTAGACTAATTGCCCGTGATCAGGTTAGTAAACTAAATGGTCAACTAACCAAAGAACGCCAAGAAGACTTGGGAGTGTCAAACTATATTTGGCGTACAGTTGGTGACGAAAGAGTAAGAGACACTCACGAAGATAACGATGGCGAATTGTTTAGTTGGGATTCTCCGCCAGGAGAAACTGGCCATCCTGGCGAAGATTACCAATGTCGTTGTTGGGCGGAACCAGTATTGCCAGAATTTGCGTTGTTTGAAGCATCACTACTAGAAGAAGCAGAATAATGCCAGTTCGTTATGATGTAATTGAGCTAAAAGCCGATGTTACTGCGGAAGGCTGGATTGTTGATAAGCCAGTCATTACGCGATCTGGCATATTTAAGTATCATGACAGTACAGGTAAAGTAATAAGAGAATATAGGCCAGATGATGAAGTATTCGACAATAATAGTCTTAACTCGCTACGGGCAATTCCGATTACTGACGGCCATAAAGGTATTCTTAACATTGATAGTAATCTAGATGGGATTATTGTCGGTAATGTTATGTCTCCTGGGGAAAAACTGGATGAGAACAATGTCGTTGCTGATATAGTAATTCATAACGTAAAGAAAATTGGTAACAAGCGCGAACTTTCGCTAGGTTATGTCTGTAAGATTGACGAAACTCCTGGCGAACACAATGGACAACCTTACGATGTAGTACAACGCAACATCAAATACAATCATTTGGCAGTTGTACACAAAGGTCGTGCTGGTAACGCAAGAATTAGACTAGATAGTGAAGATCGCAGTTCATTTCCTACGGAGAGTGACATGGTAGACGTTACACTAGGGAAAGTCCGTTTTGATAACGGACTAGAATATGCTGCCGCTAATGAAGTGGTAGTAAAGTTTAAGGAAATGCTTGAAGAAATCGTTTCGCTGAAGACTCGTGCTGATAAGGCTGATGCACAAGTTGATGTAGTTAAGGCGGCACTAGTTGCTGCTGAAAAAGATAAGGAAAATGCAGTAAAGCTGGCGAATTCTTCCGCCAGGAGTCGGGTTAAGCTTGAAGACAAAGCGCAACAGTTGTCATTGAAGTTTGACAGTGACGCTACTGATCGTTCGATTAAAGAACAAATCATTAAGAAGCTTGGTAATGATCTAGACTTTACCAATCGTTCTGATGATTATGTTGATTCTGCATATGATATTACTATTGCTAATGTCGATGCCAAGAACAGCAAGACTGCTGATCAAAAGACTAAGACGACAACGAAACAAGATACTACTAGTTCTGGTGGTGAATCAAATGATGCTCGGGCACGCATGATTGCTCGCATCCGTGGTGAGAAGGAAGCTGCATAATGTCGTTCTCGATTACTAACAATGTTTATTCCAACTATATGGCTCCAGCCTTTGTTGGAATGAAAGAAGATAGTATGGACGATAACGTCGATACTTTCGCTGCTAGTGATCCTGCACTTGGCGTTGCTATTGGTGTTGCAGTGCAACGAACTGGTGCTGGTGCAATGACCATTAAGAATGGTGCAAGTGCTACACTTGGCGTTGGCGTTGCACTGCATGATCATGTTTATGGTTATCTTGGCCAGTATCCTGCACTTGGCGTTACTATTGGTGTTGCAGTGCAACGAACTGGTGCTGGTGCAATGACCATTAAGAATGGTGCAAGTGCTACACTTGGCGTTGGCGTTGCACTGCATGATCATGTTTATGGTTATCTTGGCCAGTATCCTGATAAGACTGCGGTATCTGTACTAACACGCGGTCGTTGCTGGGCCGCAGTAGATTCTGGCACTGGCATTAATGACGGCGTTGCTTGTAAAGCCGATGCAGTTACTGGTAAGTTTAATACTACAGGCGTTGCAGTAACGAATGCGGTATTTCGTTCGCAAGCTATTAGCTTGCTTAATGCTGATGGTGTAACTACAACTCTTGCTGCTGTTGTAGAACTACACAATCCCAACGTATAACCGCATAGTTAGGGGAAATATCATGCCTGGACCAATGGAACATCTTCGTTACGATGAGTCAGATGCAGCAATGCTTGCATCGGCTCCAATTGTTAAGAATAACTTTCGTGAAGATGCCGATACGATTTTTCTAGCACGCCAGCTAGATTATGTGCGTTCTACTACTTACGATCGGCAGCTTCCTGCAACGAATGCTGATGCACTAGTTCCGGATGATACTAGTATTCCGGAATGGGCTGAAGTAGTTACTCAATATGCGTACGATATGGTTGGTATGGCGAAAGTTATTTCCAACTATGCTGACGATCTTCCGCGTGCAGATGTCAGATCGGTGTCTCGATCTGTTTCTGTTAGGACTCTTGGTGATTCTTACGGTTATAATATCAATGAGCTTCGCGCTAGTCGCGCTCAAGGTACTGGGCTAGACGCAAGAAAAGCCGCTGCTGCTAAAAGAGCAATGGACATTAAGATTATGTCCATTAAGCTAAACGGCGATTCTATGTATAATTTGTATGGATTGTTTACCCATCCTAACATTCCAGTACAAGTATTGCCTACTGCTGGTGATTGGGCGACACTTACTGGTGATCAAATCCTTGCTAATCTTATTGCTTGGGTAACGGGTTATCAGAACCAAGTTAAGGGAACGCACGCACCAACCCATCTCGAATTGGCACCGAAAGCCTATACTGCCGCAAGCACTAAATTCATTACTGCGGCGGGTAGTATGGTTACGCCGATGATGTGGTTCCGTAGTAATTATCCGAATATTACGGTAGAAAGCATTTGGGAACTTACTAACGCTGCATCCAGCGGCACCAAGGATCTTGGTTTGCTATACGAACGAAATGCAGAGAATATTTCCCACATGTATGTTATGCCTTTCTCGCAACTACCGCCGGAAGCGCGTAATCTGGAAATCATTACTGATTGCGTTGCTCGTTCTGGTGGCGTTAACATTTTCTATCCGCTTGCTCTACTTTCTGCTCTTACTACCTAATGCCAAGTAAAAGCAAAGCTCAAGCTAAGTTCATGCGTGCTGCTGCACATAGTAAAAGCTTTGCTAAAAAGGCGGGTATTTCGCAGAAAGTAGCTAAAGAGTGGAGTAGTGCTGACAGTAAACGTGGCACGAAACAATTGCCAAGTAGAAAGGGTAAGTAACATGCCGGAAATTAAGAACATTTCGGAACGACTTATTAACACGCATGACTTTACTATGATTCCTCCTGGCGCTACAGTAATGATTTCTGATGAAGCTGCCGCTCATGCAACGATTACTGAACTTGTTACGGCAGGTGTACTCGAAACTGTGGGTGGGGCCGCAACTGCTGCGAGATCGCAACAGTCTCCGAATACGAACAATACAGCCAATCGTGCGCCAGGAGCAAAGAATGAGTGATAATCTAGCTCCATATACTGTTGAAAACCTAAACTATGAAGTAACGAATATGTCTTCGCGTACTTTTATGTTTGGTGATTTGACACTACTTCCTAAAATTCCGCAAATCATTAATGATGTGCAGAAACACACTATCGAAAATAGTAAATATGGGGAATTCTTTGTTTTTGTACAACAAGAACCGGACCCACCACCCCCATGAGTGAAACTGTCCCTGACTATTGGGATGAAATAGAAGCACTGCTGAAATTATTCTTTCCGCAGTACTTTGATCCAGAAAATCCGGCGTATATACCGCCGGAAATGTTGGATATGTTGTTGCTACTATCTGAGGAAGCGCGACCCTGGTGCTTGCCTACTAATCGCGCTAACCTCGCCCAAGCATTTTTCGTTGCATATCTTATTTCGGTGCAGAAAGAAACTTCTTCTGGCAAACAAGTAATTACTACTGCTGGACCGATTATTTCGGAGAAAGAAGGCGATATTACTATAAATTATGCTACCACTACTAGTGGTGGTGAAGGAAGTAGTAAATCGAAACGACCATCATCTGATCCGTGGGATGCATGGAATAGATTATGGAATATTTGTGCTAGAGGATCGATAACTACAAGGTTTGGTGATCCATGCCGATCGTCATCAGAGACAAAGATTACGGATTCCAACGTATTAACCATGACATTAAGGAACTCCGCACTCGGTCTGTTAAGATAGGTGTAATGGGTAATGATCAAGTAGAAGGCGTTTCTGTAGTAGATTACGCTGCTTATAATGAATTCGGCACTAGTCGAATTCCAGCTAGACCGTTTATGCAGAAAACCGCTGATGATAACAAAGAAACAATGACTAAATTTACCACATTTCTAGTTGGTCGGATGATTGACGGTAAAATAAGTGATACAAGTTTGTTGCATAATCTAGGAATGAAATATCAGTCAATGATCCAGAAGACTATACGTGAGGCTGTTAGTTGGGCGCAACCAAATGCTAATTCTACTATAGCCATGAAGGGTTCTACTTCGCCATTGATTGATACTGGTAGAATGGTGCAATCAGTGCGATATGAAGTAACATGACGACTTCGTTTCGTGCGCCCTTTCAAGTAATCAAGCGGGATATTGGCCAAATAGTTAATGGCAAGTATAGACTAGCTGATGATACTGGTGTAATCATTACAGTTATGGCAACTGTACAAATGATTAGGCCAACTGATCAAAATGCAATAGAAGCTACACCATTTGGTAGGAGAGCAGGTCGTTACATTAAAATCTATACCAGTGATAGACTACGAGCCGCTAACCAAGAGATTTCTCCTGGCAGAGAACGTTACGCCGGAGATTTATTTATCTACGATGGATCACAGTACTTGTTGTTTGGTGAAGCCGATTTCACTATGTTGTCTAGAACAAGAACAACAACTGTTTCACATTGGCGTTATTATGCCTGTGAGACAATAGAGCAAATGGAATTGGATCATGCACCTTAATGATTGACAAACTGTATCAATTGGTTAGTGAAGCGACCAAACGAATTGGACCAACTTGGTCAATCGTCTTCGCTAATCAAAATATGCCAAGACCAGTAAAACCGTATATATCCCTAAATGTAACTAATGTAGATATACCAGACCACGTAATATACATTGGCCCGACAGATGCGTTGTTTAATGAAACGATCTATGGTTGGCGCAAAGCTACTGTAGATCTACAAGTTTATAATGGTATAGAATCCCTAGCTACTGTCAATACTTTGGCGTTAATCATGCAAACAACTAGCATGGTGGAGTTTCAAACTACTATAGATGTTTCTATAGGACAACGACTGTTTATTGGTTATGTTCCAGAAATAATCAATGCATCGCAGTTTGAAGGTAGAGGAATTTACCAATTTGAATTCTTCTATACTGAATCCTATACTGAAAATCTGTATGATATCGCAAAAGTGGAGACGCACGGAGACTATACTGGTAGTCTAACTGACTATCACGATGATTGCACTATTACTGGTCCGAACTGGATCGAACCTACACCACAAGGATAAGTTATGGCCAATATTGATCGTATCGTCAATGTGCAGATTTCGCTACAAACTGCGAGCGTTGCACAGAATACCTTCTCTGATCTACTGCTATATGGCACATTTACGCCAATTAGTGGTGCTAAAGTAGG
>Ga0193696_1000330_pt1 | contig 17348 bp, 15 predicted proteins | sample L3m1metaG_FD_145074 | JGI IMG/M metagenome (GOLD analysis project Ga0193696, IMG submission 145074) | Soil microbial communities from a riparian zone of the East river system, Colorado, United States - L3m1 | ecosystem: Environmental > Terrestrial > Soil > Riparian zone | place: USA: East River... | reverse complement strand
AAATCGTGGTGAAGGACATGCGTAGGCGCACGTGAATAGCCATTCGTTCTAGCCTTGAAGACGACGAAATCGCCGTTAGGCGCGAGGGCCGGATGCCGACAGGTGTAGTTTGTGTTTGCCAGAATTTCGGCGACGTTCGTGCTGACCCAGGAGGTGGTGCTGGCCTGCAAATCGCGCATAAACACGTCGCCAGTAATATTGGTTCGACCCGGGAAGATGTCGGCTGCTACGGCAAGAAAGGCGACTCGCCGACCGTTCGCGCTCAGGCTGGGTGACCAGGAACGGTACGTCCCCACACTTGCGAGGAATGTGGTTTTTTGGCGCATGTCTCTGACGAAAACCTTGCGTGTCGAGTTGGTGTCGCCAGTTACCAGATCGATTGAGGCACTTTCGAAGGCGATCCAACGTCCATTGGCGGTCATCACCGGTTTCGAAGCGCCCCCTATGGGCGCGCTGAGAGAGGGGGAAGGTACGCCGCCTGCCAGACCAACACTCACCAACTCTGTAGTTCCGGAGTGCAGATCGCGCCGGAACACGTCCGAAAGGCCGTCGGTATCGTGGGAGACGAGGTTGCCGGCGTCGCTCGAGAATACGACGTAGCGGCCATTATCTGAAATGGAAGCGTAGCCGGAGTTTCCATCTCCGCCGCCAGAGCCATTTGTGTTTACACTGACGAGGGAGGTCACTCCGGTGAAGCGATCGCGGATGAAGATATCGCTGTACGATCGCAGGTCATCGTTCGTGACCAGGTTGTTGGCGTGGCTTGCGAAGACAACGCGCCGACCATCCGGGGTCATGGAAAGAGCAAACGAGCTGCCGCCGCCCGCGATGTTTGTCGTCCCATAGGTAAGCAATTTCGGAGCTTCCGCCGACTGCGCAAGCAATCCACTGGCGGCCAAAATGAGGAAACAGATACGCATAACTTCTCACCAGGCTCCTTTCATGGCGTGTACTTGCTGGCGGCCAGACTGAGCAAGCGCGGCCCGGAACTGCTCGGTATTCAGCGCTTCGATACTGCCATCGGCAAATGCAACATTTCCCACAAGCCCATGGATATCGTCGAACCATTGGGCCTGAGTTGCTAGAAGCCTGACTTCACTTAACGGAAATCCCGTTGACCCAGAATCGATTACATTGCGATCGGTCAGGAGGATTGACCGTGGATTCGTGGGCAATGCGTCCAGGCCCAACATGTACGCTACCGCCCCGTCTTTCACCCTTTGCAGGCCGGTTTCGGAGAGGTCCCACGCGGTAGCGACGCGAGCATTTGCACGCGTCTCAGCCGGATCCATGAGTATAGTGGGCGTCTTGAGCGCGTCCCGAACAAACCAGTACTGATACCAGAGACTGTGTCGCTGCGGATTTATATCGTGATTGCCGCCTTGAGCAGAATCCAACCGCCAGGGCATCTGATCATAGTGTTCCAGGCCAAATTGAATGTAGGCATTTCCGATCTGCCGCATGTTGTTGAAGCATTGCACGCGGTCGGCGCGCGATCGCGAAGTGACGATCGACCGTCCAAGTGTCAGTGTCAGCAGCAGGACGATGCAAATACAGAGCAAGAGCTCGATGCGGGTGAAAGCCGGTGTTGTTTTTGCGAAGACTCTTTTCATAGTCAATACATCCATTTCTCCCCTTTTGTTACGACTATCTGGAAGCCCGCAAGGCCGTCCCCTGCGAACTCGCGGGCTTCCTGAACCACCGAATTATCTGCACTTGAGCAGCGTGAGTGCCAGACGAAATATCGCGAAATTCTGTGCGAATTACTTACGTTGCGCCCGAGAAAGGGCGTGAGCCTGACGCGTAACGCGTGAAATTCGCGCAAGAAACGAAGATAGGCGTATGAGATTCGGACCCGCTATTTCCACAAAAAGCCGGAGGCAACTTCGCGCTGGAGCTTGCGATTGTCGTCGGCAATGCGGTGGGCCATCGATTTGGAAATCACAAAGAGCAGAGGCGCGGCCAGACGTGGGATCTGCCGGATCATCAATTGAAACGCCTGCGCGGTCACGCGAAGCAAGCGGGTGTCGACATCGGCAACCACGTCCGCCGTGCGGGTCGATTGAATGAACATGCCGAGTTCGCCGAAAAACTCCCCGGGCGCGATTCGCGCCAAGGTGATGTCCTCGAGTCCGACCAGCAGTCGCGCACGGACTTGTCCCGAAACCACGAAATAAGCCGCATCGCAGGGCGTGCCTTTTTTGATGATCACTTCGCCAGGTACCGCTTCGTGCAGTTTGCTGAAATGCAAAAACTGCTCAACGTCATCGTTCGACAGTCCGGAGAAAAGTGCGAACTGCCGCAACTCCTCGGGTCGTACGGATCCCAAACGCGGAATGTAAGCTGTGTCGGTAACTCCGACGAAATGTTCGCGCAAGGGCGCAAGATCTTTCGCACGCCACCAATGTCCGCTCGGGCCGACGCTATCCCCCGCCATGTGTACCCACGTGTCGGGTACAACCCGCCCCTCCTGCACCCAGCCAATCAGGGTCGTGAGATCGATCGGACCATATACCATATTGTCGATAGCCCAGACCTTATACGTCTCAGCTTGAGTGGCGGGTTGCACTGGGTCATCCGACCACATTTCGGCTGCCGATGCAAGCCGAACGGAGTGTCCAGGACAACGCCAGCATCGGTCCACAGGTTTGAAAAACTAACCGTCGACACACACCTCGACGCTCTTAACCGTCAACACTTTGCTAGAACCCTCGCCGAATGCTCCTCAGTTTTGTATATGCGCCTATTTGACTCACTAATGCAAGTATATTGTATCTCAATATGAGTCATAGTGTCTCTTTAAATGGGCTTTTGGCGCTTTGAAATAAAATCGTAAGTAACATTAAAATAGCCACTTACGACTAACGCATTGTTTTGGCATTTTGAAAGCTGATTATATTGCATAGAAGGAAAGGAATGTTTATGACACTGACACGTTGGCAAAGACCTAATTGGGATCCTGCGCGGCAACTCTCCTCGTTGCGTGACGAGATCGATCGGCTGTTTGGAACACCGCTCTCATGGTCTGAGAACGGCTCCCAACCGTTTAGCAGCGGCTGGCTTCCGGCTGTCGACGTTTACGAAGACAAGGACAATGTGTTTGTCCGCGCGGAACTTCCCGGAATGAAGAAAGACGAGATCGAAATCTCGTTGCACGAGGGTGTCCTTACCCTGTCGGGCGAGCGCAAGCTCGATAAGGAATACGACAAAGCCGAAAGCCATCGGGTGGAGCGTTTCGTTGGCCGGTTCCAGCGCAGCATCACATTGCCGGCGCCAGTTGACGGGGCGAAAGTTCGCGCGACCTACAAGGATGGAATCCTGGCGATAACGCTGCCGAAGGCCGAGGAAGCGAAGCCAAAGCAGATCACCGTCAGCGCTGAGTAAGGAGGACGCTATGAATGCTGTTGCGAATCGAACAGAACTAACGGAACGGCCTGAGCGGCATGCTCAGAAACAAAACTGGTTCACACCCGAAGTGAACATCTTTGAAACCAAGGATGGCTATGTCCTCCAGGCGGACATGCCGGGTGTGAACAAGAGCGGCCTCGAAGTCACGCTGGAAGGGAACACATTGACCATCGTCGGCCGGAGAAACGAGCCCGAATTGCGCGCGAATCCGGTTTACCGCGAGTCTCGCGAGGGCGATTTACGACGTGTGTTCGAACTCGATCCCGCGATCGACGCTGCGAAGATCAACGCCAGGGTGGAGCAGGGGATTTTAACGCTCCACTTGCCTAAAGCCGACAAAGTCAAACCTCGGAAAATCCAGGTAAGTGACTAATTGTTGGGGAGTGCGACCGCAGGCAGATCTTCTGCCTGCGGTTTTTTTTAATGCTGATTCTCTCCTCCTCGCCCTTAATTCTGCACTCTGCATTCTGAACTCTGCACTTAAAAAGTGGTGGTAGGAGCTGGATTCGAACCAGCGGAGGCGTAAGCCAGCAGATTTACAGTCTGCCCTCGTTGGCCACTTGAGTATCCTACCAACCCCCAATTCAAGGGGGGCGAAAATATGCTGAAATGAGCCTCCGTTGTCAATGGAACGAGTCCTCGAATCGCCATATTCCGAAGGAAATTTGCCGGAACTTTCACTTTGATCTTCATTCACCTCAACCTACTTTAAATCCATGTTCGATACGCTAAGCGGCAAGCTCCAGAACGCCTTCAAAAATCTGCGCGGCCTCGGAAAAATCTCCGAGGAAAACATCGGCGAATCGCTGCGCGAAGTGCGTATGGCGCTGTTGGAAGCGGATGTGAATTTCAAAGTCGCGCGCGATTTTATCGACCGCGTCAAAACCAAATCGCTCGGCCAGGAAGTCGTCCAGAGCATTCAGCCGGGGCAACAGATCATCAAAATCATTCACGATGAGCTCGTCGACCTCCTCGGCTCCGAACACGCCAGCCTCCAGCTCTCCGGTTCACCTGCGTGCCTGATGCTCGTCGGCCTGCACGGCTCCGGTAAAACCACCTCCAGCGCCAAACTTGCGCGGCTTATTCAGCGCCAGGGCCGTCAACCGCTTTTGGTCGGCGTCGACGTTTACCGTCCGGCCGCGATGGACCAACTGGAGACCCTTGGCAAGCAGCTTGAAGTGCCAGTTTTTCTCAAGCGCGGCGAAACAGACGTATTAACGATTGCCCGCGCGGCCCTGGAACACGCGAAAACGGAGCACCGCAACGTCGTGATCTTCGACACCGCGGGCCGTTTGCAAATCGATGAACCGCTCGTGCAGGAACTGGTGCGTTTGCGCGACCTTGTCAAACCCACAGAAATTCTCCTCGTGCTCGACTCCGCGACTGGCCAGGAAGCCGTAAACGTCGCTGCCCATTTCGATCGGACTCTCAATATCACGGGCGCGATTCTCACTAAACTCGATGGCGACGCTCGCGGCGGCGCAGCTCTCAGCCTTAAGGCGGTGACCAATAAGCCAATTAAGTTCGCCGGCATCGGCGAAAAGCCCGAGGACTTCGAGCCGTTTCACCCCGAGCGCATGGCCTCGCGCATCCTCGGCATGGGCGACGTCGTGAGCCTGGTCGAGAAGGCCGCCGAAACGGTGGACATGGAGGAAGCAAGGCGCATGGAAGAAAAAATGCGCAAGGGCCAATTCACGCTCGAAGATTTCCTCGAACAACTTCGCCAGATGAAAAAGATGGGACCGCTCGAATCAATTGTGAGCATGCTTCCCGGCGGTTCCGAGATGCTAAAAGGCGCCGACATGACGAAACAGGAACGCGAATTTCGCCGCATGGAGGCAATCATCTGCGGCATGACCCTGCAGGAGCGCCGCACACCACAAATTCTCAACGCCCGTCGTCGTCAACGCATCGCCAAAGGCAGCGGTGTGACTGTCACCGAGGTGAACACGGTGCTCAACAAATTTTCCGAGATGCAACAAATGATGAAGAAGCTCGGCAAATTCCAGAAAATGATGGCCCGCATGGGCGGCGGCGTGCCGGGAATGTTTCGCAGATAGCAAGACGACCAACCAACCACAAACACCGATTACTGTTGAACTGATTACTCATTACAATCGCGCGTTCCTCCCGGTTTGCTATTCTCCTTTTGACATGGACCGAATCGCCAACACACCTGCGGACGTCGACGCGACAACCTGGCGCGTTTCGTTCAGGTAATTGGAGACGACCCTGAATTACTCCAATGGTTCCGAGATTTGGAACGCCAAACCACCATACAGCGAAATAATGAAATTCTGCTCATGGCAGAAAAAATCCGTTCCCAGAACAAATACCGCGACCTATCCGCTTCGGTGGCGTTGCTGAGCCACACGAGAATATTTGACGCATTGTCTCAAACACTCCGCGAGTGTGGATACATTCGCGACTGAGCCGACTGCTAACGCGCCCCTCCCAATCACGAATTACCGGGCTCTTCCATGACCGACCGCGAATTCAACACTTCTAACTACGATCTCCGTCTCTCATGTAAGAAACTTGAAACTCAAACTTGAAGTCAGAAACTGGAAATCACGATGAAGCCACGGTTATTCTCCATTCGCCCCGGTGTCCTGGCCTGCGCTCTGGTAGTTGCAGGCTGTTCATGCGTTGCCGCGCCGTCCACTGACTGGCCGCAGTTCCGCGGTCCCAAAGCAAGCGGCCTTGCTGACGGCGCATCGCTGCCCACCACATGGAGCGTTGAGACGCGCACGAATGTCCGTTGGCAGACGCCTATTCCCGGGCTCGGCCACGCCAGCCCGATCATCTGGAAAGACCGTATCTACATCGCTTCCGCCGTGAAACCGGGCGCGAAACCCGATTTGAAAATCGGTCTTTACGGGAGCGGTGATTCCTACACCGAGAAAGAGCCGCACCAATGGCGCTTGCTCTGCCTCGACAAACTCTCCGGCAAAATCCTTTGGGACAAACTCGGCCACGAAGCCGTCCCACGCCTCGAACGCCACACCAAAGCCACCCATTGCAATTCCACGCCCGCGACCGACGGCCAGCGCATTGTTGCCATGTTCGGTTCCGAAGGCCTCTTCTGTTTCGGCATGGACGGCCAAAAGCTTTGGCACAAGGACCTCGGCAAACTTCACGCCGGCCCCTATAACGCGCCACAAATGCAGTGGGGCTTTGCCACTTCGCCCGTTTTGCACAATGGCAAGGTCATCGTGCAATGCGACACCTTGAGCGAACATTTCCTCGCTGTGTTCGATGTGAATGATGGCCGCGAACTCTGGCGCACCGCGCGCGACGAAGTCACTGCGTGGTCAACGCCCATTGTCGCGGAAAGTCCAGAGCACGCACAAATCATCGTCAACGGCTGGAAACACATCGGCGGCTACGATCTCGCCACTGGTCGTGAGCTTTGGAAACTCAAGGAAGGCGGCGATATCCCCGTCGCTTCGCCGATTCTCTGGCGTGACCGTGTCATCCTCACGAGCGGCCATGGCAAATATCGCCCGATGCGCGCCGTGCGCCTCGACGCCAGCGGCGACGTCACGCCGTCTGAAATGGGCGCAACCAACCAGGCCGTCGTCTGGTGTCACCCGCGCAAAGGCAACTACATCCAGACGCCGATTGCTGTCGGCAATCTCCTTTGGGGTTGCCTCGACAACGGCATCGTCACCTGCTTCGACGCGATGACGGGCAAAGTCCATTACGAAGAACGAATCGGCGGCGGTAACCAAGGCTTCACCTCCTCGCCTGTCTCCGACGGCAAACACCTCTACTTCACTGGCGAACAAGGCGATGTCTTCGCCGTTCCCGCCGTTGAAAAGTTCAGCGTCACGGCGACCAACAAGCTCGGCGGTTTGTGCCTGAGCACACCTGCAATCTCTGATGGCGTCCTCTTCTTCCGCACCACTGAAAATCTCCTTGCCATCGGCACCAAATCCCGAGGAGATTGAAATCGAGGATGGACGACACTCTCGATGCGCTATTCTGTCAGGCCGTGTCCGCCATCGACACGGGTGACGTGCCCGCGCTCGAACGCCTCTTGGCCGCGCACCCAAGGCTGGTGCGCGATCGGCTTGACTCGCCCGGCCCGTGGTTGCGTGACAAGGTCGGCGACGCTCTCGATGGGTTCTTCCGGCAGCCGTATCTGCTCTGGTTCGTCGCGGAAGATCCGGTGCGAAACGGTAAGTTACCTGGGAACATCGCGCACGTCGCCCGCACGATCATACAGGCCGCCGAGCGCGGGCACGTGACCAGCCTGCAAGAGCAGATCGACTACGCTCTGCGTCTCGTCTGCTGGTCCTGGATCGCACGGGAGTCTGGCGTGCAAATTCAACTCATCGATGTGCTGGTCGATGCCAGTGCTTCACCTGATGGTCAAACCGTTTACCGGGGCCGCTTCGGCACGCACTGCGATGCTGCGGTCTACAACGGAAACTTCGCGGCGGCCGAGCATCTCTTGAAACGAGGCGCCTCGTTGACTTTGTCCACAGCGCTCTGCCTGGGACGTTGGACCGATGTCGAGCGCCTTGCCCGCGCCGCGACCCTGGCGGAGAAACAGGACGCCTTCGTCCTCGGCGCACTGCGCGGCCAACCGGAGGCACTCCGCAGAATGCTGGCTCTCGGCGTCTCTCCAACCACGATCAGTGCTCAGAACCAATCGCACGGGACAGTCCTCCATCACGCGGTCTGGTCACGCTCTCTTGACGCAGTCAAAGTCCTGGTCGAAGCCGGCGCCAACCTCAACAGGCGCGATACGATCTATGACGCGACTCCCCTGGGTTGGGCCAACTATGCCGGGCAGGAACAAAAGGACGAGTCCCGCGCGAAACAATACAGAGACATCGCAGCGTACCTTCGCGAAAAAGGAGCTGACGCATGAAACCTTATTCTTTGGGTCAAGACTGTTCACGTTAGACTTGCAGCTTGCGTACTCAGCCCACAATTCGCACAGAGACGACCGAAGACATTCCTGAAATTCACGCTCTGGTTCACGCGGCCTTCGGACAGCCCGGCGAGGCCGATCTGGTTGACGCTCTGCAACGCTCGGGCGCCCTCACCTTGTCTGTGGTCGCCGTGATTGATGATCGCATCGTCGGTCATATCGCCTTCAGCCCGCTAATGATCGCAGGAAAACCGGTCGCGTTAGCCCTCGCGCCAATGGCCGTGGCGCCTGACTGCCAGCGACAGGGCATCGGATCGGCGCTGATTCACGGGCACCGGAGGAATGCCGGCAGCTTGGGCACAAAGTCATCATCGTTGTCGGCGAACCAGCCTATTATCGTCGCTTCGGTTTCGTTCCCGCTTCGCCATTTGGGATCGAGTGCCCCTTCGCCGTGTCTCGCCTGACGCGTTCATGGTCCTTGAACTTTCACCCGCAGCCGCGAGAACATCTCGCGGAATGGTTTGCTACCGCTCGGAATTCGACCTGGTCTGATAATCGCCCCACCAAACTTTTTCCTTACGCTTGTTGTGGGATTGATTATCGTTCGGCTATGAATCACCTGCACGTTCTGGTCGCATTTGGTCTCTCCTTTGCATGGTTCGCTTCAGCGTCGGAGCAGGGCAGACTGCCCGAGTCCGACACCCGCGCGCGCGAGGTCCGCACCCTGGATACCCGGCGCGAATTTCCCGAGATCGCGTCAAAAGCCACATGGGAAGCGCGCGCACGCGAAATTCGCGAACAGGCGCTTGTCTCCTGCGGACTGTGGCCGATGCCGGAGAAAACACCGTTGAATGCAAAAATTTTCGATCGAGCCGAACGCGACGGCTACTCGATCGAGAAAGTTTACATCCAAACGCTGCCGGGATTTTATCTCGCGGGCAATCTCTACCGTCCGCTCGGAAAAAAGGGACCTTTCCCGGGCGTGTTGAATCCGCACGGACATTGGAAGGAAGGCCGGATGGCAAACGCGCCGCTCGGCAGCATCGCGGCGCGCTGCATCAACTTCGCGCGCCAGGGCATGGTGGCGTTCTCTTATGATATGGTCGGTTACAACGACACCGCGCAGGTGAATCACAAATTTGCGAGCGACCCCACCAATCTACTTTGGAACATCAGCCTGATGGGACTGCAGACGTGGAACAGCATTCGCGCGCTCGACTTCCTCGAATCGCTTCCGGACGTCGATAAATCGCGGCTCGCGTGTACAGGTGAATCAGGCGGCGGCACGCAGACTTTCATGCTCGGTGCCGTCGACAGTCGATTGCACGTGCAAGCGCCAATCGTGATGGTCTCTCATTCGATGCAAGGCGGATGCTTGTGCGAGAACGCGCCCGGTTTGCGCGTCGATTATTCGAATATGGAAATTGCTGCAGTCCCAGCGCCGCGGCCACAGATTCTCGTCGCCGCCACCGGCGATTGGACGAAAATGACCATGACGGTTGAAGGCCCGGCGATCGAGCGCATCTACAAACTTTTCAACGCCGCCGACAAACTGCGCTACACAATTTTTGACTTCGATCACAATTACAACCAGACGAGTCGCGAGGCGGTGTATGGGTGGTTCGGCAAATGGCTGCTCAACAAGCCGGAAGCCGATGCGGTGAAGGAGACTGCCTACGAAATGGAACCGGTTGAATCGTTGCGTGTTTTTCCCGATGGAAAGCTGCCGGAAGATGCTCTCACCGAACCGCAACTGATCGCGTATTTGATCGACCGATCTCGCACTCAGTTCAATTCGTTGTGTCCTCGCGATTCGGCGGGTCTCGAGAAGTTCAAAGCGACTATGCTCCCGGCGTGGAAGCACACGTTGCAGGTTGAATTTCCCGAACGCAATTTAGTGGTCGAGCCCGGCGAGTCAAAGAAGGTTGGTGGCGTTACCAAATACTCGCTTGTGATTGGCCGGCGGGACCGTGGAGATCGCGTGCCAGTGAGCATGCTGACTCCGGCAAAAGACAATTTGCGTACGGTCACGATTCTCGTCAGTCCAGACGGTAAAAGTGCTTTTCTCGATAATGAAGGCTCGCCACGTGGCATTGCAAAGGAACTGCTCGCGCGAAACCAATCTGTGATTTTGCTCGATACGTTCCTGACAGGTGAGCTGGCGAGTCCAGAAGTGGCCCAGAAGCGCAAACAAACCACAACCCACTTCACAACCTACAATCGCACCGATCTCCAGGAGCGAGTCCAGGACCTGATTACCGCCTGCGCGTTCGCGCAAAGCCATGGCAAAGGCAGGCGAGTTGTGCTGTGCGGCAGCGGACGCGCCGGACTCTGGGCATTACTCGCAGCGCCCGCGGCGGATGCCGTGGTCGCTGATTGCGCCGGGTCCGATGCGCAAAGCGACAAAGAGTTGATGGAGAAGGACCTCTTCACGCCCGGGTTGCGCAAGATTGGCGGCTTCGAGGGCGCAGCTTTGCTGGCCGTGCCAAATGCCCTCCTTGTGCACAACGCGAAAGACGATTTCGCTTCGATCGATCAGGCCTACACCGGCTTCCGCAAGCCATCCGCCCTGCGACGCGAAACCAAACCGGTGGATGAAGCCGCGCAAGCCACATGGATCGCGCAGCTCAAATTTCAGTGACGCGCCTATCCTTTGGGGTGTAAGTGGTAATGCTGCAGTTTCTCGCGCAAGGTCAGCCGTGAAAGACCGAGCCAGCGCGCAGCCTTCGCCTGGTTGCCATTCGCCCGCTGAATCGCCTGCGCGATCAACTCGCGCTCTGCGATTTCGATCATCCGGCCATGACTGTCGTTGAGCTCCCCCTGCATGGCGGCGTCGAGCAATTTCGCCGCGATCTTTCGAATCGATGACTCAGGCTCGCTCGCCTCGGAGCTCAATTCCGCGATAACTTCGCGCACGTGCTCGACACTGATACGATAGCCGCGCGCCTGAAGGAGGAGTTTGCGCGCGACGTTCTCGAGTTCGCGCACATTGCCGGGCCACGAATATTCCTGGAGAACACGCAACGCTTCCGCATCGATCCCGGCATTCGTGACCTTCAACTCCTGGCCGTATTTGTTGAGGAAGAAATTGAGCAAATCAGGAATGTCCTCGGCCCGTTCGCGCAGCGCCGGCACGCGGATCGTCACGACGCTCAATCGGTAGAACAGATCGTCGCGGAACTGCCGCTCCTGCATCGCGATTTCGAGATTGCAATGCGTCGCCGCCAGCACACGCGCATCGACCGGGATCAATTCTTTGCCGCCGAGCCGTTGCAGCGTTTTCTCCTGCAAGACACGCAACAGCTTCGCCTGTGTGCCCGGCGTCATGTCCCCGATCTCATCGAGAAAAATTGTCCCCATGTGTGCTTGCTCGAATCTGCCAATGCGCCGATTCTCCGCGCCCGTGAACGCGCCCCGTTCATACCCGAAAAGCTCGCTTTCCAGCAGCGTCTCGGGAATCGCGGCACAATTCACCGCGATGAACGGCGCGGTGCTTCGCTCGCTGTGCTGATAAATCGCGCGCGCGATCAGTTCCTTGCCTGTGCCGGTCTCACCGCGGATTAGAATGTTGACCGGTTTTGCGGCGATGCGCCCGATCTCTTTGTAAATGGTCTGCATGGCCCGGCTTGTGCCCACAATCGAGTCTCCCTTTCCCTCGCCGATGCCGACCGGCTCGGACATCAGCCGGCTTGCTTTGCTAGCTTTTGAAATCAGGTCCAGCAATTCCGCCATTTCGAATGGCTTTACCAAATAGTCGTACGCGCCCGCCTTCATCGCGCGAATGGCGATCTCAGTCGTGCCGTGGGCGGTGATTAAAATGATGGGCAACCGAGGCTGTGCGGCGCGCAACTGCTGAACGAGCTCCATTCCTCCGAGTCCGGGTAACCGCAAATCGGTGATGACGACGTCGAATCGTTCCCGCGTCGCTCGCGCCAAGCCCTCATCACCGCGCCCCTCCCGAAAGAACTCGTAACCCTCATCGGCCATCACGCGCTCGAGCGTTGCGCTGATGCTCGCGTCATCTTCAACCAGCAACACTCTTGCGCGCCTGCTCATTTCGAACCCTCGGCAACACGATACCAAAGACCGTCCCGCGATTCACCTCTGTTTTGTATTCGAGGGCGCCGCCATGTTTTTCGACGATGCGCGCCGCGATTGAAAGACCCAGACCGGTTCCTGTTTCCCTGGTGGTGAAAAACGGATCAAAGAGGCGCTTTTGCACTTCGGGTGGAATGCCACTACCCGTGTCCGCCACCTCGAGAATCACCGCATCGGCTTGCCGATTGGCCCACCTTCTCGTCCCCTCGCGCACAGCAAGAGTGATTGTTCCGCCCTCTTTGATGCTGTCTGCCGAGTTCTGCACGAGATTGATGAGCACCTGTTTGATCTGCTGCCGGTCTACGTGAAGAAGCGTCCGGGGCGCGCTTTCCGCTTTGAGCTGAATGTTTTGTTTCTCAAGTTGCGGCCTGAGCAGCGTTTGGACATCGCGCAGGAGTTCCCCCGCCTCCACATCGGCAAATTCCGGTTCCGCAGGTCGCGCAAATTGCAGGAAATCCTTCACAATCTTTTCCAGGCGGCCGATTTCCAGGCCAACCAATTCAACGTCCGCGAATTCCGCCGTGCCGGGCTTGAATCGCTTTTGTTGCAGAAACAAACAGGCCTTGATCGCCGTCAGCGGATTGCGAATTTCGTGAGCAACGCCCGCCGCCAACATGCCAAGCGAGACGAGCTTTTCCTGCCGTTCCAGCAGGGCCTGGCTTTCCACCAACTTCAGCCGCAAGGGAGCAATCATCTCGCGATAAACCACCACGGCCAGTGCAGTGCCAAACGAAAGCAACAGGCAGAGCGATACCAGCAGCACGTTGCGAAGGCGCGCCAGGCCCGTTTTGGACTGCGCAAGGAAGAGGTCGAGCGATGCGCGATGCGCCTCCGCCAATTCGTATCCGAGGTTTAGGATTTTCTCAGAGTCCTTCTCGAGTTCGGAGAAACCTCTCAGTGCTTCGCTTCGTGACGTGCCCACGCCCGTCGACGGCTCGATCCGCTTCGCGAGCTTCACGTATTCGTCGAAGGCCATATTCAGTCGACTGAGCACTTCCTTCTCTTTCGCCGTTCGCAATTTTGGAATTTGAGCATCCAGCCACAAATCCAGTTCGTGAGTCCCTTTCTGAAACTGCTGCAGGTCCTGCGGATCGCCCTCCACCGTGTATTGGAGCAGATAATTGCTCAATTCCAGCACTTCACGCTGGATGTGATCGGCAATCCGAAAACTCTCCAACTGAACCGCCGTGAGCCGGCCACGCAATTCGGAGACGTCGTGCCAGGTCCTGACGGCGGTCTGGAAAATGAGGACCGCCGACAGCCCGATCACCACCACGAGGGTCACGATTCGAATCGTCACGCGACTTACAATCTTCTGTGGTAAGTCAATTATCACAATGGGTCAGCTCTTGACCATATTTCTTCGACTGCGCATCCCGCCGACCGCGGCATTCATGCGCGCCAAAGGGCTTCTTCCCGCTTCCGCACCCTTTGTGCCACCGCAAAACAGGGCTGGCACCGTTTATGCAAAATGGTTGTAGGTGCGTCGGAGTTTCGGCGCTGAAGAGATTAAAGATCGGATTATATGACTTTCGTAACCTTTCGCCTGGTCCTGATGGGCCTCTCCGTTGCAACACTCGCCTGTCTCCAGGCAATCTCCGTCCGCGCGGGTTCCCAACCTCGCCGGACAGGTGCCGCCGCCGTTGTTAATCGCAAGTCTCCGACCTCTCCAAACATGGGTCGCGGCGGCGGCACTCCTGTTGTCAAGGCGTCGGAAAAAAATCTTCCTGAAAAGCGTGTTCCTGAAAGGAATGTTCCAAGCCGGAAGCTCCCCGACGAAAAGCGACACCCCGAACATGAGCTCGATTTCTAAATTATCCAGGCAACATATGAAAAAGAAAATCCTGATTGCTGATGCTGATAAAGGGACCCGTGAAAGTTTGGCGCTGCTCCTTGAAACCCTGGACTACGTCACCATTGCCGCCAGAAGCCCGCGACAAGCTGTCCGCCTGTCTTTAATGTATCCGTTTGACCTCGTGTTGCTGGAAGTGGCTGCCGACGCGGAGGGATGGGAAGCCCTGGAATGGCTGGAGAGACTTCACCCATTTCTTCCCATCGTTCTATTAACAACGGATAAACATCTCTACGAGCGCGCGGAAGCGGCCCGCGCGGACGCATTGCTTGAGAAGCCGGTCAACAGCAAAGCTTTGCTCCACACGGTCCGAATGCTTCTGACCGAGTCACACCACGAGCGTATGGATCGCACAACCAATCCCGATGCCGAGCCGATGTTCGCGCCTCCGGCCAACTCGCCCGCGGCACGGTTGCTGACGCGCAACTGAAACGAGCAATGCCTGCCGAGATGTCTTCCGCTTATCCGCGCAAACCGCACATTCTCCTGGCGGAAGATGACTCGGCGGTGAGGACCTATTTGGGGCGCGTGCTCCACTCGGAGGGCTACGCGGTGGTGGAGGCTGAGAATGGCTACGAAGCCGTGACTGAATTCATCAGCGTTGCTCCCGACCTGATCCTGCTCGATTTGAACATGCCGGAAAAGGACGGCTGGGCGGCCTTCCAACTCATCCAGCAAATTCACCCTTTGGTGCCGATCATCGTTATTACGGCGCGCCCCAATCAGTACGAACGCGCTCGCTCGCTCGGGGTCGATGCGCTGATGGAAAAGCCGCTCGATTTTCCTCTGCTGTTGAAAACGATCGCCGAACTCCTTGCCGAGTCTGACGCCGATCACATCACTCGTGTCACGGATCGCAAATTCAAAACGGCGTTGCTCAAGGTTGCCGGCTCATGACAACGCCCTCACTACGGCAGTAAACGGACGCGATAGTAATGTTCCATGGCGTTGGCGACGAGGTTTGTTGCTGTTGCGCTGTTGCTTGTGGCCGTAACTCTGGAAGGTGCTGGTGACCACGATGAGCCGGCGCAGTGCGCGCTCTGCTCGACCTGGTAGGCCCCGCCTGCGAACGCAGTCCACCGGAGCACGTCGCGGCCTTCGAGGCGTTGAAGTCCAGTGATTTCGGGCTTCGGCGCGAGCCGAAAAACGGCAGCGGGTTCACCAACATTCCCACTGGTGCGCGCGCCGTAGAAGACGTTATCTGCCGTCTGAATGAAGCTCACCACGTCGTCGCCAGGCATCTCTTGCAGAGGAACCAGGACGGTCAGTTCGCCAGCCGGCGTGAGTTTAAAGATCGTGCCGGAGCCTGAAGACTTGAGATCGCCATCCTCGTCTGGAATCCAGCCTGCAAAGTCGCTTCCGCCGGCCACGGTCGTTCCGTAAAGGTTTCCATCGATGCCTTGAATGACTCGATCTGGTCCCCATCCGTTCGTGCCGTTGAAACGCGCGAGGATCGTCAGTGTCCCGGAAGGTGTAACTTTGATTATCGCGCCGAAACTGTTCGTGTCTCCTCCACCGCCATCCAACGCGTAGATATTTCCATCTGCGCCAATGATTGGCGACCAGGGACGCCGAATAAGCGAGCTGTGGGATGAAAGCAAAATCGTGAACTCACCGGAGGAAGTGAGTTTGAAAATGGTGTCGGGAGCATTGACGCCAATCCAGTCTGAGGTGGTGCCGTAGAGAGTGCCATCGCCGGCGCGGACGAGGCTGGTGGGATTAATACCGTTGGTCCGCGAGAAGGAAAAGAGGGTCGTGAAATCGCCTGCCGGGGTGAGCTTAAAAATTATGCCCCAATTAATGCTGCCTGCGGGGCCGCCGTAATCGGTGGCGCCATAGAGATTGCCATCGGCGCCGTAAATCAAAACTCTGGCAGCCCTGCCGTTGTTCGCGTTAAAGGAGAAAATCACGCTTAACTCACCGTTGGTCTTCAGATGGAAAATCCCTCCATAGTTTGTCTCGCGCCACCAGGTCGCGCCGTAAAGACTGCCATCCGAAGCCTGGATCAACGCACCTGGACAGCATCCATAAGGACCGTTCGGGTCGAAAGAGGCGAGGATCGTTAACTCGGCCGCGGGCGTCAGCTTGTAGACGAGGCCATTGGTGGCATGACCACCCCCTCCGAAGCTGCCGCTGAATGAGCGACGTCGGTTGCGTATCGTCGTCGGACGTGCTGAAAGTGATGAGCCGCTGAAGCGCGAAGTCTGCGGCGAGGGCATAGTTCGCAAAAGCGGCGACCATCACCACGGTGAGCGTTGAGGCTTTAAAGAACGAGTTGTTCATAACATCTTGTAATTTCCCGCCGCGCAGCCTCCACCGCGCGGCGGGGTGTGTTCCATCAGTTTAGTCTGCGAATTCAATTTCCGGCAACGGTGTTGTGATGATCTTCGGCATGTTCGGCGGGTCCATCAACTGCAGTTGGAAAGGCCACGTCGAGATATCAATGCCCAGAAGGTTGAAGTCGTTATCCGGGCAGATGACGATCTGACCCTTTGACACGCAAAGGCCTTCAACTTTGTCGAGCGCAGGATCAAACACAGTAATGGAGTCGAGAACGACACCCTTTTTCACCGGCTTGATGCCAAACTGCGAGAGATCGGATGGGGCAAGCTGCTCGATGGTTTTCGTTGGCTCGGCGAGCAATTTTCCGGCCGCGTTTTCAAGCGGAGTAATGTCTGTGGCCGGATGGACATTAATCGCAAAAAGTTTGTCGGTGCGGCGTTCAGTCACCAAAAAGACGCCCGCGCTTTTCGCGAAAATGTCGCTGGCATGGACGTTTTGCTGCGATGCGTTTGGCTCCGTGACGTAGATGTACTGTTGGATTGCGAAGGTGGCCGTGTCGATTGCGATAATGCGAATGTGCCGGCCGGAATTGGCCTGGCTGAGCGTGGGGTTGCCAAGCGGACGCTGCATGACGCCATAGACTTTGCCATTGGCATAAGTGATGCCTTCCATGCCGCGGTTGACGCGACGTTTGGCATAAACGGCCGGCAGCACTTCAAAGGTGTCGATCTGTTCGGTGCCGCACCGGGTACCGACCGGAACCAATCGAAAGAGAACGGTGCCGTCGGGCGCGACCTTGCAAATACTCGGGCGATATTCGTC
>Ga0193696_1000329_pt1 | contig 17350 bp, 11 predicted proteins | sample L3m1metaG_FD_145074 | JGI IMG/M metagenome (GOLD analysis project Ga0193696, IMG submission 145074) | Soil microbial communities from a riparian zone of the East river system, Colorado, United States - L3m1 | ecosystem: Environmental > Terrestrial > Soil > Riparian zone | place: USA: East River... | reverse complement strand
TATCGTGGCCGGCCAAACAGGCGCAGGCGCCCGACCCCGCCGTCGGGATAGATATTGAACCGCACGTGCGTGATGTCGCCCAGGGGCCGCAGGTCGTCGTCGAAGGCGTGTCTGGTATGCGGTTGGAGTGCGGTGCGCGGCAGGAGATCTCCCCATTGCAACCCGGCGAGGTCGCGCCCCTGCTCGCCGGCCGCGCCTTCCAGGCTGCAGGCGCCCGGCGCGTTCCCCTTGAAATGGCGCGTGTCGACTTCCACCCGTCGAATCGCGCCCGCGGTCCCGAGGCGGACGATGGTCCAATCGTGCCCAGGGCCACGCCGCCGCTTCGTCTCCCAGCCATCGCCCATGTGGGTCGCGTCGCCGGGCATGATCAGGTTGTGGCGTGAGCCGAAGAACATGTCGCTGCAGGCGACGACAAGGCCGCCATGTTCGACAGCCGCGAGGTCGACGTCGCCGCGCTTGCGCAGCCGGTCCCAATCCGGCGTCACGTCGCCATGGACCCGGAGCCGGGCCACGCCGCCGTCCGGAAAGATGCGCAGACGCACGTGCGTCGCCCTGGCCTCGACGGCCGCGGCGATCGGGTTGTGCGAGTCGCCGGCGAGTGTCGTCCGCGGCACGACTTCCTGCCACGCGACGCGCGACAGTTGGTCGGCCGCCACCAATGGACTCGTGTCGCACGCGTCAACGGCGCACGACTCGGGAAAATTCCCCTTGAAAAACGTCGTCTCGACGTCGACGCCGCGCACGACGCCGCGCACGCCGAGACGGACGATGCACCAGTCGTGATCGCCACCGTCGCGCCGGCGGCGCGTCTCCCAGCCGTCCATCCATTTGCCGCGTTCGGTGTACTTGCCCTCGATCCAGACGGGGGCGGCCGGGTTGATGAGGCCTTCCTTCGGCGCGAAGAACTCGTCGTTGGCGGCGACGACCGAGCCGCCGAGCCGCTCCGAGGCGAGATCGACGAGGTCGAGAAACGTAACGGTCATAGCAGGCGACCCGATCCGGCGGTGACGAGCCGCCCGTCCCGCCACACCGGCGTGCCGCGGAGGAATGTTGTCTGCACCCGTCCCACCAGACGACGGCCCTCGTAGGGCGTCACCTTGTGCCGCTGCTGTAGGCGCGGCGAGTCGACCGTCCATTCGACATCAGGATCCCAGACCACGAGGTCGGCGTCGTAGCCGGCGGCGACGCGGCCTTTGCGATCGTCGAGTCCGGCGAGACGGGCCGGCGCCTCGGACATCCAGCGCGCGAGAACTCGTAGCGCGAGGCTTTCAGCCTCGCGATCGCGGCCCTGCCCGCCTTCGCGCTCGTCGCGCTTCGGCGCGTCCGCCGTAGCTCGCACGGATCGATCGCGAGCGGAGGCGGAAAAGGGCCGCGCTACTCCAGTATTCACTGCCGCAAGCGAAAGCTCGAGCGAAGCGATACCGCCCCACGCCTTCATGAAGTCGCCCGGGCATTTTAGCGCCGGCGGCGCCGGTGAATGATCGGTGGCGACGAGGTCGAGGGTGCCGCGTGTCAGGGCACTCCAGAGCGCGGCCCGGTGACGCGCCTCGCGGATCGGCGGTGCGCACTTGAACTCGGTTGCGCCGTCCGGGACTTCTTCGGCCGCGAATGTCAGATAGTGCGGGCAGGTTTCGGCGGTGATGGCGACGCCGTCCGCCTTGGCGCGTGCCACTTCGTCGGCCGCTTCGGCCGACGCGACATGGACGATGTGGGCGCGCGCACCATACTCCTTCGCGAGGCGCGCGATCATCCGAATCGCTTCAACTTCGGCCTCGGGCGGGCGCGTCGCGAGATAGGTCGCGTATACGCTCGGCTGAAGCCTTCGCGCTCCAGCATCACCAATGAGCGCCGGCGCCTCCGCGTGGACGAGCAGCGAAACTCGACGCCGGGACACGATTGGTAAGGCTTCGCGAAGATCGCGTTCGTCGACCGCTGGGAATTCGTCGACCCCCGACGGCACCAGAAAACACTTGAAGCCGCGGACGCCCGCCTCGACGAGCTCGTCGAGGTGCGCGGCGTTGCCAGGCACAACACCGCCCCAGAACGCGACGTCGACGTGACACTGCCCGCGCGCCGCCGTCCGCTTCAGCTCGAGCGCCGCCGCCGTCGTTGTCGCCGGCACGCTGTTCAGCGGCATGTCGACGACCGTGGTCACGCCACCGGCCGCGGCCGCCCGCGTCGCGGTATCGAACCCCTCCCAGTCGGTGCGGCCCGGCTCGTTGATGTGGACATGGGTGTCGACGATGCCCGGCGAGACGACGAAGTCGCCGGCGTCGTAGCTGTCGTTCACATCCCTCGAGTCTTCGTATGGACCGATCCGAGTGATCCTTCCGTCCTGGATGTGGATCGTGGCCGGGCGGACACCATCAGGCAGGACGACTCGGCGGCTGCGTACAATCACCGTCCGGACTAGCTGCGCGTCGCCCGTTTCAGGAACGATCCGGCGCCGGCACGCCCGACGAACTTCCCGTCCTCGATGATCACTCGGCCCCGCGACAGCACGGTGTCTGTCGCGCCGGTCACCTGGCGGCCTTCGTACGGGTTGTAGTCGACGTTCATGTGCAGCGTTTTCGCCGAGAGTGTGATCGTCCGATTGGGATCGAACACGACGATGTCGGCGTCCGAGCCTGGCGCAATCGTGCCTTTGCGTGGAAACAGGCCGAAGATCTTCGCGGGAGACGTCGAGGTGAGCTCGACAAAGCGGTTCAGGGAGATCCGGCCGGCGCGCACGCCGCCGTCGTAGACCAGGCTCATCCGCGTCTCGATGCCGGGTGCGCCGTTCGGGATCTTCGAGAAATCGTTCTCGCCGAGCCGCTTTTCTTTCATGCAGAACGGGCAGTGATCGGTGGAGACACACTGCAGGTCGTTGAATCTGAGTCCCCGCCACAACTGATCCTGCTTCGCCTTGTCGCGCAGCGGCGGACTCATCACATACTTCGAGCCGCCGAAGTCCGGCTCTTCGTAGTCGTCATACGACAGGAACAGATACTGCGGGCACGTCTCCGCATACGCGAGCAGGCCACGATCGCGGGCCTCGGTGACTTTCTCGAGTGCCTCGGCCGCCGACAGGTGAACGATGTAAATCGGGACGTCGGCGATTTCGGCGAGCGCGATCGCGCGATGCGTCGCCTCGGCTTCGGCGCGCGGCGGGCGCGTGAGCGCATGGTACTTGGGCGCGGTGTGGCCCGCGGCGAGCGCGCGCTGGACGAGAACATCGATGACGTCGCCATTCTCGGCGTGCATGCAGATCGTGCCGCCGTTTTGGCCGGTCCGCAGCAGCGCCTTGAAGATGCTCCCGTCGTCGAGCATGAAGATGCCGCGATAGGCCATGAACAGCTTGAACGAGGTCACGCCTTGACGGACCAGCGCGTCCATCTCCTGCTCCACCTGATCGTTCATGTCGGTCATGATCATGTGGAAGCCGTAGTCCACGACGGCCTTGCCCTCGGCCTTCTTCATCCACGTTTCCCAGGCATGGTGAAGGGTCTGGCCTTTGTACTGAATCGCGAAATCGACGATGGAGGTCGTGCCACCAAAGGCGGCGGCTCGGGTACCGGTCTCGAAGTCGTCGGCCGACGTGGCGCCGCCAAACGGCATATCGAGGTGGGTGTGCACGTCGATGCCGCCCGGCAGCACGTACTTGCCGGCCGCGTCGATGACCTTGTCGGCATGCATGTCGAGGGCGGTGCCAATGACGCTGATCGTCTCGCCGTCGACGAGGATGTCACCCTTGTATTGATCGGTTGCCGTGACGACGGTGCCGTTTTTTATAAGCGTTCGCATATCGCTTCTAGAACCAGCGGCTGATCGTGACCTTCTTGTCCGTGTAGAACTCGATCCCGTCGCGCCCGTGCGCCTTCAGATCGCCGAAGAAGCTGTCCTTCGCGCCGCCGAACGGGAAGTACGCCATCGGTGCCGCGACTCCGATATTGACGCCGACCATCGACGCGGTGGCGTGCTTCGCGAACTCGCGGGCGGCCTTGCCGCTCGACGTGAAGATCGACGTCGCGTTGGCATTGGGATGCGACTTCATCAACGCGATGGCTTCGTCCAGCGTCTTCACCGGACAGATCGACGCGACCGGTCCGAAGATCTCGTCGTGCCCGATCGACATCTTCGGCGACACCTCGTCGAAGATGGTCGGGCCCACGAAATAACCCCGGGGACGATCCGCCACCCGCGTCTCGCGGCCGTCCACCAGCAGCCTCGCACCCTCGGCGACGCCCTTGTCGATGTAGCCCAGCACGCGCTCCTTGTGCCCGGCGCTGATGACCGGCCCCATCGTCACGCCGGGTTCCGTGCCGTCCCCGACCCTCAGGGCGCGCGCACTGGCCACCAGGCGATCGCGCGACTCGACGTGCGCGTCGCCGACCGGCACGAGCATGCTGCCAGCGAGGCATCGCTCACCCGCGCAGCCGTAGAACGATTCGGTGATGATGCCGATCGAACGATCGAAGTTCGCGTCCGGCATCACGACGACGAAATTTTTCGCGCCGCCGAGAGCCTGAACCCGCTTACCAGCGTGCGTCCCGCGCTGATAGACGTGTTTCGCGACCGGAGTCGAGCCGACGAACGACACGGCGCGAATCCCCGGGTGATCGCAGATGGCATTGACGACGTCGCGGCCGCCGTTGACGATGTTGACGACGCCGGATGGCAGGTCGCAACGGCTCAGCAGATCCACCATCTTGCGCTGCGAAAGCGGGACCTGCTCCGACGGCTTCAGGACGAATGTGTTGCCGGTCGCAATCGCAAACGGCAGAAACCACATCGGGACCATCGCCGGAAAGTTGAAGGGCGCGATGGCGGCGCAGACGCCGAGGGGCTGGCGCACGACATGGCAGTCGATCCCTTGCGAGATGTCTTCCAGGCCAAACCCCTGCATGAGCGACGGCGCGCCGCACGCCACCTCCACGCACTCGATGCCCCGCCGGACGCTGCCGCGCGCCTCGTCGAGCGTTTTGCCGTGCTCGGTGGTGACGATGCGCGCCATCTCCTCGAAGTGCTCTTCGAGCTGGGCCTTGAAGCGGTAGAGCACCTGCGCGCGCGCGTTGACCGGCGTGTCGCGCCAGGCGGGAAACGCGCCGGTCGCCGCCCGGACGGCGGCGTCGACATCGGCGCCGGTCGAAAGCGGTGTCCGTCCGATGACGTCGCCGACGGCGGGGTTGTGGACGTCGAAGAACTCGGTCGTGTGGGCGCCGACCCAGCGCCCGCCAATGAAGTTGTCGAGGATTTGCACGTCTGAACGGCTGGCCACATCCGGCATGAGCGATCCCTCAGGAAATGCCCATTATATGTGGGCAGGCCTAAAGGCCTGCGCTACGAGCGCAGCCGTGATCGACGCGAGCTCGGCGCCGTACTCGTAGCGCAGCCCTTTAGGGCTGCCTCAAGGCTGCCCGGGCAGGAGCACCGGCTTGGCTTCGCGCACCCAGCCTTCTTCCCACGTCGGTCGCGCGGACTTGCGCGCGCCGTTGCGCAAACGGTCGAGCGACGACTGGTCGGCCGGATAGGTCTCGAAGAGATCGAACAGGACGTCGGCGAGTTGACGAGCCGTCGAAAACAACAGGCCGTTGTCTCCATGACGCACACGCTCGGCCAGGCAGGCGCCGTAGTCGAGCGCGCAGACCGGCACGCCGGCGCCGAAGAGGTCCGCCACCTTCATCGGAATATCGAGACCCGACGAGGACCGATGGAGGCACAGCCCCAAATCCGCACTGCCGACGACGCGCGGATAATCCTCGGGCTCGAGCCAGCGCGCGCGCAGCTGGACGCGGCGCGCGGGCAGACCGGCGAAACGCCGCTCGAATTCGGCGCGGCGCGCGCCGTCGCCCGTGACCAGCACGACCAGGTCCGGAAAGCGGCGCCCGGGCGATGCCGCTTCCCATCCGCGAATGCGCTCTTCGAGCCACGGCACGGCGTCGATGACGAGATCGAAATCCTCATCTTCGGTCCAGCTGGTCGGACACACGACGAAGCCGACGACGCCGGTATGCACGCCGAGCCGAGTGAAGAGCGCCTGCCGGAACCGCTCGCGCTCGGCGCGCTCGATGGGCACGAATGCGGAGGCGGGACGATCGTAGAGCACGCGGGTATGCTGCACGCCGAAGCGGCTTTCCAGGAACGCCGCCAGGCCCCGCGAGACCGAGAGATTGGCGTCTGCGCGGCGGGCATCGCGCCGCTCGAACCAGCGCGCAAACCTGACCGCCGGATGCCACTGGCCCAGGCGCAGGCGCAACAGGGTGAAGCCGAGGTTGTGCCAGTCGATGACGAAGCGGACGCCGCGTCGCCGCAGCGAAAACCACGTGACCATCAGCGTCGGAAACGCCGGTGGATTCTGCACGAGCACCAGGTTGGGCTGCGGCAGCCGGCGCAGCACGCGCCACAGCCGGAAGCCCTGACGCGCAGCGTCGAGCAGGCCCGCCACCGCGTAGCTGGATCCGGAAAACGCGCCGCGCCGCAGCGTCGCCGGGTTCAGGCGATGAATGCTGATCCGTGGATCGCTGCCGATCGTCTTCGGCACCGGCGTCCCTTCGAAGCCGACGAGGTCGACGTCCACGCCCGAGGCGGCGAGCGCGCGCGCGTGGTACAGCATGCGTGCGCTCCGGCCCAGGTCTCCTAGTGCGACAACGGCGGCTCTCATGCGGGAACGATCGTGAGGGAGCGTCTATTGTACTACTTCGCCTTCGTCCAGAACTGCGCGAGCAGGTTGGCGGCGACACGGCGGCGATACACAGCAGTGGACCGGATGTCGTCGATGGGCGCAATTTCCTCGGCCAGGACGCCGAGTGCCACGTCGAGTGACTGGCCGGCGGCAAGCGCCGCCTCGGTCCGCGTCGCGCGCACGACCGTCGGTGCGACGCTGCCGAACGCGACGCGAACGACTGCCGGGCCCGATCCTCGCGGGGGCTCGAAACGCGCGGCCATCACCACCTTCGAAATCGCCTGAGCCGCGCGCGTCCCGACCTTCCGGAACGACTGCCGGCCGCGCAAGACTGGAATCTCGACCCCGGCAATGAGCTCGTCCGGCCGCCGAACCGTGGCGCGGTAGCCGGTGTAGAACGCTGAAAACGCGACGCGACGCGTGCCAGCGGCGCTCGTCAGGACCACGCTCGCGTCGGCGGCGGCCAGCGCTGGCAGGGTATCGCCGGCGGGCGAGGCGTTGGCGATGTTGCCGCCGAGTGTCCCGCGATTCTGAATCTGCACGCCGCCCACTTCGCTCGAAGCCGCCGCCAGCATCGGGATGCGTCTGCGCACGAGCGGCGAACGCATCAGGTCCGTGTGAGTGGCCATCGCACCGATGCAGAGCAGATCCCCGCGCATCTCGATCGTCCGCAGCGCGTCAAGCCGCCACAGGTTCAGAAACCGCGTTTCTTTCAGCGTGCCGAAATTGAGCGCGACGTAGAGGTCCGTGCACCCCGCCATCGGCGTGAGCGCGCCCTCGTCGCGCAGCATCTTCAGCGCGTCGCGAAGCGACTTCGGTTCGAGCAGCGTGCGATGCGACACGGTCGGCGGCATCAGATCACGTCTAACCGCAGAGTCCGCAGAGGCCGCTGAGAATCGATTATCAAGATGTTTTCCGGGCGATTCGGCGTTTCCGACGTTTTAGTTCGTTTGACGTTCGAGATCTCTTTACTCTGCGCTCTCTGCGTTCTCCGCGGTTTCTGGTTTTCGCGGCGGCTTCAATCGAGCGGTAGATCGCCGAGTATCCCGTGCAGCGGCAGAGATTGCCGGCGAGGCCGACGCGCATGTCCTGGAGCGTGGGACGAGGACCGAGCGCGATGGCCGCCATGATCATGCCCGGCGTGCAGATGCCGCACTGCGCGCCGCCGTGCTCGACGAACGTGCGCTGGAGCGGGTGACGCCCGCTCAACCCTTCAATCGTCGTCACGCGGGTGCCGGCCACCTGTGCCACGGGGACGAGGCAGGAATTGACCGGCGCGCCGTCGACCAGCACGGTGCAGGCGCCGCACTCGCCTTCTCCGCAGCCTTCCTTCGTCCCGGTGAGCGCGCAGTCTTCGCGCAACACGTCGAGCAGACGCTTGAGCGGATGGGCGCCGAGGTTCGCGCGTTTGCCGTTCAGAGTGAAGCGCATCGCGGAAGCGAGGAGCGCAAAGGCCGCAAGAAATTCTTGCCACAGAGACACAGGGACACGGAGCTGCACGGTTCGGCGGCCGGCCCGCGAAGCGGGCCGGCTGGCGCGGCCGGTTCGGATGGATCCGTGAACCGCATCGATGTCCCGCGGCTCACGGATCCATCCGACACCGGCCACGCGCGTCGCGGCGCGACGCCGCCGAACCGATCCGTCTCTTGCTCCGCGGCCTTTGCGGCTGCCGAGCCGAAGCTCGACGGATGCGAACCGAGCGAAGGATGGGTCACTGCGCGCAACGTCTCTGTGCCTCTGTGTCTCTGTGGTTAAGCCCTGGGGGCGGCCATGATCCGTTCAGGCGTCGCCGGAATCGCCCTGAGGTCGAACCCGGCGTGCCGTAACGCGTTGATCACCGCCGGCGCCGGACCGTCGATCGGCATCTCGCCGACGCCCTTCGCGCCGAACGGACCGTGCGGGTACGGATTCTCGAGCACCACGATGTCCATCGCCGGTGTATCGAGCGTCGTCGGAATGATGTAGTTGGTCAGCGAGGCATTGGCCATCCGGCCGTCGCGCATCACGACCTCCTCGAGCAGCGCGTAGCCAAGTCCCTGCGCGCTGCCGCCCTCGATCTGTCCGAGCGTCAGCATCGGGTGAATGGCTTTGCCGATCTCGTGCACGGACGTGAACGCGAGCGGCTTGACCTCCCAGGTGTCGCGATCCACTTCAACCTCGACGACATCGCACGCCCATCCGTAGCTGCCGTAGGCGTCGCCCTGATAGCTGCTGTCGTCCCAGGACAGCCCCTGAGGCCGCTCGTACTCCTTCGTGATGACGAGCGGACCGTGGGTGCGAAGGTACTCGCGCGGTGTGAGGCGGCCGAGGCGTGTGCGCATCTCTTCCGCGCACCGCTGCAGAATGCGCCCCACCACCATGCACGTCCGCGAGGCGACGGTCGGACCACTGTCGGGTACTTCGCCGGTGTCGGCGGCGTTCACCTCGACGTCGTCGTACGCCAGACCGAGCGTGTCGGCGACGATCTGTGCGTGCATCGTCCTGGTGCCCTGCCCGATCTCCGTACTGCCGACGAAAATCCTGACACCGCGATCGGTGAGCGCGAGCGTTGCCTTCGACGCGAGCTTCACCTCGCCGCCGCCGGTAAAGCCCGAACCGTGGAAGAACAGCGAAAGACCAATGCCCCTTCGACTCGCTTGTCCTGAGCCTGTCGCCCCTCGACGTTGCTCGGGGCGATCCTGAGCCTGTCGAAGGATCGAAGGACGAGCTCGCTCAGGGCCGGCTCGCTGCAGGGCCCGCCACTTCCGCTTGAAATCGCTGCGTTTCACCGCGGCTCGCAACACCTGCAGCGCGCTCGCGTCCTTGCCGAGCCGCTGACCCGTGGCGGTCGTGTCGCCCGGCCGTAGCGCGTTGATTTCACGCACCCTTACCGGATCGAGCCCGAGCCGGGCTGCAATCCGGTCCATGTGCACTTCGATCGCGAACTGCGTCTGCGGTGCGCCGAACCCGCGGAACGCCCCATTGGGCGGCGTGTTCGTCATCGTCGCGCGGCCGTGGATGCGGACGTGGTCGCAGCGATACGGACCGCTCGCGTGGATCACGCCTCGCGACAGGACCACGGCGCTGAGCGTCGCGTAGGCGCCGCCATCCATGATCGCGTCGACCTCCATCGCCATCAGCCGTCCATCGCTGGCGACGCCGGTCCGGTGCCGGACGATCGCCGGGTGCCGCTTCGTCGTGGCAATCATGTCCTCGACGCGGTCGTAAATCAGCTTCACCGGCCGCCCAGCTTTCCGGGCGAGAAGCGCCGCGTGGCCGGCAATCATCGACGGGTATTCTTCCTTGCCGCCAAATCCACCGCCGGTCTCGGTCTGGACGACGCGGACCTTTTCGTCGGGTAGCCCGAGCAGGACCTTCAGCGCCCGATGGACGTAGTAGGGACACTGCAGCGAGCCATAGACCGTGACGCCGCCGTTGTCCCACACGGCAATCACGCCGTTCGGCTCGATGTACAGCTGCTCCTGATGACCGGTGCGATATTCGCCCTCCACGATCGCATCCGCGGCGGCGAATCCGTCTTCGACGCGGCCTTTTTCGATGGTGATGGTCTTGAACGTGATCGGCGACGTCACCGGGTCGTACACCGGCAGCGCCGGACGATACGAGATCTGCACGTCAGCGGCCATCAGCGTATCGCGATCCTCGTGCGCCAGCAGCACGATCGGCTCGGCGACGTGACGGACGACGCGCGCCGCCAGGCACGGCTGATCGTCGTCGATCAACGCGACGACGTTCCGACCCGGAATATCGCGATGGTCGACGACCGTGAATCCGTTGGTGTCGAAGTTCATGCGGACGTCGAGAATGTCTCCGGCGGGAATCGTCGAGCGGACCGTGCGGGCGTGCAGGAGATTGGGAAACGTCAGATCGTCGACGTAGCGCGCGGCGCCGGTGACCTTTGCCACGCCTTCCTTGCGAAGGACGTTGCGGCCGACGGCCGTACGCGGACGCGAGGGCATCGCGCCCGATTATGCTGTTTTTTTCAGGCGCCGGGCAATCACGGCGACCACAGCCGGCTCGTCATCGCTCGCGATCGTGACGCCCTGCATGTAAGCGTCGAGGATCGCGGGATGGATATAACACTTGCGCGACACGGCTTTCGTGTTGCCGAGGCGCTTCGCCACCTCGTCGATCGCGCGGACGATGTTCCGCTTCGCTTCGGCGGTGGACTTGAAGTCGCCGATCGCCGCGAGCGCTTTCGCCGCGAGCACCGTGCCGGCCCACGTGCGGAAGTCCTTCGCCGTGAAGTCCTGTCCGCTGATCTCCCGCAGGTACGCATTGACGTCGGCTGAGTCGATCACCTGATGGCGTCCGTCGTTGTCGACGTATTTGAACAGCTCGTAGCCGGGAAGCTCGCGGCACGACTTGATGATGCGCGCCAGACGCCGGTCGCGCAGGTCGATGGCGTGCTGGATGCCGCTCTTGCCGCGGAACTCGAAGCGGACGGCCGAACCGTTGACCCGTGCGTGCTTGTCGCGCATGGTGGTCAGGCCGAACGACTTGTTGTCCCGCGCGTACTCCTCGTTGCCGACGCGAATGAGCGTTTTCTCGAGAAGCTGGACGACCGCCGCGAGCACTTTCTCGCGCGGCAGGTTCTGGCGCCGCAGATGGCCGGTCACGCGGGCGCGGATGCGCGGGAGCGCTTGCGCAAACGTGATGAGACGGCCGTACTTCACTTCGTCGCGGACCTCGCGCCAGCGCGGGTGATAGCGATATTGCTTGCGGCCCCGCGCGTCGCGACCGGTCGCCTGCAGGTGGCCGCGCGGATCCGTGCAGATCCAGACGTCGGTCCAGGCCGGAGGAATCACCAACGATCGAATCCGTTCGCGCTCGGCCGGATTCGAAATCGTCCGACCGCTTGGATCCACGTACCGAAATCGATTGTGGCGCCCGATGCGGCGGATCCCGGGTGTCCGGACGTCGTTGACGTAGCGGAGCCCCGCAACCCGAGCCGAATCGTGCGGCGCGAGCACCACTTTCTTCCGGCGCACGAGCGAGCGTAGCCGGTCGGTTTGTTTGCGGTTGCACACTTCCGCTCGCTGAACCGCCCGCCACGCAGAAGGTAATTTGCGCATCCCTGTCGGGTTTCAGCAAAACCGCTGCCGCTTGGGAAGGTGCAGCACGTGACATAGGATGACATGCATGAGAGTTCGCATGGCTGCAGCGGCGGCCGCGCTGCTCATTTGCGCGGTTTCACTGTCCTCCCAAGCGGCGCCGTACGACGTGCTCATCAGAAACGGGCGCGTCCTCGACGGCAGCGGCAACCCGTGGCTGGCCGCCGACCTGGGCATCCGCGGCGGGCGCATCGTCGACATGGGCCGCCTCGGCAACGCCGCGGCCGCCCGCATGATCGACGCGCGCGGACTCACGGTCTCGCCCGGCTTCATCGACGTGCACTCGCACGCGTCGCAGGGTCTCGAGGGCAGCCTCAAGGAAGCGCGTCAGCTGCTCGCCCAGGGAATCACCACCGTGGCGATCAACCCGGACGGCGGCGGCGCCGTGGACCTGCGGACGCAGCGCGCGGGCTTCGAGCAGCGTGGCGTCGGTGTCAACGTCGCGCTGTATGTGCCGCACGGCTCGATCCGCCGCGAAGTGCTCGGGATGGCCGATCGCGCGCCGAACGCGCAGGAGCTCGAGCGCATGACGCAGCTCGCGCGCCGCGGCATGGAGGCCGGCGGCATCGGCCTATCGTCCGGTCTCTATTACGCCCCCGGCAGCTATGCGAACACCGAGGAAGTCATCGCGCTCGCGAAAATCGTCGGCGAGCTCGGCGGTGTGTACGAAAGCCACATCCGCGACGAAGCGGACTACAGCGTCGGCGTCATCGCCGCCGTGCAGGAAGTGATTCGGATTTCAGAAGAAGGCCATCTGCCGGGCATCGTCGCGCACATGAAAGCGCTGGGGCCAGCGAGCTGGGGATTGTCGATGGCGCTCGTCGAGAAGATCAAACAGGCGCGCGACCGCGGCGTCGAAGTCTACGCGGATCAGTATCCGTACGATGCGAGCGGCACGGGCATCGTTGGCGCGCTGATTCCGCGTTGGGCCGAAGTCGGCGGGTCGGCAGAGCTGTTGAAACGGATTCAGGGCCCCGAGCACGATCGACTGGCGGCCGATATCCGCCGGAGTTTCGACCGCCGCGGCGGACCGGAGAAACTCGTCATCTCGCGATACGCCGCCAACCCCGCGTACGAAGGACAGTCGCTCGCGCAGGTGTCGAAAACGCTCGGCAAGCCGCCGGAAGAAGCGGCGATGGAACTGCTCGTCAAGGCGGGCGGCGGCGGCGCGAGCCTGGTCTCGTTCAACATGGCGGAAAGCGACATCGAATACATCATGAAGCAGCCCTTCACGATGACGTGCACCGACGGCGACCTGGTGCCGTTCGGGCAGGGCAAGCCGCATCCGCGCGGCAACGCCGCCTTCGCGCGCAAGATCCGCCTCTACGTCAACGAGCGAGGCGCGATCGATCTGCCGTTCGCGGTGCGATCGATGACGAGCCTGCCCGCGGCGGTCTTCGGCCTGAAGGATCGCGGCGTGCTCCGGCCAGGCGCGTGGGCCGATGTCCTCGTCTTCGATCCGGCCAGGGTGCGAGACGCCGCCACCTATCTCGAACCCCATCAGATGTCTGAAGGCTTCGAGTACGTCCTGGTCAACGGTGTGATCGCGAAGGATGCCAACACGTTTACCGGCAAGCTCGGCGGTCGCGTCGTTACACCCGACAGACGCTGAGAGATGAGAATATAGGGACTCGGAGGAACGCACGATGATGATTGCCGCGTTGCTTGTCGCATTGTCATTCAGCCAGGCACCCGCGCCCAACGCGACCAGCCGTCTCTCTGGTCGCGTCACCGCCGAGGGCACGAACGCGCCGATCGCCGGAGCACGGGTCATGGTTTTTCCGATGATGCGCCCGGCGACGCCGCCGACGGGGCCCTTCGTCCCGCCGCAAGGGATGACCGACCAGGACGGCCGGTTTGTGTTGAACGGCCTGGCGCCTGGCGAATACCGCGTCGACGTGCAGAAGACCGGTTTCGCATCGCTGATGGACCCCTCGACGCGTCCGAGGACGTACACGGTCGCCGCAGGTCAGGCGCTCGACAACATCACCGTCGTGCTTCAGAAGGGCGCGGTCATCAGCGGCAAGGTGTTCGATCAGAAAGGCGAGCCGGTGACCGACGCGCGCGTGATGGCGCTACGCCGGATCACTCCCCCTGGCGCGTCGACAGATCCTCCTCGACTGATCCCCGCACCAATGCAGGGCCCACAGCAGACCAATGACATCGGCGAGTACCGCGTCAGCGGTCTTCCACCCGGCGAGTACTTTCTCGCCGCCAGTCCACGAGCCCTTGGCTTCGCCGGACCGGGTGCGGCGTCGACGACGGGCAATGGCGGCGGCGCGTTGACGACGACCACGACATACTATCCGGGCACCGCGGATCAGGCAGGCGCGCAAGCCATCACCGTCGCGGCCGGCGCCGAGGTTTCCAACATCGTGTTCACGCTTCAAACCGCTCCGGCCTATCGTGTGTCTGGGATGGTCGTCGACGAAAACGGCGCGCCGATCGCGCACGCGATGGTGATGCTGATGAACGACCCGCGGAGAGGGATGATGTTCATGGGCCCGGGCGGTAACGCGCAGACGGGCGATGATGGCCGATTCTCCATCGGCGACGTGACACCTGGAACCTACCGTCTCAACGCATCGGTGATGATCATGGGCTCAGGCGGCGCGATCGCTGGCGGCGGCGTTGGGTTCTCCCAGGTCTCAGCCGGCATCAGCGGCGGGAGTTTCACCAGTTGGAGCGTCAGCAGCGGCGGTGTGACGACCTCGGTCAATGCGACACCGCAGCAACCGCAGGAAGTGATCGTTACGGATGCCGACATCAGGGGCGTCCGCGTGGTCGTTCGAAGGCCGCCGACTCCCCAGTAATCAGCCGGACGCGTCGCTGGAAGGTCAGGAACGCAAACGCCCACTCGGTCATGACGACGATGCGGTTGCGAAAACCGATCAACCAGAAGATGTGCAGGAAGATCCAGAAGAGCCACGCCGGAAACCCGGTCACCTTCAGTCCGAAGATGTCGCCGACCGCCGCCCCGCGACCGATCGTGGCCATCGTGCCAAAGTCCTTGTAGCGGAACGGCTCGAGCGGACGCCCGTCGATGGCGCGCAGGACGTTGCGCGCCGCCTGCCGTCCTTGCTGCATCGCGACCTGCGCCACACCAGGCAGCGGCTTGCCATCCTGTACGAACGCACACATGTCGCCAACGACGAACGCTGACGGATAACCGGGCAGCGCCAGCGTTGGCTCTGTGCTGACGCGTCCGGCCCGATCCAGCGGCACACCCAGCGACTTCGCGAGCGGTGAAGCCGCGACGCCTGCCGCCCAGAGCACGGTCTGGGCGGAAATACGCTCGGTTGTTGCCGAAGGCGGCACACCGCTGGTCAGGGCCACACCGTCGTCGTCAACGGCTGTGACGACAGCGCCGGTGCGAACCTCGACGCCGAGGCGGTCCAGATCGCGCCGCGCCGAGTCGCGCAACTTATCGGCAAATGGCGGCAGCACGTACGGGCTGCCTTCGACCAGGACAATGCGGGCCGACTCCGGACGGATGCTCCGAAAGTCCTGCGCGAGCGACTGCCGCGCGATCTCCGCGAGGGCGCCGGCCAGCTCCACGCCGGTCGGTCCGGCGCCGACGATGACGAACGTCAGCAGGCGGCGCCGCTTCTCCGGGTCGCGCTCGCGCTCGGCCGCCTCGAACGCCAGCAGCACACGCCGCCGCATCTCGAGCGCGTCGTCCAGCGTCTTCAAGCCTGGTGCGCGCGCCTCCCACTCCGGATGGCCAAAGTAGGAGTGCGATGCGCCGGCGGCGACAATCAGATAGTCGTACGCGATCTGATCGCCGTCGATCGTCACGCGCTGTGCCGACGGATCGATCGCCTGGACGTCGGCGAGCAGCACCTGGACATTTTTTTGATGGCGCAGCACCCAGCGGATCGGAGAAGCGATGTCTCCTGGCGACAGCGACGCGGTTGCCACCTGGTAGAGGAGCGGCTGAAAGAGATGGTAGTTGTGGCGATCGAGGACCGTGACGCGGACCGGCGCACCGGCCAGCGCGCGCGCGGCCTCGAGCCCGCCGAATCCACCGCCGATGATCACGACGTGCGGCGTGTCGTGCGCCACGGAGAAATGCTATCGTACGGTGCATGGCGGAACCCATTCTTGGTGGCCCGGCATCGGTGGTGGAGACGGCGTGCCCTCTCGATTGCCCTGATGCGTGCAGTCTCGCGGTCACGGTCCAGCACGGCAAGGTGATCACGATTGACGGCTCGCACAAGAACCCCGTCACCGGCGGCTATATCTGCGCGAAAGTCCGGAAGTTCGATCAGCGCCTCTACGGGCCAGACCGGCTGCTGTACCCCGCCGTCCGTAAAGGCCGCAAAGGCGATGGGCGCTTCAAGCGCGCGTCGTGGGACGAGGCGCTCCAGCTCATCGTGGAGCGGATGCAGCAGGCGAAGTCGGCGCACGGCGCCGAGTCCATCCTGCCGTATTCCTACGGCGGATCGAACGGCCTGCTGACGCAGGACAATCTGGATGCTCAGCTGTGGCGACGTTTCGGCACGTCGCGGCTGGCAAGGACTGTGTGCGCCGCGCCGACGGGCGCGGCCAACCTCGCGCTGTACGGCAAGATGCCGTCGGTCGTCTACCAGGACTACCCGGAAGCGCGGCTGATCATTCTGTGGGGCGTCAACCCGTCCGCGTCGGGCATCCATCTCGTGCCGTACGTGCGCGACGCCCAGAAGCGCGGCGCGAAGCTGGTCGTCATCGATCCACGCACGACGCCACTCGCGAAATCCGCCGACGTTCATCTCGCGGTGAATGCCGGGACCGACGTCGCGGTCGCGCTCGCGATTCACCGCTACCTGTTCACGAACGGGTACGCCGATGCCGCGTTCCTGCGCGACCACGCAACGGGGGCCGACGAGCTGCGCGAACGGGCGGAACCCTGGACCATCGAGAAGGCCGCGGCGCTTGCCGGCGTGGAGCCGTCCGCGCTGCGGCAAGTCGCTGAACTGTACGCGCACACTTCACCGGCGCTCGTTCGCTGCGGCTGGGGTCTCGAGCGGAATCGCAACGGCGGAAACGCCGCGCTGGCGGTCCTGGCGCTGCCGGCCGTCGGCGGTAAGTTCGGCGTGCGCGGCGGCGGCTATTCGATGAGCAATGGGGCCTCCTGGAACATCGACCGCACCTGGATCGGCACGCCGGAGCCCGACACTCGCGTCGTCAACATGAACCACCTGGGCCGGGCGCTTACCGAATACAGCGATCCGCCCGTCAACGTGTTGTTCGTCTACAACTGCAATCCCGCCGCAACCGTGCCGGATCAGCGGCGCATCGTACGCGGCCTCGAGCGGGACGATCTCTTCACGGTCGTGTTCGAACAAGTGATGACCGATACCGCCGTCTACGCCGACGTGCTGCTGCCGGCCACCACGTTCCTTGAAGGCTACGACTTCGCCAAGGCCTATGGCCCGATCACTCTGGATCTGGGCAAGGCCGTGGTTGACGCTGTCGGAGAAGCGCGCTCGAACGCGGATGTCTTCGGCGAGTTGTGCGAGCGGCTCGGCCTGCTGGAGGACGCTGAGCCGGCCGGCGAACTGGACCTGATGCTCGACGTGCTGAACCGTCTGCG